>Ga0209515_10001550_pt1 | contig 37986 bp, 39 predicted proteins | sample Subgroupgradi54m_FD_187454 | JGI IMG/M metagenome (GOLD analysis project Ga0209515, IMG submission 187454) | Subsurface groundwater microbial communities from S. Glens Falls, New York, USA - GMW60B uncontaminated upgradient, 5.4 m (SPAdes)... ... | reverse complement strand
GCTGTTGCTGAGGTGGTGGCGCAGATTGCTGTGGAGGAGGAGGTGGTGGTGGCGCAGATTGCTGTGGAGGAGGAGGTGGTGGTGGCGCAGATTGCGCTAATGCAACAGCTGGCAATACGAGATTCATCACAAGGCTGGCAATTGAGATGATCCCAAAGATCTTCTTGTTCATATCAAGAGGATAAGGTTAGGAATTATTGTTCCTAGTATACCATATGGTTTTAAAATTTGGCCTTTCTCTCTGTCAAGGGCGGGTATATAAAATTTTTCCATAATGAATACAAAGTATTTCCAATACTAATGTCTATAAAAAAATGTTTTATCCACAAGTAAAATTCTTAACATAAAAAAAGAAGCCCCTACACCACAGAGCAGACGCGACGTCTGGTATGGTGTAGGAGCTCTGGCGGAAGCTAGCAAGGGAGTCTTCGGCGGGGATGGCGATCAACTAAGGTCCGTGAGGCACTCGTAGTCCCGGGTCCTTGACGCGATCACCGGTTTTCAGAACGCCATCCGTCGCTACCCCATCACTAGTTCCGAGGATCCGTTCGTTTCCGTCCAATTTTCTAACCGCATGGGTTTGTCAATTGGCGGACGGGCGTAACGGAGCTTTCCGAACGGCTGCATCACACAATCTTCACGATGACAGCCGAGGGTGTTTTGCCGTTGGCGGAAGGCCCGTTAACGGCAGCGGATACCCCATCCGCTCGTAGTGTCTCCTTCATTAAAGGAGGAGATTTTTTTACTTCTTCTAGGCAAATCCGGACGGAAATGTCCGCATCATCTCTCCTTTCCATCTGTACGTCCCTAACTTGGTGCGGCGACCACGGAAGACCGACCTACCCTTAACGGTAGAAGTGGATCATTGTGGTGCCCCGTCGGGGACTGGCGGCCATCTACTGCAATTCAAATACTATACACTATCTTAACCTGTTTGTCAAGGGTTCCCCCATAAAAAATATAAAAAACATTATACATATAATAAAACCCACTCTTGGTGGTGGGTTTTTGTGGTTATGAGACGAAAAGCGGTTTTGGCTTACGATGTGGTACGCCTTGATGTTTTTTCTTCTTTAATGAATGATGCACACCTGAGAGCCATGCATCTTTAGCTTTGAGTAATTGCTTATTGAGTTGTCTTACTTCGACTTTGCTGGTGTGGAGCGTCTCTTCTACGACTTCATTGCTGTCAGGGTCATGTCGCTTAGAGATAAAGGAAGACATGATCGCTACTTCGAGATACCAGATGCCATTGATTTCGACAAAACTGATATCATCGTTTACCTTGTGTGCTTCCTTTTTCTTCATCTCACACCACCAACATTCACATTCTTCTGGGTGATCCTTGTCTACTATGTAAGCTCTCTCTGAGAGAATGCCACTTTCAGGATCGACATAAAAATCACCCCAATCCTTGTCAATCCGTCTTGTAATGTCTTTCCGTAGTTCCCAAGCGTGATAGTTGCGACTGTCAAGAACTTCGCAGATCTCACTCCAGACATCATTCCATAGTCTGCCCGTATTCTTTCGAAGGAATTCCCGCATTGGGTTGGTGTGCCCAGGGCCACGGTAGTATTGTTTGGAAGAAGTTTTTTTTGAGTAAGCACGGCGCTTGCCATTGCTTATGAAATAAACGGAATCAGTGAAATCAGAAGGATTTTTGAGTCTGAAATTACCATTTATTGATCTCCCACTCCGACGCGAGCTTTCCCACACGACTTTCGCCATGTCCCTTCGCAAGATACGCCTCCTCTCAGTCTTCCTGAAGGTATTTACAAAAATGAAGTATGCCATACAATGCGGCTCTTGTCAAGATTCGCATTGTATGGCATACTCTACTCATTAAAAATACTTTCTATATATGAAATCAGACATTCATCCGGAATATCACGAAAAAGCGACAATTGCCTGTGCGTGTGGTCACACACAGACAGTGGGCTCAACGACCCCTCACATTTCCGTGGAAATTTGCAGTACATGCCATCCTTTCTATACAGGAAAACAAAAACTCATTGATGTTGCCGGACGTGTTGATAAATTCAAGAAACGCGCATCAAAAAAAGAAACAACCTCTACGGAACGAAAGGGTAAAAAAGTTAAGAAGGCTGCAGAAAAAGCAAAGAAAAAAACTTCTTCTAAAGAAGAGTAACTATATAATTTAAAAAATCACCTCTCTTTAATTGATGGTGATTTTTTATTTAATAGTATATATACTAGAGGAGATATGAAATACGATGACCAGGTCAAAAAATTAAAAGAACAAATAAATGAAATGGAGAGGGATCTTTCAAATCCTACTATTATTGCGGATACAGAACGCTATGCCGAGCTCTCCAGAGATTATCGTGAGATAAGCACTCTCTTGTCTGCCGCAAATCGTTTAACACTCCTCGTCACTCAAATACAAGATAATGACCACATTATTAAAGAAGGTAGTGACAGTGAGCTTGTACTATTGGCAGAAAGTGAACTTCTAAGCCTAAGGGAAGAGCAGCAAGCAACGGAAAGAGAGATCGAGGAATATTTTATGCCAGCTGATCCCTATGATAAAAAGAATATTATTGTAGAAATCCGAGCTGGTGCCGGTGGTGATGAGGCAGCACTGTTTGCTGCAGAACTTTTTCGTATGTATAGCCTTTTTGCAGAAAGAAAGGGGTGGAAAGCGAAGCTTATCACTGCTAATCGCATCGGTATTGGAGGAGTGAAGGAAGTTATTTTTGAAATTAGAGGGACCAACGTATATCGTCATTTAAAATATGAAAGTGGTGTCCACCGTGTTCAGCGAGTGCCTGAAACTGAAAAAAGCGGGCGCGTTCATACGTCAACGGTTACTGTTGCGGTACTACCTGAAGCAGAGGAGATTGATATAAAGATAGATCAAAAAGATTTGCGCGTTGACACATTCTGTTCAAGTGGTGCTGGAGGGCAGTCAGTTAATACGACGTATTCTGCCGTCCGCGTTACGCATATTCCTACAGGAATTGTTGTTTCCTGTCAGGATGAACGATCTCAACAACAAAATCGTGAACGTGCCATGATTGTTCTTCGCTCACGACTCCTCTCGATGGAACGAGAAAAAAAAGAAAAAGAACTCTCAGATACCAGAAAAAAGATGGTTGGGACAGGAGACCGATCGGAAAAGATACGAACCTATAATTTCCCACAAAGCCGTATTACAGATCACCGCATTAAGCACAGCTGGCATACCATTATGGATGTCATGAATGGGAGTCTTGATGATATCGTTGAAACACTCCGAAAAGCTGAACAAGAGGGTTTTACCCCGGGGAATGATGAATCCGATGAATAATAATATGACAAAAGCATACGAAATTAAACAAGGAAAAATAGGGCCAATCACACTTGGTATGAATAAGGAGGAGGTGCGCGATGTAATGAAAGACGAACCCGACATACAAAGCCTTGAACGCGGAACAATTCCTACTCATTTTCCTGAATCCGATATGTTTTTTGATGCATCTCTTGTTATTGAATACGATCAAGGAGGACTAGTAGAAACTATTACACTTTTACGGGATATTCTAGATATAACACCAACGTTTCAAGGAAAAGATATTTTTGGAGAAGTTGCATCAGATGTCATACAGCTCTTTATTGATTTCTATGGTGAGCCACAAAAGAAAAATTTTCCCATTGAATCATGTTATTCATGGCCAGATCAAAAGATAACTCTTCAAGTACTCCAGGATTCAGAACTTATAGAAAGTATCACTATCAGTACTCAAGGTAGGGGCTGCATTGTATCTCCTCTTCATGTGAAGGTTGTATAATTAAAAACCCCGTCTAAACAGGGTTTCGTGAGGGTTAACGAGGTTTACGATTGTATTGAATATTTTTTTCTGGTGGGATGATAATAACCTTTGGTTGCTTGAAAAATGTCTTAAGTTTATTCGTCAAAATCCCGAAAACTAAAATGATGGTTACTCCGATTGCGATACCAATAACAGCAAATCCTCCGGCAAATCCAGTCGCCATAGCAAGTCCTAAGATACATACAATGAGTGTCTCAAGAATTGAGGTAATCCGAGAATTCATTGGAATATCTTTGCTGTCCCAAAGAAATTCTAGCATCGTATATGCCGCCCACAGTGGAACTGCCGCAGACCAGTAGCCCGCCGTGATTGAGTTCTCATAGCCCCACCATGAGGTAATGGATTCAGGAAGAAGTCCTAATGGTTCTGTCCCGAGGATCGTTCCACTCCAGAGAAAGAATGCAGTCATGATTCCTACAGCGAGTGAAAGAAAAAATGTTTCATTTCTCATTTTGAGAAATCCAGACGATCTAAGATTGGCGATAAACACAATACTTACGGAAAGCCACGCGGGTCCTATCCAGATATCTAGAAGCAATCGAAGAGCTGGATGTGATGCTTCATTCATAAAATCAAGTGCATTCCCATACCAGACCCCCCAAAACATCATACCAATGAAGAAAAGACCAAGCATCTTTTCCCCACCTGGTAGCGCGCGTATTTTTTCAACGAAATTCAATACCGTTTCCTTCAAGGATATCCTCCCTCCACTACACTAGTGTTACTTGGCTCATAGTAGCAAAAAATACAGTTTTGTCAACTCGGTATAGTATGTGTTGATTGAAAGAAAAGATCGGGCTCTTCTTCACGTAATCGAACAATGAGTTCTTCAAAATAGATGTTCACCTCCGGAGAAGCAGCAATTTTTTCACGTTTATTCCCGAGAAGCATATCTTCTGTTACGCCGTATGATTTCCATGTTCTCCCTTGGTCAAGATAAATATTCAGGACCGGCAGTAGTTTATCAAGGGCATAAATAAAACGGCTCTCCGGGTCTTTCCGCCGTTCATAGCCGTCTATCAATATATGGAGATCAGTGAATTCCGGAAATTCACTTTTGAGCTGTTCTGCAGCCGCTGCCTCTCTTCGTACTTTGTCTTCAATATCAGGATTAAGAAAATACGTATCCCCAGCATACACTTCTACAATATCATGCACTAATGCGTATTGCATTGCAAGACCTCGATCAAGGAGAATATGCTCTGTATCAATAATATACCATGCGAGCATGGCAAGTTGGTATTGATGCTCAACATCATTCTCATTGCGCTCTTCACCATTCACAAGAATAGTCCGCCGTACTTGCTGGATCCCGTGCGTCAATCCGATAAATTTTAGGATGGACGGGAGCTTCATAGTGTTTTGATTTTCAATCACTATACACCACTCCGCATGTATCATCTGTGGAAAACAAAAATTCCATCTAAACTCCCCCTAAAATGACAATTTGAGCTCCTGTTTTATTTTTTGAAACATCGTATCGTAGCTCTCAAATTTTGTATCCATCTTTTCTTCTATTCTCCGCATCCATTCAATCATTGCATATCGATCCTCATCGAGACGTTTAACCATTGTTACCAGTTGATCATTGACTGCCATCTGTCGATCGATAAATGTATTAAATTCAGTTTTTGTCACCATCTGATCAAGACGCTCATCATGTTCAATAATTTTTTGTATAATAAGATCGAATTTCTCATCATGGTCGGCAAGTTTTTCATCAATTCCATCGAAACGTTTATCAATAGCTTCAAAACGTTGGTCATGCTCCTCGAGCTTTGTATCAATTCCATCGAAACGTTTATCAATAGCTTCAAAACGTTGGTCATGCTCCTCGAGCTTTGTATCAATTCCATCGAAACGTTTATCAATCAATTTGAATTGACCGTCATGCTCTTCAAGCTTCTGCGAGATATTTCCAACTTGTTCACTGATTTGAGAAATTTTTCCAACTTCTTTACTAATTTCCTCAAGTTTTTGTAAAATGATATTTTCTTCCATACCTATAAAATTTAACAACGACTTTTTTAGTATACATCGGATAGAACATATTGGCAAAATCTACTACAGGGTTGACAAATAATTACTTGATTGGTAGAGTTTCGCGGAAGAGTGGTACATTGAAAACTGAACAGAATGTTTCAGTGAGTGACTCAAAACGTCATGCAGAAGACGTTTTGGAGAGGAGGAAATGGTCATGGCTAAGAATGTAGTGAAAGTCGGTTTTATTTCTCGAATCGACTACGGAAGCCCCGGTTTTCGTCGTGGTCTCGTAACTCAAGCATACGAATATTTTCACGAAAAAGGCGTGAATTATGTCGTTATTGCCGGCGGATTACTGTCAAGCGATGGCATCAAGAAGATGTTAAAGCGTACTCCTAAAGACGAGCAACAAGGAAAAATAAACGAAATTGCTGAAGCGGTAGCTGAATTTATTCCCCGTCCACCGGCCGGGAAAAACTTCAAAACATTCATCATGATCTCTCCGGCCTATGATGGCCCAGAAGGTGAGAAAGTTGCGCGCATCCTTACGGATCTCCGCCCTGATGTACGTTATTATTCGAAACTTTCTGAACGCTTCATTATCGACGGTGAAAAGAAAATCGCCGTTGTGGTCCCAAGCAAAGCAATTCTGCCATCAAACTATCAAAGCCCTGCGGTAGACAACGCAAAAAATGAGGAACTTGGTCGGTCGGGGCAAGACCCCGCATATCTGTATGCTATTGGTTGCTACGGTGTGCATTTCCGTCGTCCTGGTGGGGAATCTTGTGAGTCTCCTATTGACTATTTTGGTCTTCCTGTGCTGCACAAGCCGGAACGAATCAAAATTGCCGAGAACCAGGTTGGGGTGGTCATTGCCGAAGTGAATGATCAAATTCGGATTCATAACTACAGTTTCCGTGATCTTATCCGAGGTGAACGATCGTTCATCAAGAAACCACAAAATCTAACTCCTTTTGATGAAAAAGTATTCACTGCACTTCGTGGAGGACCGATTACGATCGGCTCACTCCATGATACATTTGTCCAACAGGGTGGTACGGAAACAAGAGAAGAGATCGAAGCGTCATTTGGACGTCTTGTTGAATTGACAACTACCCCATTAGGGCAAAAACAACGTCGAAATCTTGCTCAAATTTCATTCGATGAAGATTCACGACGGTATGACTTCGCCTTGCCATGGTTGCAAGATCAACTCCGATATCCTACGTACGGAGACAAGGATGTTCAAGAAGATAGAATTGTCGGTTTTGCATGCATGCATGCAGGAGCGAGAAGTACTGACTATTCGTTCATTCTAAAAAAACTTGCAAAGATTATCGTCCAAGAGAATGCCACGATCCTTGCGGGTGTCGGTGACTTCATCGAAGGACTCAAACATGATCTTCCTCTTCGTGGTGAAGTACTTCCCGCAATGAATTACACTGACCAAGAACAGTTTGCAGCAGAGCTCCTTGCATCAGCTATGGCAGATGCATTCGAGATGAAGCTTAAGAAATTCCTGAAGAAAACCGTCAATGGGAAACCTTCTGTAGAAGAAGTTTCAAATATGGTTGCGCTTAACCTTATACCATTTGTATATGCTGAAGGAAATCATGACCAGTGGGTGTTACCGCAAGGATATACCCCCCTTTTGATCTTCAGAAGCATTCTTCTTCAAGAACTCACGAAGCGTATTACCACTACTCTTCTGAGTCTGAAATTGCCACTCCCAAATAATCTCCACCACATTGTTACCAGTAAATTGATCGCAAGCGATAAGTCAAAGCAGCGCTACGCGTTGCCTTCGGGGATTAAAATGGCACTTCGTCACCCCCATATGGGACGTGCGCTCACAACGACCTTGCGACTCGAGAAAGCTCTCAGCGTCATGGATGACTGTCAGGTTGTTCTCGTCGGAAATTTCCATACTGCAGTCGTCATGAATAAATGGACACCACAGCAAGGCCAACGTGTTGGCATGCAATTCGGTACGATCAAAATCGAAAGTGATTTCGAATCAAATATGCTCAAAGAAGTCGATGGATGCATTGGTGTCGTTGGTATCAAATCTCGACAAGGTCGCATCTTCGAAACTGAATCACAATTCTATTATGTCGATCCGAACGCACAGGTATTCTCAAAGGATGAATTCCTTGTGGACTTCAAGAGAAGGTATATCGGCCTTCAAATCTAAAATGAATAACCCCACCATAAGAATATGGTGGGGTTTTATATTGACCGATGTAAGTATATTTGTTATGGTAGCCACGGAAACTTCACATGAAGGGATGGTCTTTAACAATGAAGAAGCACATATACTTTTCTCCCTCAAAAGGACATGGAACACTCCCCTGTCAAATGCTTATCGATCTCATGAAAGGGGGATCCATCAAAGATGGTGATGTAAAGAATATCGCTCCGTCCTCTCTTGATCTTACATTGACTGATGAAATATATAGAATTGATGGTATGGTGCTTCCTTGGGTGGGTGTGCCAGTTCGAGATCTTCTTACTCATATTGGATATCACAAACACGATCTTCAGTATCCATTAGAGCGAAGTGTCTTGTATCTGGCAAAACTTCGAGAATCACTGGAATTGCCTAACGGTCTCTATGGCTATTGTAATCCAAAGTCATCAACTGGTCGGACAGATGTCCACGTCCGTGTTATGACTGATGGTGTTCCTCGGTATGATGCTATTACAGATGATGGTATCCCCAAAGAACTCTGGCTCCTTATTACCCCAAAGTCTTTCCCAGTGCTTCTTCCTCCAGGAGAAACACTCACGCAATTGCGTATTTTTAATCATGATACGCGATTTGACGAACTTGGACTGAAAATAGCATTTGGACGAGATAAACTTCTTTGGGGCACCGAAACTAAACCTCATGCGTTTACGTATAATGACATCATGGTTTCAGATCATGATGGGTCTGTTATTCTTACGTTGGACTGCACTCATGATGTAGTCGGATGGGAATGTCTTGGGAAAAGTAGCGTTCTCGATTTTTCAAAGCGCGATCATTATCAGCCGGAAGATTTTTTCCGCCCCCTTCATCGCACCGATGGGATGGTTCGCCTTAAGCAGGGAGCATTTTATATTCTCTATACGCGAGAACGCATTCGAGTCCCCGCGCATCTTGCCTGTGAAATGGTTCCGGTTGATGAACGATCCGGTGAATTCCGTTCGCATTATGCGGGCTTCATTGATCCTGGATGGGGTTGGGGTGCCAATGGTAGCGGTGTAGGCCGAAAGCTGGTTCTCGAAGTTCGTCCTAATGAGGATCTTCTCATTCGGGATAATCAACCAATCGCAAAAATCACCTTTGAACACATGGCAGAACTTCCCGATGTTTCGTATGATACAAAAATTGGTTCGAACTATACGATAGAAACCTTCTTGCCAAAACTTTCAAAACATTTTTCGATGAAACACTATGATTCGCAACCGCTTTAGAATACACTAAAGCGGTTTTTATATTAAAAAACGGCACCCTGTTAGGATGACGCTTTGAAATCAACGCGGAACTCATATCCTTGAAGCGCAAACCCAAGTTTTTTATAGAGTTCATGAACTTTTTCTTTTTCGAATCGACTGGTGAGGATGACCTTATAGCACGTAAGATTTTTTGCTTCAGTAAGAGCCTTCTTAACGAGTTCTTGTGCAATACCTTTTCCTCGATGCATTGGATCAACGTAGACATCTTCGATAAAACCAAATGGTCGCGCATGGAGATCATTTTCAAGAATAAAAAGTGTTGTGCGTCCGATCTCTACACCATTCTCACTTACCGAAAAACGAATGCCATGACATGGCGCGGTGCTTCTTTCAATATCCATTGAAAGTCTCCCTTCTCTGAAGCTATAACCAGTATAGATATATTTCTGAAAGAGTCAACAGGGTTAATTGAATCGTTCCTGGATGGGAAGAGAGAGGTATACTTCCGCGTCATGGATATCTTCTGGGTATCCTATTGGATGCCAGAAACGTGCACGTTTAACATCAACGGGTCTTTGTTTCGCCCATGTTCCAATCTGTCCTGCGAGATTCAGCTCTCCATTGGGGAGTGTAAGGGGTTCAATATCGCAAAGAGATTTCTCAAGACAATAGATACCAATGTTGACAAGATTTGTAGGGGGATGTTCCATTTTTTCTAAAATATCCGCAAGTGTGCCGTCTTCATTAAGAAGACATACACCAAATCGTTCAGGATGTGATGCTTCCTTTACCATGATACATGGTCGTACACCGATAACCTCAGAAAGGTCATCAGGATGATAGAAATCATCAGCGTGGAGCAAGAGAAATAATTCATCCGAGAGATATGGCCGTGCGCGTAATAATGCATCAGCGGTGCCAAGAGGATGTGGTTGATCTACGTATGTAAGTCTTACTCCTTGAAATGCATTGCCAAAGTATTCCTGAATTTTTTCTTTTTTATACCCAACAACAAGTATCGCATGATCAATTTCTCGTGGTAATATAGAAAGAGTATGTTCTAAAATCGGTTTACCGGAAACACGCACCATTGGTTTTGGGACATCATTTGTAAGTGGGCGTAATCGTCGCCCCTCACCTCCAGCAAGAATAACTACCTGCATATGACAATACGTTTTTTATTTAAAAAATCTGTTATTTCTTTACGACACTATGGTATTCCATCTCCTGAACTTGATGCTGAAATTTTTCTCGCAGCCGCAATTCAGAAAGATAAAGTTTTTCTTCTCACACACCCGGAATATAATCTTTCAAAAAAAGAAGAAGCACTCTTTAGAATTTTTTTAGAGAAAAGACGCGCGCGGATGCCAGTTGCCTATATTATAGGTAAAAAGGAATTTTTTAAACTCTCCTTTTTTGTAAATAGTTCCGTATTGGTCCCTCGCGCGGAAACAGAACACCTTGTTGAATCTGTTCTTGAATGGTTGGGAGCACATCCAAAAGCTTTACATATTGCTGAAATCGGTACAGGCTCCGGATGTATTGCTGTCAGTATTGCAAAACATGCACAATATATCAAGACACTTTTTGCAACAGAGCTCTCCTCAAGGGCTCTTGTCGTAGCGAAAAAAAATATCGCACACCATGCACTTAGTAAAAAAATTACACTCAAAAAAACACCACTCCTTAATGGTATTCGGAAAAAATTTGATTGTATTGTTGCAAATCTCCCCTATCTATCCTCTCAAGAATACGTCGATGCGGTAAAAAACTATCCTGAGATAGCATATGAACCAAAAATGGCTCATGAAGGCGGGAGTGATGGAATGAAGTATATCAACAATCTCTTATCGCAGGTAAAAAAACATCTCAGTCCTCATGGTGTACTCTTTTTGGAAATAGGTGCATTACAAGGGAATAGTATTAAAAAACTCGCAACAACGCATATCAAACATTCAAACATAGATATAAAGACCGACTATTGTGGTTTCGATCGGATTGCTATTATCCAGTTACTATAAAAACAACCCCGTTAAGCGGAGTTGTTTTTATATGTTCTTCTTTACAAGACCAGGAGAAATGGTCTGCAGTATTTTTTCGATTTGTGTATCGAGTTGTTCTGGCGTTTGATTATTATCAACAGTAACATGCGCATGTTCCCTTAGAGATTCAATTTGTTGTTCTGGTTCTGCAGAGTCTTCTTTGAGAAATGTTTCAAACGACATCTCAGCATCACCGGGATTTTCATTTCTTTGAATATATCGTTTATATCGAATATGTTGATCGGTATGTACGTATATAAGAAAAAAATTAGGAAGTTTTTTGAGGTTTTCTATGTCAGTATAACGACGAACTCCGTCTACGATAACGATTGGCTTAGTCATTTTTTGTGCATATTTGACAAGCGCGCGAGCAAGAATATTTTCACCATAGGTCGAACGCATAAACGTTGACAGTGTTTGTAGGTTTTCTCGGGACTCCGGTATATCAAAAAGATTTAAAACTTCTCTGAAGAAGTAAGATGTCTTTACTTTGTCGACATCATAACGGCGCGTGAGATATTCTCCTACGCGACCCTTACCGGATGCCATTTTACCCGTAATACCAATAATAACCTGAGTGGACATGTGGTTACTATATCATGATTTCTATTTCTATTTCTATTTCTATTCCTCTTCTTTCTTTCCTTTTTCTTCAACTTTTACTTGAGAAACATCCTCAATAGGTTTTTCTTCGAGTGCTTTGAGTTCTTCTTCGGAAATTGGTTGAGTAACTGTTGCAACCATATCATCAACATGTTGATGAAGTTCCATTCCTTCCGGAAGAACAACATCCTTCATGGTAATAGCATCTTCGAATGTTGCGAGTGAGGTAACATCGACTTCTATTTCTGAAACAAGTTTATCGGGGAGACACCGAACTTCGATTTCGTCAACTGTTTTTACCAAGATGCCCCCGAGTTCTTTCACTGCCCTTGGTTCACCAATAAATTTAATTGGAATACGAATTGTAAGTTTTTCTTTCATATCTACCTGAAAAAAATCAGCATGCACAAAACGATTAGACAATGGATCTGAGTCAATACTCTGGATAAGCACCTTCGCCGCTTGACCATCGTCAATGATAAGATTAACAAGACTGCTTTCTCCTGCTTCACGATAGACTTTTTCAAAAAGTGAATAGGGAACACTTATAGAGATGTTCTCAATATCAGGACCATATAGCACAGCGGGAACAAAGCCCTTCTTTCGAAGTTCCTCAACCTTTTTCCCTGTAATAGTTCGTTTTGATGCTTGAAGCGTTAATGTTTTCATAGATGCGTATCATGATTCTTTTTTAAACCCGCATATGACACTATGCATATACGATTTTGAAAAAGAGGCCCAGGAGCACACTCATGTCCCAAGGGGGGGGTGGAAACATGAGGTGCTACACTGGGCAGGGCCAACACGGGCGTACCCGGTTTGGCCGTCCGGATAACGTGAGGGGGGCTGACGCCATCCGGAACCTTGATTAAACTCGCGAGCTACCTACCAATTATTGCAATTAATGAAAGTGGAATATTGGTGACTTCTATCCGGCAAAAATAAAGAACTCCTTGATCTCTACCGGATAGAAAACGTAAAAGAACGACAATCTTGTTATAGCAGAATAATAAAAACTTGTCAAAAGTATTATAATTATAAATAGAAAAGCGGTCCGACGCATAGGACCGCTTTGTGTAGATTACGACAGTGCGCCGAACCACTTTGTGTACAGCTTGTCGTACACCCCATTCGTTTTAAGTTTGAGAATCGCTCGGTTGACGCGTTCACGAAGTTCGCTTTTTGCCGGAAACGCAATGGCGTAATATTGAGGATCGAACAAGTCACCAACTACCACCACTTTCCCTGCGCCTTCGTGTTGTACATAATTCAGGATCGTAGGCGAATCATAGACGACTGCCTTCACCTTCCCCCTATCAAGGAGGACGTAGGCATCCTCGATGCGAGCAACTGGGATGATGTTGACGCCGAGTGATTTAAGGGAATCTATACTTGTGGTACCTTTAACAGTTGCAACTTTCTTGCCTCGAAGATTTGTCGCGCTAGAAATATCATACTCGATCTTCTGCGCAGTCATCGTAGAAGTAAGTTGAGATTGAAAAATAGAGAAAATTCCTATTCCTGCAAGAATTGTAAAAAGTGCAATGATTCTCCCTTTCCACATTTTTGGTGCAATATCGCCATATCCAACAGTCGCTGCTGTGACCATTGAAAAATAACTTGCTGAAAGCAATCCTTCAAACCCAGATCCAACCGCTCCCTTCCCTCGTTCGACGAGCCAAAAGAGAAAGCCGGAAAACATAACAACTCCAAGAAGGAGAAAAAACCCGCTTCGTATTTCGGAAGAATATACGATTTGCTTCAGTACGCCAAACACAGCGAATTGATCCGGCTCTTTTTTGAGTACTGCGATCCGCAGGCCGGAATCGAAATAGGGATGAGAAAAATCAAATGACTCTTCTCTGCTTTCCGTGATTGAAAGTCCTGAGATTGCTATATCGACTTTTTTCTCTTTCAGATCTTTAAGAAGAGTATCAAATGGAACGGCATGATATGAAACAGAGATACCCAATTCGTCAGCGATTGCATTTAAGAAATCAACATCAAATCCACCTAGCGTGCCATCGTTATTCTCAATGACCATTGGTGGAAACAATGAAACATCCACGTGAAGTATCTGTTTTGTTTCTGCCGCGCCAGCCGAGAATGCTGCTAAAAGAACGAGTGCGAACGAGATAAGAATCTTTTTCAACACCTTTCTATCCCCCCCTTTCTTGTATCAAGGTACACCCATTCAAAAACTTCAAAAAAACTATAGCACAAAGAAATCGTCTTGTCAACCGTTTTAGCTTAAAAATAAAAGGGAATCCGTATGATCCCCTTGTTCTTTTGTTTTTACTTACTGAGTGCGGAACGCCTCGACATTTCGAAGGTCAACTGCAACACCAATATATGCTTTGATCAGGCCTCCATCCTCGTTATCTGGATTTCCGACTTCGAGAAGGAGTACTTCCGGGTTCATAGTGTCTGCTTCAGTGCAATACTCCGCGACTGTTGCGATCATGGTATCGAGTCCACTGACCGGCGGGTTTTGCCGACAAGGGCCTGTAAGCTCTCCTGGAGCCTTGAGATTAAATTTTCCGTCAATCTTATTGTTAAGTTTGTCATCGATCGGAATAAAAAACTCTTGCGTGTAGAGCCATTCATTCCTAGGGAAATCTGGAAGCATTTCTGGAATACCGTTTACCGGAATAAAGAGCCAATCAAACCCTTGCTGTTCGAAGCTAAGACGATTCCCCGGCTCAACACCGGAAATCGGAAAGTATATGAAGATGTCGAATACATCTCCTACGATCTTTACCGTAAGAAGGAGATTCTCTCCAGCACCTTCAATATCGTAGAGATAATATTCAACCAAACCTTCCGGAGGTTGAACATATTTCATCGATGTGATGGTGTAGTCAACGTGAAGAGTTTCATTGCCAAGCTTACTTGCATCCCTCATTGCTTGGTAATCAGAGAGATCAACAATGGTTCCCGGTTCTAGATCACGCCAGAAATCCGGATTTTCTTCGGTAAGGTTCCGTGCGCCACCACCGACAGAAATCCTGGCAACACCACGAAGATTATCGAGCAAACCCATTTCTTATTCTCCTTTTCTTCCAAAAAAACAGGGACAGAACACGATGCTCTGCCCCTTACCGTTATCTTAAGAAATTCCGAGGTTCTAAAACCTAGAACGTATGATGAGATACCCCACCACACCACAAGCAAGACTAAGTAGGATAATTCCTGGCCACGGATTCGATTGACGCGGCACTGGAGCTACCGGAGTGGGAGCCGACATGGGCTGCTGGGCATAGTACCCGTTGTTAGTCTGAGCGGCAGCCTGCTGTTGTAAAAGATAGTTCTGCTGCATCTGCAGATTGTACGTCCGATCGTTTGCCTCCATCAGAGCAGCGGCAAGCAACATGTTACTGAAAGGATCGTAACTCGACCAAACATGACTGGGACCGTAGTACCCGTAATGTCCGTTATTGTAGACGACCGTGTAGTTCCGTCCCCCAACACTCGCATTTTGCGGAATGTAGGACGGCCGAACCTTCGGTTGCGTCTTGAATGAATACTTCGAGCTGTTGCCGTACTTTTGACTGAGCATCTGGGTCTGTTCGGCACGCGACTTCGACTTGAAGCCCGTCATCGTCGCCTTTTGAGAAAGAGCAAGGTCGGTCTTGTTCGCCGGCTTCTGGTTGGCAACACCACTGCCTTGACGGCTTCCGCCAAAGTTTTGATTCTTCACCCCATTCGGTGATGTTGAGGATCCGGCTTGTGCGGTTTGGCTGTTGGCAGAACCTGCTGCACCACCAACCGCAAGACCAGCACCAACGGCTACGCCAGTCTGACTAGCCCGTCGGCCACCCCATGCGTTACTCGTTGCACCCGATTGCGCTGGCGCGGCGACAGCGGGTCGACTCTGAACGGCCGGAGCCGCAGGAGCCGGAGCGGAATAGCTACGACTTGGCGCTGCCGGAGCAGGCGCAGAATAGCTTCTGGGCGCAGAATAGGAAGGGGCAGAGTAACTCCGTCCTCCTCCTGAAAATCCTCCACCACTGGACGATGATCGCGCATCGGCCATGCCTGGCATGGCCATGATACCCCCAACCGCCATACCGACGGCAAGGGTCAAGACCCCGAAATTCTTGCTGAACATAGAGATGAGCTCCTTTCTATGGTTCAGTCATCAGATACACGCGTACCCGAATGTGTTTGACGGTATCATGTTTTTTATGCCTTGTCAAGGTTACCACCCGCAGACTTTCTATTTTTCTATTATAAATAAAATGAAAACGCACATTTTTGTGCGTATGTGCGTTATGGATGTGAATGGGTATGTACTATGTTTACAAGAGCCGCGAGTGCCTTTTCATTAATCTCGCGAAGTTCAGCTCGTGGAGATCGGACAAAAAGTGGCAGTCCTTCTTGTCTCAAAAATGCTGCTTCGTAGGCGTTCGTCACATGCTGTGACGTAAGAGGAGGGGGCGGTTTTTGTATTTCATATAACACACTCCCCATATCTTCAGAAACAAAAGCAACTTTTATGAAGCTCTGAAGATGCGCGTCAGCAGTTCGCGTATTCAGTACAAGATCTATTGCTGATTTCCCGCCATATGGAATGTACACACGAAACGCCTCTTTTTCTAGAGTGTTCGGAAGCTCGACATGGTTGCTGCTTACCCAAAAAGAAAATGATCCATCCCGTATGGCACAAAAAAGTGCAGCGTAGAACTGGAATACTCCATATCCCGGTCGAACGCCGTCTGGAAGTTTTGCCGTATCATTACATACACCGATATCAAAAATGTGACGGAGTGATACAAGGTACTCATGAGAATCCATGTTCATCTCTCCTTTTCTTAAAGGAAAGAATATATCACTGTTCTGTCCCTGTCAATATCACACACTATGAATAGAAACACTATGTATCATACCCGCGGCGATGAGCGCGCTTAAAAGCGCACTTCCACCGTAACTCAAAAATGGAAGCACAATCCCAGTCACCGGAATAAGCCCAAGATTCCCACCGATATTGATAGCGATATGAACAAAAAACATAAGGGTAAATCCAAGAACACAATGAACAGCAAAATCATCACGTGCTCGTTTCATACTATGAATACATCGTCTAAAAAAAATAATCCAGAAAAAAAGCAAAAGTGATATACCAAAAAGACCCATCTCTTCCGCAACAACAGAAAAAATAAAATCAGTCTGGTTTGCCGGTAAAAATTTAAGATGGCTTTGAGACCCGGAGCCAATCCCCTTTCCAAATAATTGCCCTGACCCTATAGCAATCATCGCTTGTTTCACATTGTAACTCCTCCCCGCTTGATCGGCTGTTGGAGTAACAAATGCTCGGATACGATCTTTTTGATAATCCTTAAACATGAATAACCACGCTGAAACAAGGAGGATGGCGAATAAAAGAAGTAACCCGATACTATATCGTTTTGATATACCATTCATCAGTACCATACCAACCCAGATTGAAAAAAGTATGACAGCAGACCCAAAATCAGGTTGAAGAAGAACAAGCCCCACCGGGAGAGCCATAAGTACCCCACTTACAATAAGATGCCGAAGTTGAGAGAGATGCCATGTATGCCTGCAAAAATAATAAGCGAGTACAAGAACAAGTGCGATCTTTGCAAGCTCGACCGGCTGAAATGTAAAAACCCCCGCAAGGAGCCATCCTTTTGTCCCACGAACGGTTGTCCCGAGTAGAAGGACGGCACTAAGAAGCCCGCAAGAAAGAATATAAAAAAGAATACTGAAATTTTTAATCAAACGATAATTGAGAACACTCACTACGAGGAATGCGCAAAAACCAATCGTAAAAAATAGTGTTTGTTTTTCAAGATAAAAAAAATTTTGCGGTTCTTTTCCAAGTCCGATGCTATACAACGCCGCAAAACCAAACGATCCTAAAATTCCTATAGAACAAAGAAAAACAAGATCGAAACTCTTTACAATATTCCAAAATTTGCTAAAAAACATATGAAGAGAATACACACCCTCTCAAGGGTTAACGTATTTGCCGATCAGAATCAAAATGCCGTTGCATTCTTTCCTCTTGGAGAAAAAATGCTTGAGGGTCGAGAACGTCGATAACTGGTGTTATGTCAGCGTCATCTATACCTTGAAATTCCTGAGGCCACCGTGCCTCTACTGCACGAGATTCACTAGGACGTACATTCTGAAGAATAACCTGTTGGATCGCTGTCACTTGTGTACCAGATTTAAGAGCGATGGGCAAGCGTATCTCTCGATAGCCGTAACCGGTGTTATTGACTAGTCTGAAAGTTGTTTTGTAAATTCCTTCAACACCCCCACGAGAAGAAGGAGTGCTCATGAAGGGAATTTCATCACTGATTATGAGGTTTAATTTTTTTCTTACATCAACGAGTGTTCGTTCTGATAGCCGAGTCCAGATAGTATTGTTCATCTCAAATATCGGTGTACCTGGATCCTGATAAAGTGAAGGAAGAATAATGTATTTCTTTTCACCTGGCATGAGAAACTCTCGAACACTCTTCAATTCACCGGAGGAAGTTGTAAAGACTCCATCGAAATCCGCGCGATATGTTGTATTTTTGTTTTCTACTTCCACAAAAAGAGTATACAGTGTCGCGTCAACTGTTTGTCGCGAGAGAACTCCTGAGGCAGATTGGGTAAGAGGATGCACTAATTCCCCTGGAAGAGGCTGGACTACTGCCGTCTTTAGTTCATTAAGTGTTGCGCGATATGGAGTAAGAAATACAAGATATAAAAAAATAGAAAAAATAAGCGCAAACACCCATATACATGCTACAATTGCGATACTTACACCCGCTATCCCCTTTTTAGCATTAAGGATATGAGTGACATACCAATAGCCTTCTTTTAATTGTTTCTCACTTAAATCCCCTTGAGGGACATCTCCGTCTGTCATAGAAAAAATGCAAAAAAATTTGAGATACGCTTTATGTATTTTACCATAATAACTCCCATGAGACTATTTTTCATTAGTATATTCAGTATACTTCTTTTTACTATACCAATATCTTCTTGGGCTTTGACTGATGAAAAAAAATTTGTTCGAACCGCAAATTATTATCTCAAAGCAGGATTTTCTCTAAAAGAATCTGACTTCGATCGTCTTTCATCCTATGACCTCCTTGTTCTCCCTATGGAGGCAGCCTCATATAATAAAGATTTTTTTGAATATGCGCGCAAGAAAAATCCTAACATTATTATTCTTGCGTATGTCCCATCGCGGAGTATTAATACTAAAGATATCGAAGATGGAGCTCAGATACGAAAACGTCTAAAACAAGGAATTCATGATGAATGGTATCTCCGTGAAGGAAATGGAAATCTTGTAAAAGGTTGGCCGGAAACACTTCCATTAAATCTCACTTCCCCATGGAATCAATATCTTCCACGTTTTATCAAAGAAACCATTCTTTCTAGTGGACTCTGGGATGGTATTTTTTATGATGAAATTGATACAACCTTTTCACTTTTTAATAATGGTGTTCTTGATCTTAACCGTGACGGGTTAAACGATGCCAAAAAAGATATAGATGATTCATGGAATGCTGGCGTTACAACACTATTACAAAAAAGCCGAGAAATTTTTGGGACATCAACGATCATCATGACCAATGGGAGCTCATATCCGTCCTATCAGACATATATTAATGGTCGGATGTTTGAACGTTTTCCAACGCCATGGGAAGGAAATGGAAATTGGTCTGATTCAATGAAATCATATATCCATCTCTCTGGTGCTGTAGGGTATACACCTCTTTTTATCATTAATGGAACTACTGAAAATACCGGGAAAAAAGATGACTACGCACGCGTACGATATGGTCTCACGTCAACTCTCCTTGGCGATGGGTATTATGGGTTTGATTTTGGAGACCGCGACCACGGTCAGTTGTGGTGGTATGATGAATTTGATGTCGCGTTGGGTAAGCCACTTTCTCAAGCAACACGCGTAGATACATCAGACACCAATAACACTATCTCTCCTGGTGTTTGGCGAAGAGAATTCCAACATGGTGTCGTATTTATTAACTCTCTCTCAAATAATGTCGATCTTACTTTTCCAGAAAGTTATGAAAAAATAAGAGGAGCTCAAGATCCCATAACGAATAATGGAAGTATTGTTTCGTCACTGTCGCTTCCCTCGCAAGATGGTATTCTTCTTCTCAGACCGATTGATCATATCGTTGGAACATTTTTCAAAAATGGCTCATTCACTCGTATTGTTGATAAAGATGGCAAAGTAAAACGAAATGGATTCTTTGCGTATGATCAACGGGTACGTGGCTCAGCGCTTCTTGCTTTTATTGATCTCGATCATGATGGACGCGAAGAACGTATAAGCATCGACCGCGGCACTATTTCTCTCGTGTGGTCTTCAACAAATACTACAATCTCCTTTATTCCTTTTAAAAAATGGTCTGGCGATATAAATGCAACTTTTATTGATGCAAATAATGATGGCGTTATGGATATTGCCGTTTCTCCCGAACATCATAGTAAAAACACGACTGATCCGGTGATAAAAATATTTGATATGAAAACGATTACGCAGCTTTCTAGCCTCTATCCATTCGGGAGGAAATTTCTTTACTCAATCCGTGTCGCCGCGGCAGACCTTGACGGTGATGGTTTTTCTGAAATCATTGCTTCGTCTGGAGTAGGGTCAAAATCACTTGTTCGTATCTTTGATGCACGTACAAATGCATTAAAAAAAGAATTTTCTCCCTATGATATAAAGTTTCGGGGAGGTGTTTCTATCGCCGCCGGAGATATAAATGGTGATGGAACACCGGAGATAATCACAGCACCTGGCAGTGGAGGAACGTCGCATATCCGAATATTCAATGCTCTTGGAAAAGCATTAACGCCAGGCTTTCTCGCATTTCAATCATCGCAGAGATCCGGCATCCGTGTCGCCGCGGCAGACCTTGACGGTGATGGACGATATGAGATCCTTCCCATGACTATGAATGTATTTACCGTATCAGCCTTAACACGCTAAATCTATGTCACAAATGACTATACTCGATTGCAAACATGATCAAAATGATCCGGATCATATTATTTGTATAGAACGAAACAAAAAAAAGAAAGCCTCTCATCAATTCGTTGCCTATGTTCAAGATCGGTACGATCGATATTATCACCCAAGACATAGAAACCGCCATCTTCATCGCAGTATTGATGGTATCCTTGTATCAACTATCGTATTCCTTCTGGGGGTCTACACAGTCTCATTATTTGGAACACAGCCTGAAAGTATAAAAATTTCACTACTGCCGTCTTCCCAGATTCGTGGTGGGGAAGAAACAACTATTACCCTCGCGTATGAGAACAGCAACGACACTGATATATTAGATGCACGCATAGAGTTGATGCTTCCGGAACATTTTATCGTAAAAGAATTTGGTGGATTACCAGTCTCTCCAAAACGGAATATCAAACTTAATATCGGTTCCGTACCGCGGGGGACAAAGGGAGCCTTTATCATACGTGGTACACCACTTGACAGTCTCGGAAAAGAACAATCGTTTATAGCATCTCTTGTCGGCATCCGGAAAAAAGATCATACCGAAGAACATGTTGTTACTTCTATTCGGTATACCATACCGGCATCAGCAATTGAAACTCGTGGTGAATTTCCTCAAGCCGTACTATTCCAACAATCATTCACGGGGGCTGTGTATGTTAAAAATACTGCTACGCACCCAATAGAAGATATTCGTGTCAGTATTGTAACTCCAGATGGTTTTCTTCCGTCAAAACCCCTTCCCAAAGAAGTATCTATTAAAACACTCGCTGCCGGCGCAGAATATACCATACCTCTCAAGGGAAGATTTACGTATACTGAAGCCACGGAACTCTTGTTACGCGTACATACTTCTCTCTCTAGGGGAAATGACGATTTTCTACAATCATCCATATCAATTCCTATCGCCATAACACAAAAAACGATAGTGCTTAGTATAGCGGCAGAAGAGAACCCCCGTGGGATATCAGAAGATGGAAGGAAATCCTATGTCCTTCACTGGGAAAATACGTCAGACACATCACTTTCCAATCTTTCACTTGGAGTTATGGTGGATACAGATACTGTTGATATGTCTTCATTACGTGTAGATAGTGGGGTAAGTGATGGGAACCACACGATCCTCTGGACACCCGGGAATACACGTACATTAGAATATATAGCACCATCGGATAGTGGGATATTCCATTTTAATTTCAAATTGAAAGAATTACATAAAAAATCTATATCAGATGCTCTCCGCCTTATTCCATTTGCTTCGTATAATGAACAGTCTTCAAAAACACGCATTGAAATCAATGGTGATACTGCAGTGTTCATACGCAATTCTCCACTTTCTCTTACGGCATTCGCCCGATACTATACACCGGAAGGTGAACAAATTGGCAGGGGCCCCCTTCCTCCTATTGCGGGACAGACAACGCGATACCATATTTTCTTGCTTCCTGAAGATATTATTCACCCACTAAAAAATGTCACTATTACAGCAGAACTCTCACCACAAGCGTCATGGGCTGGCATTGTGCCTCTTGGAAGTGAAGAGATTTCTTATAATGAAACATCAAAAAGTATCACATGGACATCTACATTCTTTACTTTAGAGGAAACCGAGTCACCACATGGCACGGTCTTTGAGCTTGGGTTAACTCCAAAACGAGAGGATATTGGTAAAGAGATCCCACTTCTTAATAACATCTCTATACATGCAGAAGACGCCATAACTCACTCACTCATACAAGCACGAGCAGAACATATAACCACAAAACTCATCCACGATCAAAAAGCACCTCATATATGGACGGTACAAAAATAAAACCCAGCATGGTGAGCTGGATTATGTGTAGTGGTGTGTTTCACCAAGAAGGAGTCTGCGATACACTCGCCGCATACGATGTAAGATGCGCTTTTCAGACTTGACCTCACGGATCATTCTCCGAACCGCAACTTGTCTAAACTCCTCTTCTGCATATATGCAATCTTTAAATTTCTTGATCTTTTTCATGAGGAAACGCATGAATTTCTGTTTTTTTTTCAAATCACCGTCAATCATGTCCAGATATTCCTGAGCATAGAGTTGCGGATCTTTGTTGGAAAGCAGCGCTTCATTCCAGATATGTTGAACAGTAGAATGAAATTCTGATTTATTACAGAGACGATGACCCTTACAAAGGGCATCCAAAGCTTCCTTTCTCATATCGGACCACCGAAATCCCATAAATGCAAGAACATACTCCATCTGGCATTCGAGAAAAGCACTATTAACGGATTTGTGTCGGAGAAGTGCTTTTCGCAATCGAGCCCAATCAAATGATTTATCATGGGTAACCAACCGCACAAGTGTTTGCAATATACGCGCGCACAGTGGTGATTCTCCAATCAGGAGTGCTTGTCGTATATGAAAACGTGGAGTTGTCTTATGATGTTTGATATATGTTTCCGCACGAGATAGCAACACCGCCTTCATCTCTTCCTCCTTTTAAAAAATATACTATCGTTTACACATTTGTCAATTAAAAAAGCTGTCGAGTATCCATACGCAGCATGCATATGAATATCAACAGCATTATCATGTATTTATTCCGCAGAAACCCGCTCGGTCACTGTTTTTTCTCGCAATAGAAGTGCGAAATGTTCGGAAAGTCCAAGTCGTTGCCACTTCGCATGGCGAGATGATTCCTGGTAGGGTTGCCACTGGCGGCCTCCCATCCAAGGCGCAACTTGCCCCTTCCCATGCCAGAGATATGCCGCCTCATTTGCTCGAATGCCGAACTGAATAAGGGGCTTCCATGTGTAGGTAATGAGCTTGTTACGCTCATACGCATACACAAGACCTTCTTGCGTGTCCGGGAGTGTAGTGTAGTTGCCGGAAAATCCACCGTGCTCAAGTACCGACTCAATTGTCTGAACCTGGATCGGCTTTGTTTCGCCGGCACTTTTTGTCTTCCCCCAATCCTTGAGAAAAGTCTCCGGGAGTCTAAATCCCTTTGCTTCGAGTCTCTTTCGCTCGTCACGATAGAAAACTGCTTCGTCATCGAGTCGTGTAAACAAGAGCTTTTTGAGAAGATGGGGTGCTCCAAAAATGGATTGCCACCGATTGGGGTGCACCCAATACTTGAATACCACCTTACCTTCGCCGTCGATGAGCCCCCACGTGCGCAAGAACTCATTTTCTTCAGCGTTTGCCTTGAATTGAATGGCCTTCCATCCTTCATGCCAATATCCATCAACATCAACCACCATGAAACGTCGATGATCACCGACATGTTCTTGATCTGCTGTATCGGTTGTGATGATCGTGTTGTCGAACATCTGGATACTGAAAGAGAAAACATCCTTATTCGAGATAAGACCGGTGAGCTTTCCAAATCGAGGGGCACCGGCAATACGCCGAACGCCTTCCTTTTTGATAACCTGACGCCGGCTGGTGTATTCGGGAATCTCGATGACCGCCCCACGTTGATATACAGGAACAAGAAAAGAAAGGAGATCGAGATCTGATACGCTATATTTCTCATCTTTAGTTGGCTTTCTATCCAGCCAACTCATGACGCCCTTTGTGACTACCTTGTCGACGAACTCTTCGTCAATCGGATAAGCGCGATCCATAATCTTCGCGGCGATAGGATCTTCACCGCTTACGACACCGCGGATGCTCTCAGCAATCTCTCGTCCAAGAGTAGCGTCGACATCGACCTCCAAAACAACCTCCTCGGAGATATACTCCAATCATTCTTGTAAAGAACACACGAAACAATAACATATCTACACCTATTTGTCAAGACACTGTACGCGATTTTAAAAGAAAAACTGCCTTTAGTGGAGGCAGTTATTTATAGGTGTGTGTTTCGATAATATGAGGTTTTAGGATATCCATCTGACCGGCTTGATGGAAAAGAACCCCGCCAAGTATTCCGGCAAGACAGAGATACCGAAGTGTCCAGACCCACCGCCGCGATTCTGATTCCAAGAGTTTCGGAGGGTCTTTCAGTGTGCTATCGATTTGTGATCGTATATCTTCAAGTTTTTCTTGAAGAACTGCATTCTCTTCAGGAGTTCTTGCGCCTTGAGAACGAATAATACAGATCTCTTCAAAATCTGCCTTTGCTTTAATCGCTTTTCTATAGTCATTCCAAAAAATAAACGTATACAATGCCACGAGAGAAATATCTATCCAGCATATCCATGCTGGTTGCCTCGTGAACCCGCTCGCCATACCAACCACCATAAACATCATTATGACAAGTGAGACATGAAACTTCACTGGAGCTGGCCATGCAAAATCATACAATGAAAGAAGTATGATGAGGATGAATCCGACTTCCTTCATCGCAAAAATCATTGCAACGATTGCGGCAAGACCGATATAGCGAAACCATGGTGATACAACCCCCATAATTCGCCCACCATCAAGGGGCCGCATGGGGATGAGATTAAACAGATTCATCCAAACCCCAAGATACGCGAGTAAAAATATGATGACATTCTTCTCTGGTGAAAGAAGCCACACTCCATAGAGTGCGACTGCTGCAAGACCACCAATCAGTGGGCCACCAATGGCGACAAATGCTTCGTCTTCCGGTTCTTTTGTTTCTGGCATAAAAATACCAGCGCCAAGACCAGGAATAAACACAAGAGCATTCATGACAAGACCACGCATGTTAATGGCGATAACATGCCCAATCTCATGAATGAAAAGAAGAACGATAAACCCCACCCCAAGTGCAAGACCATACGTCCATGAATAGAGCACCATTGAAAGCATCATCGAAAAGAAGGAAAGAAAAATCTTCGCGAATTTGAGTCCTTTAAGAATTTTGATAAGTTTTGTCGATTTGGCAAAAATACCAAGAAGAACTCCACCCCATCCACTTTTTCGATTCATGATGTAAAGAACCCCTCTCCAAAAATAAACACACTAGAAAAGTACCACTAATATCTATTTTGTCAATATTCCATATACTTTATTGACTTTTTACCAAAAACTGTTAGGATTTCCGAATGGGTAGCATACGCAATGGCGCATATGTGAACAACCGAAAGGAGATGCACCATGGAAGTAGATGTCAGGATTATATATTACGGTGATCCGGTACCTTTCCGTACAAGTACGGAACATACCCACCCACTCTCTGTCGTACCATGCATTGTCATTAATAGAAGTAGTATTCTGAGTGAACCCGGCATTGGCATGAAGATATTCAATTCAGAAGAACGCTTTCTCTTTTTCTCTGCCAAGGGCTATGACTACTCTCCACTGCAGGTATGGAGAGCGCTGTCCTACCTCAATACCTTACTTACGCACAATGATGAACTTTCCTTTACTCCTAATGAGCACGTGCTTGCTGCCTGCTGGCATACTGCTTCCAATGAGATACTCCATACTCATCAATGGGGTCCGAAAAAACTGGAAAGTATATTGGGTTCTGAAAAATTCAGTTCGGTCCGAACTGCTATGGAATCACAACTTCCCTCAAGTGATATCCTTGACAACATCATCATGGCACTTCAGAACGAACGAACCGCTGTCGATTTTTCTGAAATAGAAAAAGAAATACTTGCCGGGAGACTTACAAAAACCGCATTACTCACTACGATTCTTTATACATTAGAGGAAGAACGTGAAACGTCAAAAAAGGTACTTTTTGATCATCGCTCTATTCCACGCGAAGAAAGGCTCGGGGAATTCTTTCGTTGGCTTGATATCCGTAACTTCACAACTGAAGCGCGGATAGCAATGCACCGCGGAGCAACGTATGCATATATTGGAACTCATGAAATCGATGTCATGACTACTGAAGCAAGCTATGAACATTACAGAAGTGGCCGATGGAAAAATGAGTTCAAACTCTTTATCCCGACACAACATGAAAAAGGGATCGCACACCCTTCGTTCAAGGCTCTAGATGGATCTGTGTATTATTTTAAGTCAGCGATCTTCAAAGAAGGTACATTCTTCATAAAGACGGAAATCAAAAAAATAGATGGAAGTTGCACTGAAGAAAAATACACCATCAAAGAACTTCGGGCATCTATTGGTGAACTGCCAAAAAAGAAAAAACGCCTCATAGATCAGTTCATTGATGTTATAAGGCGTCTCGGCGGTACTCAAGCGTCCTAAAAAAGACGCTTTTTTTTATTCAACCTCTTTATTCAACCTCAATGATAAATACAATCTTGGGGAGTATTTGAGGCGACATAAATGCTGCACAGTAGGTACAAACAAGACACCCTCCCACCCCTCCTTCATGCCCCTTATCTCCATCTTGGACATGGCCACACACGGGATTAGCGCAATAGACGCTCTTCTGTTGTGTTTCTTCCAAACACGTTTTCATCCTATATCTCCTTCCTAACAAAAAAAAGAATGACTCTTTTTTAGAGTATTGTCAACCTCACACTTATGCAACTAATTCCTGAGGAAGATACTCGTACTCAGAAACGTTTCCTTTTTCATCAAAAATAATGCGCCAACTCTCTGAACGTTTTAGATAATATTGTTTTCCGAGTTCACCCATCGGAGGAATTCCTACATGAGGATTCATGAGTTTCCACATCAAAAATGCGAGAGGGTCACCATGACTCACGAGACAAGTAACATGTCCGTCATGCGCCGTACGAATACTCTCTAACGCGGCAAACATACGGGATGTGATATATTCTGGTCGTTCAAGTTCTAACGCAGGATCTCCATAGGGATCTTGATGGGAGATAAACGAATCCATGGACTTTCCTTCTATGGTATGAGCCTCTGTTTCTAGAAGACGATCATCAATGGTAATAGGAATATTTTGAAAATGATTGGAAATAATATCAGAAGATTCCATCGTGCGTCGAAGGGGGCTACTCATAATGATAATAGGTCTCTCCTCACGCTCACTTATTTTCTCAGCAGTTCGTTTGATTTGACGTTTTCCCAAATCACTCAAAACAACATTATATGTTCGCCCGTAAATGATATTATCGGGATTCACGACGTCTCCATGTCGGATAAGATAGATTGTGGTATTTGACGATGACATACTGATTATCATAAAGCTTTGTATAAAAAAGAAAAGCCCGACGAATCCGTTCGTCGGGTAAAGTGATTAAGTTAAAAAACTATTCGCCGCCTCCACTAGAACCTCCGCCGGAGTCGCCACTACTACTGTATCCGCCTCCAGAGTCATAACTAGAATAGCTCGAAGGTTCAGGAGTGTAACTTGGGGGTTCGTAGCTCTGTGTCGCCGGTGGAGTTGGTTCATACCTCGGTTCAGGCGTCTGATACGTCGGTTCTGGTGCTTGATAGCCCGGAGCTTCCCTTGAAACTTCGGGCTGATAAACCGGCTCAGGATCAATGTACACCGGATCGCTCAGCGGTTGTGCTACGGCAGTCTGATTGAATGGACTCAATGGGTTCAAGAGATTCAATGGACTGATAGGGTTAAGAGGATCCAGAAGTGGATTGTACGTATCCACCACCACAACAGAGTCGCGTCTTCGCGGCGACCGCACAGGATCTGGAACGGTGATATTTCCATAGGTATCACACCACGTACACTCTTTTTTCCTGGGGAAAATCCCCATAAATGCAGGCGCGGGGACCTTCTTGGTACCATTGCATGTCGGACACCTTTTCTGCATGCGTCAATCTCCTTTCGATTGTAAACGCGCGAAAAAACCTAATATACAGTATATGTTAAAATATGTGCTTTGTCAATGGTTTATTGACAAACAAGAATTCTACTCGAGGTTTTTTAATGTCTCATGTAATATAAGGGAAAGATATTCAATATATATGCTAACAAAATCACAAGAAAAACTCATCAGATCACTTCATTCAAAAAAAGGACGTTTTGAGAGCGGCTGTTGTCTTGTCGAAGGAAAAAAGATTATCAACATGGCTGGTAGCGCCATTACATTCACATTTAGTAGGAAGAACACAAAAAACTTTGATCAACTTGTCACCACGGAAACTCCCCAAGAAGAAGCCGCTGTCGCGCATATTCCTCAATGGACAACAAATGATATAGAAAAATCTCAAACAATAATCATCCTTGATGGAGTTCAAGACCCCGGGAATGTGGGGAGTATCTTACGACTCTGTCTTGGATTTGGAGCATCGCTTATACTCATTGAATGCGCCGACCCATCAAGTCCTAAAGTCGTACGCTCATCTGTCGGCGCGTTTTTTAAAACCCCCTGGATTCAACTGAAACGTACAGATGTCACTCATTTCCTCACACACATCGATAGACCTACTTATCGTCTTGAAAAGAAAAAAAATGCGATCATACTCGATCACGCTTCTGTAAAAAAACTCGAAAAAGATACTTGCATTATCGCCGGCTCTGAGGGGGTGGGTATTACATTGGATATTCCAGGCACGTCTATACAGATTCCCCACAATCCCCTTCTTGAGTCTCTTAACGTTGCTCATGCACTTGCTATTATACTCTATGAAAAAACCACCGTGGTTGGTGGTTAGATGTCATGACATGCTTTTTTGATACTTAATGAAATCAAGTGCATCTTTATGAGTACCGGATTGTATTTCATTTAAAGAACTGATAGTCACACATACAAGTGGCCAGGTTTGTTTCCCTACGATAAGCTCGAGGGGGAATGTATGTGGGTCAGAAATTGGTATAACAAGAAATATCGCATGTGGGTCTTCCGGAAGAAGCATACTCTGTATCTCACTCCATAGGTGGGTGCGGACACGGTTTGGAAGATTCTCGTAATCCTTAAACCATTGGATGGCGTCGATCATTTTTTGACGACATTCTAAAGATAAATTTCTTGATCTTTCTTGTCCTTCACGCTTCTGTGTCTCGTCACAGGGGAAACGAAGAAGACCAAGTATTTCTTTTTCTTCATTAGAAAAGTTCTCAAGTGGATCACCACCAACAAGATATAATGCCGAACGTGGGTATCTGTTGTGTGTCTTAACCCATTCTGCGATGAGTTGCTGCTTTCCTGCTGACATTTTCCAATCAAAGGACATGGTTACTCCCTCCTATTACTAAAATAGTACTTACCATGGGTGAAGAAATTTGTCGAATCATCCCTTGCTTTCTTCCCTCCCAATGATACACTAAAAAGACTCTTTCGATTTTATGTTAATGATTTTTTATGGCAAAAAAGACTGAACAGAATGAATACGGTGCAAAACAAATTACTGTATTAGAAGGACTTGAGGCAGTACGCAAGCGCCCCGGCATGTATATTGGAAATACCGCAGAAACAGGACTTCATCATCTTGTATGGGAGGTTGTTGATAATTCTATTGATGAAGCAATGGCCGGCCACTGTAATGAAATTACAATAATGCTGTTACCCGATGGGATGGTTTCCGTACAAGATAATGGTCGCGGGATCCCTATTGAGATTCATAAACAAACTGGCGTATCAGCGCTTGAAACAGTCCTCACAAAACTCCATGCCGGAGGAAAATTTGGCCAAGGAGGATACAAAGTCTCCGGTGGTTTGCACGGTGTCGGTATTTCAGTGGTAAATGCGCTTTCAAGCCATGTCACCATAGAAGTCAGACGAGACGGTAAACTCTACCAACAAGAGTACAAAATAGGAAATCCTCTGTACAAAGTAAAAACTATTGGCAAAGCTCATGATACTGGCACAAAAGTAACTTTTAAGCCAGATGCAAGTATCTTTTCTGTTACAGAATTTCATTGGAATACAATACTGGACCGCCTTCGTCAACACGCCTATCTTACCAAGGGTGTAAAAATCACTGCGATTGATACACGGCAGGATGCCCCGGCAATTCCTTATGTTTTTTATTTTGAAGGTGGCGTTGCTTCTTATGTAAAATTCTTAAACCATTCAAAAGAAGCAAAGCATCCACAAGTATTCTATACGGAAAAACAATACGATGAGCGTATCTATGTAGAAGTTGCTCTTCAGTACACCGATGAATTCAAGGAAAACGTGTATGCATTTACAAATAATATCCTCAATCCGGAAGGGGGTATGCATATGGTAGGATTTCGTACTGCTCTCACAAGAACACTCAATGCATTTGCCCGTACAAAAGGATATTTAAAAGAGAAAGATGAAAATCTCACCGGTGACGATGTTCGTGAAGGTCTTACCGCGATTCTCAGTATTAAACTCCCGGATCCACAATTTGAAGGGCAGACAAAATCAAAACTTGGTAACGTCGAGGCTCGCACGGCTGTTGATTCTGTATTTGCTGATACGTTTGGAACGTTCCTTGAAGAAAACCCAAAAGCGGCAGAAGCAATCATTGGCAAATGTCTCCTTGCATCCCGAGCGCGTATTGCAGCGCGGTCCGCGCGAGAAACTGTCTTACGAAAAGGTGCCCTGGAAGGTATGACGCTCCCCGGTAAACTTGCTGATTGCTCTTCACGAGATCCAAAAATTTCAGAACTATACATTGTTGAGGGTGATTCCGCAGGCGGCTCGGCAAAACAAGGACGTAATCGAGAATTTCAGGCAATTCTTCCTTTGAAAGGGAAAATTTTAAATGTGGAAAAATCTCGTCTTGATAAAATTCTCGCGTTCAATGAAATAAAATCACTTGTCATCGCCATGGGAACAAACATCGGTGACCAATTCGATATTAACAATCTTCGGTATCACAAAATCATTATTATGACTGATGCCGATGTTGATGGCGCGCATATTCGTACATTACTTCTTACGCTTTTTTATCGCTATTTTGTTGATCTCATTACGCAAAGTCATATTTATATTGCTCAACCGCCATTATTTAAGATTCAATACGGAAAAGAATTCAGATATGTCTTTAATGATGATGAACTTCAAAAAGCACGTGAAGAATTCCTTGGGATCGCTCTTGAACGGAAATCCCGTAAGGCTGGCGGGTCCGCCTCTGTAGAAAAAGAGCCAATCATTATAGATGAAACTGGAGAACATAGTGCCGAAGAAACAGTGGAATCAGGACCTAAAATAGTTATTCAACGCTATAAAGGTCTTGGTGAAATGAACCCGGAACAACTCTGGGAAACAACAATGGACCCAAACACCCGTATGATGAAGCGCGTGACGATCGAAGATGCGCAAAAGGCTGATGAAGTATTTGATGTCCTTATGGGTTCACAGGTTGAGCCTCGAAAACGATTTATTCAAGTTCATGCAAAATCAGCAAAAAACATTGATATATAAGATTTTTCCCTTCCTCTTGACAAAAGAAATTGATTATATATACTTATTGGATAAAGGGCCAAAAGCCTCTTTTTTAAATTGACTTAAAGCCTATTCAAAGCCATCCCAAGCATGTGTGGCGGGGATTACTCATTAAACAATATGAATGCACTTATTACCTTTAAAGATAAACTTTTCTTTTATCTTAGAGACTCCTACTTTGAACTGAGACATGTCGTGTGGCCGACGAAAAAGCAGCTTATTCAGCACACTGGTATTGTTATTGTGTTTAGTATAAGTGTTGCGATATTTCTTGGCATCTTGGATGTACTCTTTGGTATTGGCATCCAGCAACTCATTCTTATCAAGTAAGCTTCATAACATACATACGTATGCCAAAACAAGCCCCGGATCAAGGCGTCCACTGGTATGCAATCCATACCTATTCAGGATATGAGGAAAACGTGGTACGAAATCTCAAACAACGTATCGAGTCCATGGATATGGAGGATACAATTTTTGATGTCCTCATCCCAACTGAAAAAAAGATCAAGATAAAAAATGGGAAACGAAAAATAGTAACAGAAAAAATATTTCCGGGGTATGTTCTTGTAAAAATGCTGGTTACTGATGACTCTTGGTATGTCGTACGAAATACTCCAAATGTATCGGGATTCGTAAGCACCAGTGGTGGTACTATGCCCTCTCCTGTTTCTGATGAAGAAATGGAATATCTCCAAAAACGGATGGGTATTGAAGAACCAAAATATCAAATCGATCTGGAAATTGGTACAATGATCAAAATTGTTGACGGTCCCTTTAAAAACTTTGAAGGGAAAGTCATTGAAATTGATGGTGATCGAGGTAAGGTTAAGGTATCAGTGTCATTATTTGGTCGTGAAACACCGGTTGAGCTTGATTTCCTTCAGGTAAAGAAAACTTAACATATAAAGATGAATTGAATAATTTGATTGACCGCCTCTGTTCGTCAAATTTTCTATGATTCGTTATTCATAATTCATACTTCGCACTTCATAATTCTACTTCTATGGCATCTATAAAAAAAATAAAAGCGCTTATTAAACTGCAGATTCCTGCGGGAAAAGCAAACCCGGCACCACCAATCGGTCCTGCATTGGGTCAACATGGTCTTAATATTGCTGAATTCTGTCAGAAATTTAATGCGGCAACGCAAGGAAGGGGTGATGAAGTAACTCCCGTGGAAATCACCGTGTTTGAAGATCGAAGTTACACGTTTATATTAAAAACTCCCCCAGCATCTGAATTGATTAAAAAAGCAATTGGACTTGCCAAGGGTTCAAGTAAGCCACTTTCAGAAAAAGTAGGGAAAATAACCCGTGCACAGATTAGAGTGATTGCAGAAAAAAAAATGCCCGATCTTAATGCACGAACTATTGAAGCGGCAATGAAAACTATTGAAGGGACAGCCCGACAAATGGGCGTTGAAGTAACTGATTAATTATATATAACAGTGGGACGTCCTTCAATGACGGGACGGCTTGTACCACAAAGGAGACTCTATGAAAAAGAAGATTGTAAAGAAAAATGTTAAAAAACATCTCGAGGGAGTTGATTTGGAAAAAATCTATACGGTTCAGGAAGCAATTGATCTTCTCAAGAAGATATCAAAAGAAAAATTTGATGCATCAATAGAGGTGCATGTAAAAACAGGTATTGATGCGAAAAAAAGCGACCAATCTATTCGAGGATCTGTTGTTCTCCCCCATGGTACCGGTAAATCAAAGCGTGTTGCCGTGTTCGCTGAAGGTGAAAAAGCGACAGAAGCAACGAATGCGGGGGCCGATCTTGTTGGTGGACAAGAATTGATTCAAGAAATAAAAAGCAGTGGCAAAGCTGATTTTGATATTGCGATCGCGACACCAGATATGATGAAAACCCTCGCCGGTGTTGCGAAAGTCCTGGGACCAAAGGGGCTCATGCCATCTCCAAAAAATGAAACAGTCACGGTCAATATAAAACATGCTATCGAGGCGGTAAAAAAAGGTAAAGTTACATTTAAGAATGATGACTCTGGCAATGTTCATCAAACGATTGGAAAACGATCATTCGACACTCAAAAACTTATAGAGAATTACACCACCTTCATCGAAGGTCTTAAGAAATCCCGGCCCTCAACGGCAAAAGGAACCTATATACGAACAATAACCATGAGTTCTACAATGGGACCTGGAGTCAAGGTCACATCAACCCCGTAAATCACACCTAATACACCTGTACATGACCGAAAACTCACTACGGGGTACACAATTAGAAAAAACCTGGACCCTTATCATAAAAGGGTGGGAGCTTGTTGCTAACAATAAAACCATCCTCTTTAGGCGAGGCTGGTTTATTGTCGCGATCACGACCCTAATCGGATCATTCTATCTCCTTCTTTCACTCTTCTCTCTTGTGTTACAAACCGCAGGCGTCATCCAGGGAGAGCAAGGAATGGTGCATTCTGTTACGAGACCCCCTGAATGGATGCTTATTCTCACACCAATCACGCTCATTCTTTATTGGATAGTATCACTCTATCTTACATCTTTTTTCCTTGCATTTTTAAATGATCTTTTTGAAAAAAAAGAAGTGCTGATAGAGCGAGTATATTCTATTCTTCCATCTATTCTTTGGATATTTTTCCTTATGTCGATAACGATTATTACTGGCTCTCTTCTTGTTCTTATCCCGGGGTTGATGTTTACGATATGGTATTATTTTTCTCTTCCCGCAGGTATTCTTGATCATAAAAAAGGTAGGGATGCTCTCCGGTATAGCCACGATCTTGTGAGGGGACGCTTTTGGCACGTAGGATCGAAATTGGGTGGTATTCTTCTTTACACCCTCATTATGGATGTCATAGGTATTGTGGTACTTTCCATTGTTTTCATATTTTTTTCAAATCTTCTTGCGCCACTTATCGAATCACATCAAGGTGGAGCATTTCTTATGGGGGTCGCGTGTACTGTTGCGTTGATGTTGCTCTGTACTGTTATTCAAATTATTGCAACGGCACCATATATGTTATTGTATAGAAATCTTAAAGAAACACTCCCACAAACACCGAATGAGGAATTAAAAAATCCCGCGAACGGGATTCGTACTTCGTAAAGTATGTTTCAATACGTTATTGGACTAGAAACACACGTTCAACTAAAAACGAAATCAAAAATGTTTTGCCGCTGTTCAAATGAAGGAGAGAATATGCCGCCAAACACTACCATATGTCCTATATGTCTTGGGCATCCCGGCACATTACCGGTTGCAAATGAACAGGCAATCGAATGGTCTGCAAAAACAGCTCTCGCATTACACTGTATCGTTAACGAGTATAGTAAATTTGATCGTAAACATTATTTCTATCCTGATCTCCCAAAAGGATACCAAATTTCGCAATATGATCAGCCAATAGGATCTGGAGGATATCTCATTATTCAGATTCCGGATGCCCCCCAAGGTAATAGAAAACAAGCAAAAATACGGCTTAATCGCTTACATCTTGAAGAAGATGCGGCAAAATTATTTCATACTCCCGATAAAAAATCGAGTCTTGTTGACTACAACCGATCTTCGACTCCTCTTATGGAAGTCGTTACGGAGCCTGATCTTACTTCACCTCAAGAAGCAAAAACATACCTCCAAGAACTACGAACGCTCGTTCGACATCTTAATGTATCAAGTGGTGATATGGAAAAAGGACACCTTCGTTGTGATGCAAATGTTTCTATTAAATTTGAACATCGTGGCGAGCAGGTGTGGACACCGATTTCTGAAATAAAAAATCTTAATTCCTTTAAAGCAGTCGAGTATGCCCTCGAATACGAAGGGAAACGATTATATGAGGATTGGATACATGGTGGTGATACGACTCGAAGAACCTCAAAAATCACTGTTGGATGGGATGATGAAAAAAGTGTAACCATCCTCCAGCGTGGCAAAGAGGAGGCGCATGATTATCGCTATTTTCCTGAACCTGATCTTCCCCCACTTCATTTTACTCAGGAGCATATTGAGAGGCTTCGATCAGAAATTCCTGAATTGCCAATCGCAAAACGATTGCGTTTTGTGGAGGAATATGGTCTTGCAGCAAGTGACGCTCGCATACTTGCTGATGAAAAAGATTCGGCTGATTATTTTGAGAAGGCCGTATCCGAATTACAAGAATGGCTCAATGCTAAAGACCTTACACTCCCCGAACATCAATTAAAAGGCTATAAACTTCTTTCCGCATGGATGATCAATAAAACACCTGCGATTCTTTTACCGCTTGGACAAACAATCTCAACGAGCCGCATTACACCGGAAAATTTTGCAGAATTTATCACGCTCCTTCTTGGGAATGAGATTACGAGCTCCTCCGCACAAGTTGTACTTGAAGAAATGGCAAAAAGTGGTGCAGAACCTCATACTGTAGTCTCGGAAAAAGGCCTCCAGCAAGTGAGTGACGTAGGTCTCCTTGAGAATGCATGCGATGCCGCACTTGCCGCACACCCTGATGCGCTTGCAAATTATAAAGCTGGCAAAGTAACGGTGATTATGTTCCTCGTTGGGCAGGTTATGAAGGAGATGAAAGGCAAAGCTCAACCAGAAATGGTAAAAAATATTTTAGAAAAAAAACTAATGTAGTTTTTTTACGAATTCTGTTTTGCAAACAATGTTGCCGTTGAATTGCAGGTACCTGCAACACCACTTTTTGGGATTAGAAGTCTGAAATATATATTTTTATCCGAATTTATGTCTGTTCTTGTTTGTGTTGGAACTGTAATATCTAGACTTGAAGATGTATTTAAAAGAGCGGTCATTGAAGCATACGTGTTCGTGCTTGATAGACTATAATGTGTCTGTGATGCATTCATAGAACCACTACTGCAAGACCAATTGCTTCCATATAGATCAAGATCAATGTCTGTATTCCCTCTATTAATTATCGAGTCACCCACCCAATCGGACGTTTCACCAGGAAAAAGTTCACCAAATGATACAAAACCATTACCGAGAGAAAGGCCGATAAGACTCGCTACCTCGAACGTATCTGTCGCCACTGCAGAACGCTTTGGACTCCCTACAACCGGGTAATCATTCGCGGAAATTTTTACTGTCCAATTTGTTGATGAATTTACACTGCTCGCATCCGTTGGGTTAGAAAAATAGTCTAAACTAATAGGAATTTCATATGTTGAGACTGTGTCAGTCTCACTACCACATTGAAAAACAGCACCATATCCTCCAGAACTCGAACCGTATGTGCAATCGGTAGATGTATTAGTACTACATGTGGTATTACTCGATCCAGCATGCCCATTTGGATCACTAGTCATGTATGCTTTCCAGTAAAAGATCGCCAAGCTAGTATCAAGCTCGGAACAACCATTGAGATCTGTTGCCTGACCATGAGCATATATATTCAATACGTTAGCGTCTATTAACGTCATAATCGCATCATCTGTTGTTGGTGAGGTATCTGTATCACTCGTGATACTTGAATATACTGAATCGATGGTTGGCGTAGCGTTTGTTATTGTCGAAGTCAACGGTTCTGTGTCAGCACTTGAACGATAAATGATGGTTGCTGTGTACACTGAAACAATTAAAATGAATAAGATTCCATAGAAAATCCTATTGATGTTAGTATAAGAGAGAGTGGGGGGGGGGGATGCATGGCATTACTGTAGATTTGAGAGTAAAAGAATACTCTTTAAGTATACATCTATGTTTAGTGTTTGATGTACCTTATCCTGTGGATAATTGTTTAAAATTCTGCACACTATCAGATTTCTCTGATGCCGTAGGTTCCAAAATAACTATATGACTAATTCCTGAGGAAGATACTCGTACTCAGAAACGTTTCCTTTTTCATCAAAAATAATGCGCCAACTCTCTGAACGTTTTAGATAATATTGTTTTCCGAGTTCAC
>Ga0209515_10001548_pt1 | contig 38020 bp, 36 predicted proteins | sample Subgroupgradi54m_FD_187454 | JGI IMG/M metagenome (GOLD analysis project Ga0209515, IMG submission 187454) | Subsurface groundwater microbial communities from S. Glens Falls, New York, USA - GMW60B uncontaminated upgradient, 5.4 m (SPAdes)... ... | reverse complement strand
TTTCACTCGCTCCGTTTGAAAATAAAAATGTAAAAATAGAATTATTTAATTTTCAATTTTGAGGCTATCAATACGGTATGAAGGCTCAATGAAACCACTTGCCCCTTGAATGACAAAACCGGTTATGATTCGATTCGAGCCCTGAAGATCAGAAAGAGGAATGCGCACCGACTTCCAGGTACTGGCACTAATGCCACCAGTCACATACGCTCCAACATTCTTACTTGGATAGAGCGGACTGCCGTTCTGGTCAAAGAGCACAATACTTAGATTTTGACCGCCAGCACTTCCACCATTAATAGCGAAAGAGAAAGTACCGTAGCCTGTCGTATCAAAAGCGCCAGTGCGAAGGTAGAGTCCTCCCCACGCCGCTGTATAGGTCACTTTTATGTCTTTCGTTCCTTCAAATGGAGTCGTGGCATCAGCAAAATCTACAGTCGTGTCCCATGACCATGAAGACCAGTTAGGATTCAAGGCATCGGCATACAGAACAAAGGCCGGCGTCGTGCCATTTGAAATTGAGAACCGCGCCGCATCATTGTTCCACGCATAGGCGCTAGTCCAGTGCAATTTCATAAGACCGACAGCCACGCGGTAGTTATCAATGCCCACTGTCGAGAATGAATAAAGGAACGAGCGAGTCTCTGCCGGATCAAGACGAACACCGTCATAATATTTCTGTCCCACTTTGGTCCCTGCCCCGTCATAGACTTCTATATCAACAATAAAGTAGCCCGCGGCATCACCCTGATTTTTTATGAGCGCGTTAACGGAGACAGGATTACCCGGCGTAGTACTTGCTGGGGTTGCGGTGACAGAAACAATGGCGGGCTGGAAAGTGCCGCTCGGGTTTGTTGGGCTACCCCCAATCCAGACAGGGTCATTGCCATCTACGCTCGGAGATGAACCGAGAATACCGTGATGGCCGCTGTTTGAATTATCAATGACATCCTGTCCAAACCCTTCATTGAATTTCCAATACTTAATCAGACCGATTTCATTACCCACTAAATCAATGCCTTGGGTTGCGGCCAGTTCAGCTTGGCCATGGGGTTTGTTCCACACTCGGATATCGTCAATTAATCCTTGAAATGCTCCGGAAGTAGAGACAGGTGGGTTACCGCCGATCCAGACGAGGGCCGACCGATTTTGAGCTGTAATGCCTGTCTTCGGCAGTGAACCGAGGAGCGTACCATTCTTGTATATTTTCATCGAGGTACTATCGAAGACAACAGCGACGGTAGCCATTTCATGAATGTTCACAGTGCCAGCTTGAAGAGTGGAAGTAACACCATCCGTTGTTTTAACTCGGAAAATAATCGGAGCAGTAGTTGAACCGCTTCCCAAAGCAAGCTCCCAGAAATAATCTTGCTCGTTCAAACCAAACGATTTAGAGAGAATTCGCATCGGATGGGCAAAAGAATCCGGACGGAAGCGAGTCTCGTAGGTAAAACCTTGATCTTCTTCAATGTCCCAATCGCCGACATCGACATAATCGTTCACGCCATCAAACTGAAGGGCTCCACCAGTGAAAGACTCGGCGTTAGAAACGGTAATGGAAACAGCTAGAGAGGTGGAACTGTTGTTTGAGGTATCGCGCGCTTTGGCAGTAACAGCATGAACACCATTAGTCAGGGTGTTTGTATCAAGAGACATGGAATACGGAGCGCTTGTATCTTCTAGGCCAACGGGATTTCCATCAAGGATAAACTGAACGCCAAGAACGGAGACATTATCGGTGGCATTAGCGGCGAGGATTATACTTCCTTCAACCGTACCGGTATTTGGCGACGTGAGGGAAACAGTTGGATTGGTGGTATCTGAAGAAGTAGCACTCGCTTCATGAATATCAACATCATCTATGGTTATGAAACCCACTGCTTTAATGAGATGGAAGACGCTTACGGCAGAAGTTCCCGCCGGTACAACATATTCTCCATCGTATTTCTGCCATGTCGGAGCGGCAGCAAGATTTTTCTTGAGATCAAAATATTTGAAGGTGCCATTTGACTGCTTGAGTTGAAGCGTCACGAAACTCGATACATTCGATTGATACCAACCAGAGAATGCATACTTCTTGCCGGCAGTGACAGGAATATAGTCGGGGTACCACTTGGCATCGCCAGAGGTGTAACTGGTGATTTCTGCTTTGACGCCTTTAGCACCGCTATGGCCAGAAACCGGGTAGGTGAGTATTCGGGTATTTGTGCCACTACCACCTTTAAGCCAAAATGCTGGCAGAGAAGATTTTGCACTTGAGACAGTTTCTACCGAAGGGTTAGGAACCAGGTTTGTGGCCGAAGGAGGGGCAGCGTTGGTTACGGTAAAGGCCAGAGCTTGATTCGTCCATTCATACAAACCTTGCCAGCCGGTTCGCAAAAGACCAACTGCCAAACGATAGTCCCCTGCGGCGGGGGGCGTCCAGTTTATAGTGAAATCTCGTGTAGCATTCGTCGGTATGGTTTGATTGTCATAAAAAGTCTGGCCAACTTTTATCGAACCGCTGAAAATTTCAAGATCAATAAGGAATGGATCAGGACTGCCGAGATTTTTAATGGTTGAAGTAAAGGTTAGTGGATTTCCTAGAACTAACGTGCCAGAGCTCATAACAGAGAGCACATGATGCGGATCAACCGCAGTTGGAGGAGCGATACGCAAGTTAATGCTTTTAGTGTCAGCCAGTCCCCCACTGTCGGTTACCGTGAGCGCTACTTCAAGATAGACGTCCGTGTCAGTATGATCCGGAGCAATGAAACTCGGATTCCTTCCGGAAAGGGTCTCGAGCATATGGATGTGGGTATTGTGATGCAAAATCAACTGCCACGAAAAAGCTGAATCAGGAAAGACGCTGTCTTCAGGATCTGTTGCAGAACCCTCAAGCGGGATAAACTGGCCGGGGATATAGAAAGATTCGGTTGGCGGATTATTAATCAAAGCCGCCGGCGCACGATTGCCAACAGTAATAATTTTTGTAGTACTGGCTGCTCCTTTGCCATCACTTACCGTAAGAATACTCGTGTAGGTGCCGTTCGAGGAGTAGACATGCGAGGTACTCGTACCAACGCCATTAATGTTGTCACCAAAATTCCATGCGTATGAAAGAAAATCATTATCTGGATCTGTTGAAGGAGCGCCGCTAAAAGAAACCGAAAGCGGAGCAAGGCCGCTTGAAGGGACAGCCGTCATGATAGCTGTTGGCGGACGATTGCCAGAGGCATAGGTAATCTTTCTAATTTCCCCTTTATAAATAGCAATGTAATAAATGAGCCCATCAGGAGAGACCTCCATATGAACCGGGCCATCGGCGCCCGTCACAAAATCTTCGACTGACACCAGGGCATCACTCGAATTAAACACGGCCTTCTTTATCCAATTCTGACTGAAGTCGGCGAAATAATAAGAACCCTGATATGAACTCGGATACACAGAAGCCGAATAAAATGGACCGCCAATAATTGACCCGGCGCCATTGCTGTCGTGGCCGTAGGCATAGACCGGATTAACATAATTCGGAGCAGTACAACTGTAACCTCCGGGATTTACGACTAACCCCTCGCGACATGGCCAGCCAAAATTTCCCCCCTTAACTCCTACGTTAATCTCTTCCCATGTATACCAGCCAACATCACCAATATAGAGTTTGCCGTTAGGTCTGAAGGTAAAGCGGAAAGCATTGCGGAAACCATACGCAAAAACTTTTGAGCGATTTGAATTTGCATTGCCATCATAGAAAGGATTATCTGAAAGAGCACTACCATCGGTATTGATGCGTAAGATTTTTCCGGAAAGACTGTCGATGTTTTGAACCCGATAGGCCCGCTGGTCGACGTTATCGAAACTTGAACCGTCCCCCAAAGAGGCATACAGTTTGCCATCTGGACCAAAAACCAAATCGCCCATGGAGTGACTCACCGAATCAGAAGGAACACAATCGGCCGTAACCGCAAAATTCTCGCACGAGGGTTTTGAAGCGTCGCCGACAACAGTACCGACAAGCGTCACGAGGCTCGCGAGCGGAGCAGTATCTCCGGCAACCGTAACGCGCACGATTCGCCCTGTTTTGGAAAGTGTCGGGTTTGCCGCATCATTTTCGTATGTATAGCTCAAATAGATATAGCCGTTTTGGGAAAAGTTTGGATCAAGAGCCATACCGAGAAGTCCACGATCACCATAGGTGTTGACGTTCGGAAGAGTGAGAAGAGGAGTCGGAAGTAAAACGCCATTTTTAAAGACGCGGACACGGCCTGATTTTTCGGCGATAAACATTCGGCCATCCGGAGTAAAGACGAAATGAGTTGGTAAAACTAGATTAGTGACAACTGGCACAATGTTAAACCCTGCCGGCACCGTAAAAGCCTCGGCGCTATGAGGCAGAAGAACAAGGGCAGCAAGACTTAAGAACAAAATTTTCTTTAAAGCTTTTACGGTATGCATAGTAAAAAATTGCTTAGCTATAGCAATGATTGAAACCTTTTTTGAAACCTTTTCCCCACTCTTGACTCGATACACTCCGGAAAGCACATTCAATTTAATACGGATAAGCTCACGAAATGTGGTTATATAAGAGAGCGGGGTTACGGTTGAGCCCTTAGGATTAATCCATTGAACCGGCACTTCTTTGATGGGAAAACGGTGAAGTCGGGCAAGGACTAAGAGCTCAATATCAAAACCGAAGCGCTTAATAGTCTGGTTCCGAAAGATCAATTCTGCGGCACGTTTTGAAAATAATTTGAAACCACGCTGACTGTCACGAATACCCGGCACAGCGAGAAGACGAATTATTATTTTGGAGAGAGAACCCAAGATTCGCCGGTACGATTGATTATGTTCTTTGACAGAAGCCCCGCTTGTCTCGATAGAACCAATCACCACATCAAAACCAGCGCTCTGCCAGCCCAAAAATCGATCCAGGTTATCGATAGTAACTGAATTATCTGCGTCCATAAATAAACGATATTCTCCTCGAGCCTCTTTCATACCCGCCTGCACTGCACATCCTTTACCTTGATTCCTTGGAAAGGTGATGAGCTTCAGATTTGCCATGCGATTTTTGAGAGAGCGGACCACGAGCGATGTCTCGTCAGAGGAACCATCATCAACGACAATTACTTCATATGAGTAGTGGCGAGTACAGAGATATTTCTCAATCGACACAAGCGTCGTGCCGATACGCAAAGCTTCATTGTAGGCAGGTATAATAATGGAAAGATATATTTTATTCATAGCATTTATTTCTTAAAGACGAGATATTTATAACCGGTGAAATTCCAGATCATGACAACGACAGTTCCTATGAGCGCGGAAAGGAGCGCGGAGCCGAGTATCCCATTACTCCTAACATGATCGAGCAGGGCAAAAAAGAAACTGGCCGTGCCGACATTTAAAATAAGACCAATGACACTGACTACGGCGAACTGGAAAAATTCCTCGGCTCGGCGGCTTTTAGAATCAAGGGCAAATACAAAAGTGCGATTCCAAAAATAACTATTGACCATAGCAACGAGGAACGAAAGACATTTATAAAAGATATACAGGCCGGACCACGGCAGACCAAAAATCGCAATGAGAAGAGCCAAGACCCCCATATCAACAAGGGTATTCAATCCTCCCACGATGCCAAAGAGGAAAAATTCAACCAGAGTAGTATGGTAATTATTTTTCATAAGGAATAATTAAATGTTCGCCGACATAAATAATCGAGGCATCGGGAATAGCATTTGCGCGGACAATTTTTTCGAACTGAAAACCATCACTGTAATATTCTTCGGCAATGCGCCACAAACAATCGCCCTCGGCGACAACATAGACTTTTGAAACTGAAGAGTCAGTCCCCGATCGCATAGCCAACAACTGCTTTGTGTCTCCTCGACGAGACGGCTGAATTGCTAAACTGCCCTTTGTAGCAGAAGGTTCTCTTTCCACCCCCATTTCTTTGTATATCGTGTCCGGATTCCAAGATTGCCGAGGAGTAAGAGAAACAATATTTGAAATAGTAAGCTTACCTGCAAGAGCATAGTCTCGAACAGCTTTCTCATTAAGCTTGTACAAAAGATTCGTCGGTGTCTCAAGAAGAAGAGTATAAAACTCTTTAAACTCGGCGGAGTTGGCCCACATGTACGAGATGCGCTCATTGGTCCCTCGCCAACTGGTCCGATCAACAGAGTGCGGATTGTACATCACCACATAACGCGCGAAGAGCCACGGTTGCTGAAGTACCTCGTCGTAATAACGAAAATTGCTTTCTTGCACAAAATTTTTCAAAGGAATGCAGGAATGGGTAGTAACAAAGTTTGCCAAAGCGCGAGTGATAAATATTTTTCCGCTCTCATATTCATCACAAAGAGCCTTACCGATGGCCTTTTGATCGTTTGTTTCAGTTCTATAACTTGCAACAGATTTTCTGATAACCCGAAAATCCTCCTGGAATGTCACTGATATAAATAAATGAAGGGCTAAAGAAATAAGCACGCCCAAAGAAAGAGCGCAGCCAAAAAATCCTGACCATTTCAAAACGGCACGTGTGTTCGCAAGACGTTTTACAAAGAGACCAAGAAAGATAATAGGCGTAACTAAAGCGAAGACAACAAGAGAAAGACCATACCGTTCATTAAAAAAATCTCCGTAGGGTGGCAAGCCTTCAACGTAAACCACCGTCTCGCCGTTGTAGAGAGAAAACCAGACAAACAAAAATGGACAGATAAGGACAAGCAGGATTGGAAAAATACGTATGCGCTTTTCTTTAGGAATAAGAATCAAAATCCCAACCACACTTACAAGACCGATGAGCACCTCCGCTTTACCGAGCATGAAATAGGCGGCAGAGATAAGATAGGTAAATGAAAGGCTAATACTCTTGAGGGCCGGCAAAATATATTCTTTTTGCTGGGCACCCGCTGACCAATTGCTGTTTAAAAATTCAAGCGGGTTGTCCGCAAAAATATATCCGTAGACAAGAATAAATACGAAACCAAGTGCCGCCACCATTGAAAACAAAATAAGGAGAGCCTCCACTTTGTTTCGCGTTCGCCCCTTTGCCACAAGAATACAGCACAAGAGCAAAGCGCCGACAGGAAACAAAAGCATGCCCTCGAAGCGGGAAAGGCTGGCCAAGGCTACCGACAGAGAAGCCAGAAAAAGCATGCTGAATTTTTCGGTCTTTTGCCATTCTGCCAGAAAATAAGCAGTTGAGATAAGCCCAGCGATAAAAAGCATCTCCATCATCGGTGTCACCGAATAATAGAGAACGTACGGATTAATAAGAAAGACAAGAGCACCGATAAGGGAGAGCAAACGGTTTTCTGAAAGAAGAGTGAGGAGACGATATAAAAGGATTACCGACAAAACAAGAAACGGTATAAGGGTAACTGCCCCGGCAAGGCCCGTTCGGAAAAGAACATCAGAGGAGACTGGGATACTCATAAGAACGTGGAGAAGGGGCGGCCAGAAACCAACTTGACTCAATCCCGGAGTCATGGAATCAAAAATCTGCCGAGCGATGTTTAAGTGAGAGCTTTCATCAATATAGACAGTCGTCAAACCAAGAGAATAGACATAGAGAGCATAGGCAACTGCGAGGCTCAAGGAAAAAAAACCGAGAGCGTACTCGATCCAATATTTCTCTAGATGCATTTTTATAGATGCCCATTTCATGGCGTTTGTATGCTAAACAACTCACCCTTCTTCATGTGATCACCGTGACGAGTTTTTTCCCACGCGTGAGGTTTGTGAATGATTTGGACACAAGCTCTGAGTGATGCAATAGCCAACATGATCCAGTAAATCGGCGACAGCAAACTGTATTTCACCAAGTCAAAACGGTCACGCTTATATGCCCCCAGGAGATTCAAATAGGTAAAGATAAAATTACCGACGATAAAAGAAACCGCGGACATATACAGAACAGGCCCCGGGAAAAAATTTTGGATCAGAGTCGAGTGAGTGAGAAGCCACAGAGTGAAAATAAACCAGTAGGCCAGATTCAAAACATTAACGATAACCGTTCCGGGTACAATAAAAATAAAGGCGATGAAGTTCCAGAGACCGCCGATTTCTTCCATGAATTTGAAAGGGTGACGTAGGTGAACAATGGCTGTTTGAATAAAGCCCTTCATCCACCGCGTGCGCTGATACAACCAGGGCTTCCAGGTACTGGTTGCCTCTTCAAAACTTAAAGAATTGATAAGTGCCGTCTTATAGCCCAAGCGATGCAAACGCATACCGACATCGCAGTCTTCGGTGACGTTATATGGGTCCCATGCGCCAATGTGCGAAAGTACTTCTCTTTTAAAATGAGTACTGTGGCCGGAAAGCGGAATGGGCAGTCCTAAATGGTCAAGCCCCGGCAAAAATAAATCGTAATGGAAAGAAAATTCAGTATTGAATAATTTAGTGATTAAAGTCTGATTGGCATTGTAATGATCAAGTCGCGTCTGCACCGAACCTAATTCAGGATTTTTCTTAAAGGCAAGATAGGCTTTCTTGAGCTGATCCGGTTCTGGCACAATCTCCGCGTCATAAATAACGAGATACTCACCCACAGTTTTCAAGAAGGCAACATTTAAGGCTTTCGGTTTGGTTTTTGGTTTTACGTTCGGCAGAATAAGCGTCTTAAAGTACGGAGGCAACTCGGCCTTATGAATGGCAGTAATAGTTTCATGATCGTATTCTTCAAGAGTAATGATGATGTCGAGTTTTTCCTTTGGATAATCGATAGCGCACATGGCCTGCTTAATCTGCATAATGACTTCCGCTTCTTGGTAGAGCGGAATGAGAATGGTATAGACCGGCAGTTCTTCGTCTTTCAAGACGGCAATTTCTTCGTCACTAAAATCAAGTACTGTTCCAGAAAAAGATTTATAAACGACGAACAGTTTGAAAAGCATCAATAAAAAATAAAAGAGAGCTATTGCTGCCGAAACCACAATAAGCGGAGCGATATCAAAAAAATGGTAGATGGAATAGAGACTGGTAGCTACGAGAATTATAACCAAGAAAAAGAAAGAGATAGTTTCAAAATAAATATGACGTTTAACCGAAAGCATTTCAGGCAAAAACAAGTAATCTTCTCTGTTGGCAAAATTGAATACCCTCAACGCTCCAGGGTTTGGGTAGGCTATAAAACGAAATAGTTTAAAAAAGGACGATCTCATAAAATCGTCTATTGTAAAGAGACCTTTTGAAATACCGAAGCTTCGTTTAGACATAGAAAGTAAACGCTATAGAGTTGAACCTTAAAATAAATCAAATATAGACTCACGGGGCAGAACCCAGTCTATATTTTGTCTTCACTCGCGGGTCATATCCCGCAGACGGGCTGCGACACCGCTCGCTAGTCAAAAGATAGACTCACGGGGCAGAACCCAGTCTATATTTTGTCTTCACTCGCGGGTCATATCCCGCAGACGGGCTGCGACACCGCTCGCTAGTCAAAATAAAAACAGCTCCCTATGAGCTGTTTGGGAACACTAATACAAGCTGTATCTGTTGTCAATTATGTTGTGTTGTGATGCTCATTAGAACGAGGAGAAGACAGAGATGCGAAAAAAGCCCCCTCAATAAGCATTTTTTGTTCGGGAGTGTTGATACCCATAGCTTCTCTGTAATCGGAAAGAAGTATGGTGGAAATTTTCTGGCTCTTCCGCCTAGCAATGCCGAGCATATCGGTAAGATAGAATTCATGCGACGCATTGTTCTCGTTTAACGCGGCAATGTTTGCCCTCAACCATTCTGTATTGAAACAGTAGTAGCTTGGACTAACCTCACGCACTAACAATTCTTCTGGTGATGCGTCTTTGCGTTCACGGATACCGACTACTTCGCCCTTATCATTTCTCAACACTCGGCCGTAATTATAAAAAACCGAAAAGTGTCCCTCGTAGTGAGGAACCTCAAGCGTCGCCATAGTCACCACTGCTCCGCTTTCCATATGGATGTTCGCAATGGAGTGAAAAGTCTCAGCCCGGACCATCGGATGATCCCCCGGCATAACAATGAGATGTTCCTTAAGTGAAGAACACGTACGTAGCACTTCAGCAACCGCGTGCCCTGTGCCCTTCTGTTCCGTCTGAAAAACAAACTGGGCGCGTTCAGAAAGTACGGACTTTACTTCATCTGCCCCATGACCAACAACCACTATAGGATTGGTGGTTAAACTTTTTAAAGCATCAATAAGATGCAGAATAATAGGCTTTCCGGCCACAGGAGTAAGGACCTTGGGCATATCTGACTTCATTCGAGTGCCCTTACCTGCAGCCAATATTATGACGTCTGGATGTATTTTGTTGAAAGACATTCAATTACAAAGGATACGTTGTAACATGTTTTAAAAAAATTTGCACGTAATTTTTACTCTAAACAAAAATCGTCTCACACATATAGAACTGTCCCAGAGGGTAAAAAAATACCTCACGAGAGTGAACTCACGAGGTAGTCGCAGACAGTAAACGAAGAGCTATGAAGGCTTACCGAGAAGTATTGTTCCTTTGGGAATAATATTTTCTCCATAGAGGTCAACTTCTCGTTCAAAGCCCGTGCCAACCTCGACCTGCCGAAAGGCAACAAAGTGAGGGAAACCTACCAATCGACGGCAGGGTTCAAAGACAATAACAAAACATTCTCCTGTAATGGGCACTAAGCGAAGCCAAGAAACCATTTCGAAGACATTTGCGTAGACAAAATTACTCTTAGCGTACAGGAGAGCTATGTCTCGAACAGAAACCGCCTCGGGAAGGTCTGCAGAATGGATGTCCAACATTCGTTGACCATCAAGTTTCGTCACCACATGCGGCCATCGAATGTCACCATGACACCGGCTAAGAGGCAGAGCCTCAAGCAGAGCATCAATGCGCCTGTCATAGTCGACGAGAACTTTCGTCGGGGTCCACTCTAATTTCAACTCGTGAACGACCGTAATGTGGGGCTCGTTACCCACGGAAGATTTATCTTCCATTTCTAAAAGGGCTCTCATAAGGTATCTTCAAACTTTCCTGGATTGTTAAAGTTCTCACCGTTCTACCAACGTAGGCGGCTCGTCTTTATTATCACTTCTGATTTTAATGTCAACCCCGTTAGAGGCAGGGCAACGCGGATAAAAATTCTACTTTACAAAAGCTTGACAACTAGGGCATGTTCTAAAGTGAAATTAAGTACTACCGCATCAGTTGTCCGCGGCCTCTAACGGGGTCAGGCAACGGACGAGTTTCCTCGTGATCTCAAAAATATAGTGACCCTTATTTTTTTTGGGCCATTATCGAGCCGTTTGCCGATGGGTTCGATATCTAAAAGCGACAATAAACTATACTCATTAAACTCCAGTGAATTTCCGAGAATTTCGAAATGATTGATAGGAGAGTGTCCCCAAAGCACCGAGTGAAACAAAGAAAAACACCGTTTCGATAAGGGGACCGAAAAAAGGAATAAGACCGACAAGAAGAAGCAGAAGAACTCCCGGGACTGCTATTTTCCAGGAAAGATGTTCCGGCACTTCTTTTTGTTTACGGTAAAGACTATATATAATTGTACCGAAGATAATTCCGCTTACTATGCAGGCTCCCATAAGGAGTAAAAGATAGAGGAATAAAAGAATAATGCCGAGGAGCACTCCAACCACTGAAAAGACAAGAAGTCCAATAAGTATTGGTGTAGCAATAAAGATACCGAATCCAATAAGAAAACTTTTCCCGAAAGAAAAAAGGCTGAAACGTGCCACTTCACGAACTTGAGAACGAAAGAGGGGTAATAGAACCAGCGTGGAAACCAAGAGTATCAGAAGTTTAGCGAGAAAGACGATACCGAAGATAGCTTCCGCAAACCCTTTCTCTCCTTCATAGGATGTGGTGTCAAATTTTGTACCACCCTTAATTAACGCCCCCTCTTTCACCACGACCGCGGTTCCACTCTCTGCCGTAACCGTGCCCTCTATCACCGCTCGCGGCCCGATGGTTAGTTCTCCTCCTTTAAAAGTAACAGAGCCATCAATGATACCGTTAATAGTTGCGGACCCTGCTCTTATTTTCAACGATCGCTTTGCATGACCCTCAAAAGCAACTTCTCCACCAGCAATAAGGGTATCATTGGAAATAAGCACATCCGGCAAAACCGTCACGGTCCCTCCAGCCACCACCAAATCACCCCCGACGTTTTGACTGACCGTCACATGGGCACCGAGAAGCCGGGCATCGCCGGAAATAGGACTTTGCAACTCAATGGTGCCAGCAACAACAAGCGCATCACTCGAAAGGGTTCCGGTGGAGATGACGCTTGAACCGAGAGCTATAAGATCTCCGACAACCGTTCCGGAAATGATCACATTTTCCCCCGCCGTATACAGATTATCATGAATGGTAATAGCGCGCGGCAAGGTGTATGCCGCCTGATGTTCAATAACGGCGGCAGACGAAATGAGAGGTAGAACAAGGAGAACAGTGAGGGAAAGCAAAGTAAATCTTTTCATATAATAAAAATTAATTTAACTTCTCAATGATAAGGTGAGGCTTGTGCGAATACTGGTACATAATACCAATTTTTTTATAAACATATATCCCAAAAGAAACAACTGCAAGACCAAAAAGCATACCGCCGAGAGCATCACTCAACCAATGAACACCAAGGTAGACACGGCTCAATGCCACCAGAAAAATGAAGACAATGGCCGTAGCGGAGAAAAAAATCCGGGCGGTTCTGTTTTGAAGCTCCGGCCATAACACAAAAAGGGCCGAAAGAAAAAAAACGGTGGCAATGGTGGCATGGCCGCTCGGAAAACTAAAATCATGAAGGGGAAATATTCCCTCCGGCCGAACAATACCTGTTGTCACCTTAAGAAAAACATTAGCTATAGAGGCAACGAAGACCGTACCCACCACCAACACAATTTTATACGAAGACCGCCGCTTGATAAGAAAGAAAAAAATAAGCAACATTAAAAATAGAATAGTATAAAGACTACCAAAATCAGTGATGGCAAGAACCACGGGAAGCAAAAATGGCAGTCGATGAGCCCCCACGGCAGCAAAGACGGCTTGATCAACGTGGGAAAAAACTCCATCGAGAACCAAAAGACTGAAACGCCAAAACACAATGAGGCTCGCTAGGGCAAGCGCAAGAAAAAAATAAGACGATGTACTTTTTCTAAAATAGGTTCCCCACATACAATAAATTCTACTCGTCCATTAAGGAAAACTCCCAGCCTCTTTCCTATCTCGAAGACTCGATAACGGAAAGTTCCTTTCAGGAACCGGATGAAAAGCAAAGCAGTTTGCTTTTCATTCCCCGACCCCTTCCCCTCTCTCCGCATTCATCCCCGCAAGAAGCTCGCGGGGAATTCTGCGGACAGATTCAGACCTTAATCCTACCAAAGAGGAATCGAATTGAGTAGTAATGCAACACCTTCATTCGTACTTCATACATCTATGCAAGAATGTGTTCTTACAAAAGAGTTAATTAAAAAAAATCTATGCGCTCATTTATTTTTAGTCATTCAATATTTTCGAGCCTCTTCGAAACACCGATAGACAGAGCTTTTTTCAATCTGGATATGTCCGAAGCAAATCCTCCAGAAAAAAAGGATCCGGAAAAGCAGGGTACGTCACACGCACCTGACGCAAATACATCAAAATAAAGAAGTATTAACTCCGGGGCAAGCCCCGGAGTTGCTCTCGAACGAAGACTCGAACTCTAAAGAGTCTTGCGCCCCGATGACTATCGGGGCTCACTCGCTCCGTTTGAAAATAAACTGAAAACCGCCTAAGGATTAGGCCTTTACTCGAGAATGTTACGGATAATGGCTTTAGTTTCCTCGGGGTTTTTAACTGCGACACATTCAACGCCGGTCCTTTTGGCTGGATAATCATTGCCGCCCGGGAAAAGAGCATCTCCGATAAAAAGCATTCTCGGAATGGGGATAGAAAGAAATTTCTCAATTTGGTGAATGGTATATCCTTTATCAATTCCTTTTCGAGTAACGTCAATTGACGTTGCCCCGCCGCTTTCAATGGAGTACTCGGGTAAATATTTTTTTAGATAGGAAATGATATGAAGCCGTTTTGAATGATCCGGATCCCAGGTTTGCTTTAGTTCAAGCGGTGCCTCCGATCCGTAGGCAGAAAAAGTTACTTGTGTTTTCCTATCCTCAATGAGAACTCCGTATAGTTTCTCGGACTTTACAAAACCTGCTTCACCCAAAGCTTTCTCAAAAGCGTCGAAAATTTTTTTTTGTTCTGTTTCTGTTAACAATTCTTCGTATACTTTCTGCCACTGTCCTTCACTATAGCGATAAAAGGAGGTGCCCGATGTCGGAAATAAAAATAAATTTTTTGCGAGCTCAACCGAGGCATGAAGACTTACTAAAAACTGCTTCTCGAATTGTATGTATCCAGCAGCCGAAGCGACTGCAACTTTCTTTAGAGCCAACAACCTATTCAAAAGCTCAGATATTTCTTGATCCATCGGCTGTTTAGAACGCGCAAGTGTCCCATCGAGATCAAAGACAATAATTTCTTTTTCTTTATACTGCATAAGAACATTATAATACAACGTTAAAAATTTTGCCGCTCTTGAGAACGGCAATCAGCCATGATTAAAAAAGCAGTCAGGATGACTGCTCGACTAAGAGAAAACCTCACAAGCCCAGCTCGGAGAGTACGTTCTCTAAGTAATAAACTTGATCTGGCCAGAGATTCGCTTCTTTTGCAACAAGAGCATCTGCAATTACAAGTGCCCCGGCGGCATAGGCTTCCCTACCAAGTACTCGAGTAGAAAGCTCTACCTCAACTCCCAACCCTTTCCACGTAATCCAGTGAAAAGCGTGCCCTCCTAAATGCTCGGTCGGCACGCCAAGCAAAGCCTGAAGTCCCGGGTCTCGGATAGAATTAATTTCAATTATTGGAACCCCGACCAACTGGGCCATTTTCTGAGCCGTTGCAGGCACCGCTTTTTTTGTCGCCTGATGAGATTCTTTCACCACAGCCTTCATCTCGAGCGGCAAATTTTTTCGAAGGGAGAAAATGCCACCTGATAACAATTTGACGATTGGCAAAGCCAAATTTGCCGCAACTATGAAAGGAACTTTGAGAGAATTCTCCTCTGGATTAGGCAAGCCCCCCGACGCCTGAATAATCGGAATGTTGTTCCGACTAGCGGTTTCAAGCAATCTGGGCATTTCATTCCCCGATCCACAATGTACTGCCACTGTCATCCGAGCAGCCCGGCTGATAGTATCCTGGTCACCAAGACGATAACAAGGAGTCTTTTGCTTTTCACAAAAGTCCCGGATTGCTTTTGCCAGATTTCCATTACCAACCACTAACAAGCCTGCGTTCATATGTGCCTTTCTTTTTGTTGTTTGCACCAACACTACTTCTTTCCGAATAGTACCTTAAGAATGGGGGTAGTCAAATTTCTCTATTAAAGAATCAACATGGAGTCCCCAAAAGAATAAAAACGAAATTTTTCTTGGATAGCGATTTTGTAGAGATCAGAAAGCGACTGTTTTGCTTTTTTGTCTTTCAAAAAAGCGTCAACGACGAGCATCAGGCTTGATTTGGGTAAATGAAAATTAGTAATGAGGTAGTCGACGATTTGAAATTGGTAAGGCGGAAAGATAAAAATATCAGTCGAAGAATCTATTTCATCGGGTGTCTCGAACAATGTTTTTGCCGAGCTTTCGAGCGCACGAACAGTGCTGGTGCCGGCCGCGCCGCAGGCTCGGGCCTCTTTCTTGGCTTTTTGGATGGCTTCTACCATCTTTTTTTGAATCTCAAAATATTCCCGATGAATTTTCTTCTCCTCAAAATTTTTATCGGTCACCGGCGCAAAGGTGCCCTGCCCCACATGAAGCGTCACATATCTTTTCTCTATGTGCCGCTCCGAAAGAGACCGAAACACTTCTTTAGTGAAATGGAGGCTCGCTGTCGGCGCCGCAATGGAAGCTCCCGCTTTGGCAAAAACAGTCTGATACCGACTGCGTAATTCCCATTCATCAAGTTTCGTATCAGGAATATATTTAGGCACCGGTGTTCAGCCTTTTTCTTCAAGCAAACGAACAAACATTTCTTTATTGAAATTCGGCTTGAACAAAAAAACGTGAGCGTCTTGGGCGACGGCTTCGACAAAATGTTTCGTATCAAAATGAAGCCGATCACCGACTTCCACTTTTCGATCCACCATACCTTTCACAAAACTGTTTCCTTCGCGCCATTCATTCATTAAAAAAAGAATTTCTACTTTACCGCCCGTCTCCTTGGTGAGAAAAATGCGCGCTGGGATAACTTTCGTGTCGTTTAAAACGAGTAAAGACTTTTCCGGCAGAAAATTCGCCAGATTTTTAAAAGTATCAAACGAAATTTTTTCGCGCGCCGTGTCATAGACAAAAAGACGCGAACTGTCACGCGGTTCCGCTGGAGAAGAAGCAATCAATTCTTTCGGCAAATCGTAACTATAGGCAGAAATGTCGAAACCTTTCATACATTTTAAACGTCTCTCGCTTTATAGACATTACGGACTTTATGGACTTTCGACACTTTCTCCTACCCCCTAGCAATCAATCCCACAATAACAATGCCGAGAAAATTCATAGCGTATGAAATTGGAATCAGGGCTTTCACGTTCACTTTTGAAATGCCCATCATGGCAAGACCCAATTCGTCAGGCAAGGGCGAAGCGATAATGAGAGCCCCCAGAATCGGCGTAATGTAGCGCCACGCCCCCTTACGTAAAAGAAAGGTGCACCGTTTACCGCGGCCAATCTTGCAAATGAGATCGATATCTTTCGAAAGATTATTTTTAGCAAAAGAAAAAAGAAGAAGATCACCGAGAAGCGCGCCAAAGGCCCCGACAAATGCCACCATTAAAAGTGAATTGGCTTGGGCGATTTCTCCAAGGGCAACGGAAGCGATTGGGATAGTAAAGACAGACGTAAAAAAAATGCCGGCGATAAAACTGCCGAACACTCGAGCGTCTTCGGTTGCAGTGAGAAAATGTTCGAGGGCATGAGTTTTCACGAGCAAAACAGCGACGATAACGCTCACAAAAACTAATGCTAAATCTTTTTGCCAGGAAGTCATAATAGTGCGACACCAATATACGAACTTCTGCGAATGCCACGAATAAATACAAAACGATCTCTCCTTTCCTATTCGCATGCCCTATTCGGAAGGGTTCTTAACTATTCGTGTCATTCGTTCCTCATTCGTGGATTGGTGTCGTGTTAACTACTATATAGTAGCATCGATACTATCGCTCGGCGATATCTAAAAAGTATGTCGCCACAATAATTATCAAACACACAAAAAGCGCCTGGGTGATGATCCCCAAAACAGGAGAATTTTCCATGCGACTATTGGTATGAATCCACATGTGAAATCGCTGAAGTGGCGTAAGGGGCCCTCGAGGAAAGCGCGAGTAAATAAATTGAAGAGGATCAGGCAAAATGCCGGCAATAGCGCCTACTAAAATAACCGAGATGTCGCCGTGAATGCCCAAAAAGAGTAAGACCACAAGAAGCCCGATTAAAGCATCAGAGCTGATGACAATACTATCTCGCAAGAATGCCCAATCTATTTTTATTCGTGAAGCAATTTTTGGATCAATCGAACCGGACGTTAAATCATAATCCCGATGGGGGATAGCATCAATTAAAAAATGACTGGCGAAGCCCAGAATAAAAGCGGTTACCGGCCGGCCCGGGAAAAAACTTGCGACAGCAGCGCCAACTACAGCATGAGTTCCTAAAGTCATAATAAGATTCTCACCTTTGGCGAAATTCGTTGTTGCGGGCTCCGTTTGTTCCCGCGCAGTAGGTTACTACAGCTTGGTCACAATACTCGCCCGCGCCTAGAATTTCATCCAAAGGTGAGAATCTTAGAGAATATAGCATCAATTCGTAAAACAAACTACTTCTCTCCCCTCCACTCGGCAAAAAACTGTTCGAGATATTTTTCTAAAACCCTGTGACGTTTTTTTGCCAAAACCAATCCCGTTTTTGTATTCATTCGTTCTTTAAGATGCAATAATTTTTCGGAGAAATGATTGACTGTAGAACTAGTATCCTTTTTATATTCCTCAAAAGAACGGTGCTTCTCCACTTTTTTCTCCGGATTATATATTTCTCGATTCTTATACCCTCCGTACGCAAAAGCTCGGGCAATGCCAATCGCCCCAAGAGCGTCAAGCCGATCCGCATCTTGTACAACTTTCCCTTCCAAACTTTTCATACTGTTTTGCTCACCGACACCTTTAAAGGAAGTGTGGTCAACAATATGGCGCACCCTTTTAATGTTTTCACTGTTCACCCCAAGACTTTTAAGCCATTTTTCTGCTGCTCTACCACCTGCCATCTCATCGCCGCCGTGAAATTTAAAATCAGCGATATCGTGAAGCAGTGCGCCGAGTTCCACAATAAAAAGATCCGCTTTTTCTTTTTGCCCAATGGCCAAAGAGGTATTGATAACTCGTTCAATATGCCACCAGTCATGACCACTTCCTTCTCCCAAGAATTTTGCTTTCACGAATTCTCTGGTTTTTTTCAGTATTTCTTTTTTATTCATCGTTTTTCGAGATTTTCAAGGTGATATAACCAAGTAGCCCCAATTGAATACTTGGAGTGATGCCCGACCCCAGGATTGGAATAATGGGCATCAGGGAATTATATTCCCAACGGCCAGTGGAGAGGGCAAACCATTCTAAACAGACAGCAAAGACTATTCCAATAACCAAGAAAAGCCACGCTCGCTCGCGGAAAAATCGAATTCGAAAAAACAAAATAGAGAAAACAGTTATGAAAAGAGCATCAAAAGCGGCAGCTTTTATTAAAACTAATTCCGTTATCGGGGCACCTTTATAATGCACATACAAAAAAGAGTGGAGGTTTTCCCAAACTAGATTGAGAATAAAGGCGCAAGCGAATACTTTGAGGAGTTTCTTCCCCATTTTCTAAAAAATTAGAGGGTGAATTTAGTGGAACATTTTTTGGGTGACCGTTTGGCCGACCGCCAATTTGCCGCTTCCTTTGCACTTCGGGCACTTCAGTAAGCCGAGCCAAACTCGACCGCCGCCTCGGCAGCGATCACATGGTTTGAATTGAGTTGATACTTCAGTTGAATTTTTTGGAGCTTGAGCCATCATTTCTGAACCTCCCGAAACAGCGATGCCACCAAGCGAAGAACGTACAGCATGAAGACGTTCATCATCCTGATGTTCAATAAGCTCTTTAAACCGAGCCGACTCCACTTCATTGTCTCGATTCTGAACATCAGGATTTTCCGGTCCTTTTTCTTCGCTTGATACAAGCTCGGCATCTACATCGATAACATTTTCACGATTTTTATCACCCTCTTCCGGCATTACTTCCGGCGTCAAAACCTCTCCTTCCGGAGAACCTTCTGTGGTTACCGCTTCAGCCGGTAGTGTTTCTACTGCCGACACTTCTGCCGCTGGCGCAGCTTCTGCGGCAACCCCTTCATTCCCTCCCGCTTTCATCATTTCCATTGACATATAATATAGTATAGCAAAGCTATAAAAGTTTGCTATTCACTCTCTTGAGCTTTCGTTTTTATCATTTCCATTTCCGGAATGGTCGCTCCACTCTTCATTTTAAATTTTTCATCTCGCCAACGCTTCCCCGTTTCGACAAATCCAAACTTTCTGTAAAAAGAAATTGCATTTCCATTGTATGTTGCCACATTTACTAAAATATCTTTTTGTTTATCAAATATTTTTTCTGCCCTTTTCCACAACACTGTGCCAATGCCCCTGCCTTGATATTCAGGCAATACATACAAAGCTCCGAGACGATTTTGATCTTTTTCTATAACCACACGGCAAACCCCCACCACTCTCTCCCCCTCCTTAGCAACAAACATCGTTGTATCCTTTTCAGGATTTGTGATTGATTCCTGTCTTTTCTTTATCCTTTCTTGACTGTACCGATCCTTATATCGATCTTCGATATCATCAACAGTAATACCCTCCTTCTCATTAGGATACGTTGCCAGCCACGTTTTATAAAAGACATCTTGAATGCCTTTCGCATCTTCGGGTTTCGCCACCATAATTTCTATCGGCTTCTCAAAATTTTCTTTTCGGTTTTCCATACCATCTTTGTTCGCTAATAATAGACAAAATACTGCTAGACCTCAAGCAAAAATCTTTGAATATCAAAAGAAAAATCTCCCTAAAGGGAGATTTTTCTTTTGATGAATGCTTAAGCAATCTTGGTACCACAGCCAGGGCAGGTACCATCTTCTTTTGGCGTCACCTTCATATTGCATTTCGAACAAAACACTTTTCCGTCATCTGATGATGTATGGTCTTTATCCATATTTTTGCTATTAATAAATAATCCCTACAAAGCTAGTATAGCAGATTCCGCTCAAAAATTTCTTGATTGCAGAAAATGATAATTTTAGTGGCCCACCTCCCAAATCTTATTCAGGAAAGAATGCTCGTGTTTAGTGCCCGAGAATATAAGGGAAAGATTCCTTTTAATTACCCGCAACAAATCGGTGATGGCAAAAGGTTTGGCGATAAAATCATCGGCTCCGGCCTTTTCCGCCATTTTCTTAATGTCATTGTGGGCGGACATTATTATAATCGGAATATGACCGAGGCGCTTGTTTCTCTTAATTTCTTCACAAATACCCGCACCATCTATCCCCGGCATTGAAATATCGAGCAGTAACAAGTCAGGCAATACCTTTTCCATGCGAGCAATGATGGCAGAACCATCAAGAATGGAGTTCACTTTATACTCAGCGTTTTCAAGCAGTTGGAGCATTGGTTCAACAATTCCCCAATCATTGTCAGCAATTAAAATTTTCTTTTTAGATATTTTTTGTATCAAAGCAAAAATATTATGCTACTTTTCGAGGTAAATTAAAATAAAAAGTGGAACCATTGCCTTCAGTACTTTCAAGCCATATTCGACCTTTATGGGCCTTGACTATTTCTTGCGCCACATACAAACCGAGCCCAATACCCTCTATTTTACGCTCGACGGCGACATTGGTTCTATAAAAACGCCCGAAGATGGCCGGCTGTTCTGCTTTTGAAATGCCGAGGCCAAAGTCTTTCACGGACGTTGTAACGTCACGTACATGCTCCGTACCATGAACGATAACTTTTTTTGTGCCGGGAGAATATTTTACGGCATTACTAATGAGATTAGCCAAGACTTGTCCGATTCTGTCCCTATCTCCGTAAATCTTTTTATTGAACTTACCCTCTTGGATAATGGTGTGTTCTTTTGAGACAATTTGTATGGTGGCAATGATATCTTGGATGAGCCTATTCATGTCGAAAAACGTTTTTTTCAATTCCAATGTACCCTCTTGGATCTTGGCGACGTCAAGGAGATAGTCCATAAGGGCCATGACTTTATCCAATTGTTTGTTCAAGCTAAAGACGGATTGTATGCTTTTCTTATTTTTTGATCCCTTTATTTCTTGTTCCACCACTTGAGCGTACAATTTCATGCTGGTGATGGGCGTTTTGAGTTCGTGGGTAGCTGTGCTAATAAAGGCATCCTTCCTTTTTTCAAACTCCATTTTCTCGGTCAAATCGCGGACAATGAAGGTAAACCCACGCGCAACATTTTTTCTATCAAAAAGCGAAAATATAAGGCCGCTTGCCCAGAATTGAGAATGATTTTTTCGGACATGATAGCGCTCAACAACGACCTTACCCTTTTTTGCTGCCTTCTTGAGCTCTTTTTGAAGTTGTCCCTGCCCCACATCCCGGCGCCTAAATATGATCGAGACCTTTTTTCCGATAATTTCTTTCTTAGAATAGCCGAATAATTTAAAGGCCCCAGCATTCCAGCTGCTGATATTTCCTTCTTTATTAGTGGTAAAAATCGCATACCCCGTAAGACTCTCGACAAGAAGATGATAAAAACTGTCGTTGGAACGAAAACTTTTGTCGCGAGCGATTGTTCGGGCACGAGAAAACTCCCTGCTGCGCTTTTCTTTTTTAGCCGGAGGAGATAGAGCTTTTACGTTTTTTGAAATTTTCAAATAAATGCATTGAGAGGTGTATAGGGCAGTAGCCTCCACACTTTCTTTGCGGTTACAGGGTTAAAATTAGTGTTCAGGATGAGTGAACAAGAACTTCATTCATACTATACCTTCTTGATGAATAAGCAATGAGGGAGCCCTTCTTATGAAAAGGTGGGTTTCTTAATCTTCATCTTTCAATGCAACCTTATCGTGAACATCAAAAACGGTTAGTTTTTCTGTTTTTGGGTCATATAGAATATTCTGCCAATTAACATCAGCAAAATCTTTGAGGCGAGATTCGATCTGCTGAAGCCTTTCTTCCAGTTCGTTACCTTTTTTGTTATATAGAATCCTTTGACTTTCCTTATCGGAATTTTCTATTCTCTGTTCCATCATGAAGTCAAATAGCGTTATTCCATCTTCCCATCTAGAAACAAAATAGCTCCTGTCTCTGTCCTGATAACCAAGTTGAAAATCTACCACCTCAACGTTTTTAAGGTTATTTAAAAGCTCTTTTACTTTTTTTAAAGACAATAATTCATCTGAAGCCTTACCCTTTTCAAGATAACCCGGTTTTGTCTTAACAAAAAAAGCTTCACCTTGTATTTCTACCTTAAGATACATTCCTTTATTTCCAGGATATTTTCCATACCCGTGAACATGTTCCTCTAGAGTAGGTGATGTTCCTATTGGAGAAAGTTTAAGTCCCCGCTCTTCAATAGAGTAACCGAGCAAAAATTCTCCTTTTTTAACCTTTTCCTTTAACTGATTTTCTAAGTTCTGAAAGGTGGATATCAAACCATGGTGGTTTACAATTATCTCTTTGAAAGATTCAGCATACGCAAGTTTTCTATACAGAGACTCTTTTAAAACAACTTCTTCCTGTTTTGGTGATTCCATACCAAAAGTATACAAGGATGGAACTAAAAAGTCTTTACCCTGGCTTGTGTGGCTTAACAAAACTCAAAAAATGGGCGATAGATGAGACTTGAACTCATAACCTCCTGCTCCACAGGCAGGCGCTCTAACCAATTGAGCTACTACCGCCATTAAATACCACAATACAATAACGAAATTATCGTCAAATGACAATCTGCCTCGTGTTTCGTATCTTATGAATCGTGAATCTCCCCATAATCCCCACCCCGTACTGTAATAGAAGGTGTTTTTTACATATAATAGAGTCATTAATAGATTCTTACTATAACAACAATTTTTATGATGATGGAAGAACATTCGGGCATGATGATGGAAGAAATGGGGCCGATGCTTTTTGGGATGCCTCTCGTCAATGCACTCATGATCGCGTCCGGCATTTTTTACTTTATCTGTGCGGCAATTATCTGGAAACCTTACAAACAAGAAAAAAACGATCTCATGGGCGCGCTTCTTGCTTTTCTCATCTATCAGGCGTTCGCCATGATACTTATGGGAATTGGCATGCAAACGCATAATATGCTTTACGATAATCTCGGCTCTCTTGCTGTTTTTGTAGGCTCAGTATACATGCTTAAATTTCCATTCACGGTCTTTCCGGAAAAAACCCGGAAGATTTTCTTTTATCTCGCCATGATCGCCGCTCTTGTTTTGTTCGGATGGTTTATGATGACCCCAGAACGTGAAATGATGCTTATGAAATTCATTCTGTGGTATGACCTTATCGTCAATGGTATTGTCGTTGGCTTCTTTATATTCTTTTTCGGACTCAAGGCAAACGAACGTGCCGTAAAAGTAAAAGCCATGGGCGGCGGGGTTGGGGTGGCGACATGCTGTATAGCAGCAAACGCCGCAATGATAATGGGTGCCATGATTGTCTCTTCAGTCTTTCAGTTTTTAGCTCCTATCATCATCATATTTTCAATTGTGACAGGAAGAAAACTACAAAAGAGAGCTGGATCCCCTTCCTAAAGAACATTTTTAGGAGAAGCCAATGACCATTCCCGAGAAAATTCTTTCCTACTTCCTTGGAGCCACACTAGGGGTGACTCTTGTGTTGGTTTATACAGCTCACACCCTCCCCGCTCTACCGAACGTTCCCTTTATGGAATACTGGCTAAATGGGAGTAACAGTAATTACTTCCTTAGTCTCATTTCTTGGGGTGCCTTAAGCGGCTTGCTCATAAGTTTCGCAATCCAGGAATATAAGGAAAGGGAGAGGGCCGAACATGCAAGAATTTTACGCGATGAAAGTGTTTCCGGTGTTACGCACCAAATGCGTACCAGTCTTACCGCCGCCTACTGGGGAGTTGAAACCATACTCACATCATACGAAAAAACATTTTCAGAAAATGATCACAAATTGCTTTTGAACATTATCGGGGCAATAAAAAATACTACTTCCCTTACCGCAAACCTCCTTGATGTGACCAAGCTTGATATGGGCAAACTTTCAATTGCCCTCCAGCTTGTGACTTTAGGCGAACTTGAACAGGCCTTCGAGAAAAGTGTGCAAAAATTCAAGCACGGTGCCGACGAGAAAGGCATTGCACTCTATTCCACGATCAAATTGGACCGGAGTGTTTCCCTCTTTGCTGACACATTGCGCTTGACGGCTGTCGTCGAAAATCTGATCGAAAATGCAATCAATTATGCTGGTAGAGGAAGAAGAGAGGTTACAATTATTATTTCTAACGACAATAGTTCTCTTAGCGTGGCCATCTCTGACACCGGTATCGGCATTCCTTTGGCTGAACAGCACAGTATCTTTTCAAAGTATTATCGCGCGTCAAACGCTCGCGCAACCTTGAGTGGAGGTACGGGCATCGGCCTCTATTTATCCAAGGAATACGTCCTCGGCCACCAAGGCACCATCCGTTTTGAATCAAAAGAAGGGGAAGGCACGACATTTTTTGTCACAATCCCCATACAGGGGAACGTGGCGGTCAAGGAATTTTTTTTGAAGATGTAGAGAAAAAAACTGAAACGAACCACAAACGCAAATTTAAAACCGGCTTATAGCCGGTTTTAAATTGGTGCGCGGGAGAGGACTCGAACCTCCACGCCTTGCGGCACACGCACCTCAAGCGTGCTTGGCTACCATTACAACACCCGCGCGATATTTTGTCAAGTTTAGACCGGAATAGTCCTTCCTGACAAACCCATAATATCTAAAGTTTTGATTATTTTCAACCTTTTTCTTTGCAAACATACAACTTTTTTTGAGTAATACAATTTTTTGCATAATTTTATACTGTCGTTTTTTGCGTACTTTAACTGATACGTTACCCCATTCCCGTCTTTTGTGACATGTCCATATATTTTTAAAAACTTAAACACATTCTGCCGAATCCAATCGATATACTTTTTACTTGCCGACGCAAAGCCCATGTAAAACATAAAGCTTGATTTCCATCTCTTATCCCAGTAGGAATAAGAACACCCATCTCCATCAAAAGCTCCGCGTAGAAAGTCGAAGAAATATTCATCAGGAATGAGAAGAGGCCCCAAAGTTTTTGATTTGGCTGGAGTAATACCAAGACGAAGCAGGAATTCATAAAATAAAAAATTCTTGAATTGCACTCGAAAAGACTTTTTTCCCGTCCCGCTTAGTTTTTTGCCAATGGTTACAGGAATTCCTAAACATTTACAGTAATTCCTTAACTGTTCTTTATCCTTTGAAGTTAGATCAATGAGGTAACCAAATTCGGGACGAGAAAGACAGCCATCTGTTGCAATCAAACCAATAGCGTAAGCTAGATTGGGTGTCCATTTTTCAAAAATAATTCTTTTTGGTTTTGGTCCTCGAGCTCCCATTATTATATTTTACAGCAAGCTCATCCTTTGCTCAAGGGGATAGCGTATACCAATTGTTGATAGCAAAAAAGAGCTTTCGCTCTTTTTTTCTAGACTTTTGTTTCAGCTACGATTTCCTGTTTTGGCGCTTCTGGCTTTTCTTTCATTGCCGGCTCTTCTTCCTTCAGAGCAATTACATTGCGCATTTGACGCCTGATTTCCTTAGCTGCTTTCTTTCGGATGTGATAGAGCTTGGCGCGGCGAACTTTTGATCTTCGGAGAATTTCAATTTTTTCGATAGTAGTTGCATAGAGGGGAAAAATTTTCTCCACCCCTACTCCGTCAACAACCTTACGAACCGTAAATCGGGCACCCGCTTCCTTGCCATGTTTATTCGAAAGCACCAAGCCTTCAAATGCCTGGGAGCGAACTTTTTCTTTCACCTTGTCTTTTTCTTGGACCAATTCCTTGATTTTCTGCCATACACGAACAGTGTCGCCCGGGCGAATATCAAGTTTTTTCCTTTGTTCGATATTTACAGATGTAAAATTCATAAATAGCCAAGAATGACGTGGGTACTAATCTATCACACCACCCCAAAACGAGCAATACACCCTTACACCTTAAATTGCTTTATTGCTTCAATAAAATCCTCTGGATAGGGCGCTTCTACTGTTATCTTTTTGCCGCCGAGGTCGGTGAAAGCAATGGATCTTGCATGGAGGGCTGTCCGTCCAAAACCCAAAAGACACTCACGCCGTGGGGCGTAAAGCTTATCGCAAACCACTGGATGGCTAATGGCCTTGAAATGAACTCTGATTTGGTGAGTGCGGCCGGTCTTTGGCTGGACTTCCACAAAAGTTAAGCCGTGTTTGCGCTCAAGGACAGCATAAAAAGTTCGCGCCTCCCGCATCTCGCCCCGCACTCCCCTTTCTGCAGTCCAGCGACGAAAATCATTTTTACTGCGGCCAATGGGACGCTCTATCCACCCATGATCCTGTTTCAATTCACCATAGACAAAGGCATGATAGATTTTTCGTATTGCTCTCTTTTGAAATTGTTTTTTAAGATACCCAAAAGCGTGCTGGTTTTTTGCAATGAGAAGAACGCCCGAGGTGTCGCGGTCGATGCGGTGGACAATGCCCGGCCGAAGAATGGCGATAGAATTTGGAATCTTGAATGTAGAATCTGGAATGAAATCAGAATCTTCCTCCGTCTCCATATTCTTTATTCCATACTCTTTATCCTGCCCCATAGGTTCTCCCACATCCTTGAGTTCTGGATATTTTTCTACTATCCAATCGACAAGCGCCGGCTCTTTGGTTCTGCCATCATGGTGCACAATAAGGCCAGCTGGTTTGTTTACCGCCAAGAAATCGTCACTTTCAAACAAAATGGGAATATTGATCTTTGAAGTCATACTCTGATTTAACCATAGATTTGAACAAAAAAACACCGCTCTCTCGAGAACGGTGCCTTGTTACGGATACTCAATAAAGCCTTTTCCAGTTTCTAGACTGTACGTGAGAACGGCCGGAACGTGGGTAGTGTTTTTTTCAAATCCAACGCGCGTCTTAACAAAACCTACACAACAACATATTTCTTTCTCTCGTTCTCTCACAACAGTCGGCAGAAAATGAAGTCTGATTCCGCCACTCATAAGTTTCATAGCATGACCTATACTCGGCGGTCTCGGCAAAGTGACGACAGTGAAGCGTTCGGGCTTAGCCATATATTTCCTTACAGCTTCTGAATGGGCGAAAGAGATCTTTGCGGCGGCGGAGCAAGAGGAGCCTCAAAGGTAAATTGGATCTGAATATGTATCGCTGGCGGCAAATTTTCGCGATTGAAAAGGACCGAGAATTCTGCATTCGCCCGAGCGTTATACTCACCAACAAGGGCAGTGAGAGCCTGCTGGGTAACCTGTATTACCGTGGAGTGAGACTCAAACTCGCTTTGAAGAGCCGGGGTTGCAAATGGACTCTTGCCATGCTCCTTGATAAAAGTTTGCAAAATAAACTCGGCAGTGTTCACTTCTTTGCCTTTCGCTTGAATAAACGCAAGCTGGTTTTTAAACCAAGGAAAGTTGATCGAACTGGAAAGCTCCTTTTTAGGAACTCGAACTGTTGTACAGGCAATGGCGAATGCAAAAAATGCACAGAGAAGCGGAATTTGTTTTTTCATAGAAGAACCTCTGCTATTACTCTAGAGACAGTGGGGGGTGTTGTCAATAAAGAAGTATTGACTCCGAGGCATGACGGACCCCGAAGCCTCCGCTCGAAGACTCGGCTCTTACCTCGTAGCAAGCTACGAGGTATTCTTTGTTTTCTGCACTTCGCTCGGAAATGAAAGTGAAGACACTTTCATTTCACTCGCTCCGTTTGAAAATAAAAAAACTGTCTCTCGGGAACACCCTTGAGACAGTTCGTGTAAAACTACTGACTATTTGATGATTTTGGCACGCTTAAGTGTTTTGCGAGCAAGAGGGATAGCTTTCTCCGGCAGCAGGTCGCGCGGAAATTCTCCACCAATTGCCGGCACCATTTTTCTGAAAGCCGGACTGAAACCCTCGAAACAAACACATTTAAGCTCTCCTCCGCATTCCCTATTCCATTGGATACCTTTGGCCACCCTGTCCCAATTAATCCCTTTATGAGGAGTGTTGCCAGGAGTGTAGCGAAGAATGTCAGAGGCATGATACCAGCCAATCCATTTACCCACTTGACTCGGCACCGTGGCTAAATCTTCATGCCAGAGATTCATATGGAAGGTGTCCACATGAAGACGCACGAACTTGCTATTTACTTCTCGAACAATGCTGAGTGCTTCGATTGTTCCCTTAATTGCATGGTTTTCTTTCTCGCGCAAACATTCAAGGCAAAATACGAGATTGTATTTTCGACCAATTTTTGCAACCTCCTTAACAAAAGAAACAATTTGCCGGCGAAGACGCGCCGGAGATAGATCATATTCCTTTCCAATCTGAAATGGCCACGGACCTGTTATTACCGGCACGTATAGACCAAAGCCTCTCAAATTGTTCGCAAACACTGCCGCCCCTTCGAGTGACTCGAGAGCTTTTCTCATATCTTGTTTGCTTAAAGGGTCAATATCGCCAAAGAAACAACAGAGGGCGGCGGCAGTAATTTTATATTCCCTAAAAAACCAGGCAACGGTTTCTGGCCCCACCCGCATAAGAGGTAACCAGGGCAGCTCAATACCCGCCACTTTATGCTGACGAGCCAGCATGAGGGCTTTGCGTAATCCTTTTTCGTCAACCATTGCCCCTACCGCGAGGTAGTGAAACCAGAATTCCAAACCGAGATTTTTCATACACGCCTTTCGAATTTTTTGTTGGGTATTTGTTCATTCATGCGGAAAATCCACATGCACTGGCACGAGACTATACGAAAAAAACCAAACACGCAAGGAATTGTTCAAAGCGGTTAGTTTCTATTTCATATTTAAAATTAAATCTTTTATTTTTGAAATCCACCCCATAATAGCAAGAAATAATTTGGTGTCACAAACATATATATCCAAAGTACCGTATGGCAATGAATCTCTTTTACCTTTACTTGCAATGCTAGGTTTTACGTATGTTTTATAAAATTGCTGGCGCGGTATACCTGTAATATCAGACCAGTACTTCTCTGCCTTACCAGAATTAAGATGAGAGTAGGTATGAATATGTGCTCTAAATTTTTCCTCTTTAACGCCACATGTAAATCTAAAAAAATGCATTATAACTTTCACCATTTGGGGGTCACTGTTTGCAAAGCGTACCATTCTTTTTGTTTTACCTCCCTCTGCCCAATATAGCATCGCGCCAATAATTTTTAATGCGTCCGGGGATACCTTTTTTATATCATGCTTGGCTTCCTCTATTATCAAACTACGTTTCTGTTCTTCATTATAAATTCTAGCGCTTCGACGCTTTTCAATTGACTCCCGTGTCCAACCACGCAAAAACAATTCTTTCTGTCTTTCTTTAGTCAAAACCACACCCCTAACCCAGCCGCTTACACTAGCTTTTGACACATTTAAAGCTTTCGCAATGACCTTTAAAGATTCGCCATCATTTCTCATTTCTAAAGCCCTTTTTTTCTCTGTTGATTTCATTAAATGAACCACCAAACTTATACTATATAGTATATCGCTTAAAAATAAATAAGTAGCATTGATTATCCACACCTTATAATGGTACTCTAGTGAGGTTAGGGGCGCTTAGCTCAGTTGGTAGAGCAACGAATTTACACTTCGAAGGTCGCAGGTTCGAGTCCTGCAGCGCCCACACTGTAGTACTAGGTCAGAAAAATTGGTCACGCGCTTGCGCGCAATGGTGGTGAAAGAATGAGCGGAATCCAAAAGTGTGTGGCGGGCTAATGCGAATTCTGTGGGCGGGCAAAATGAGACGGAGACGGATTTGTCCACCAATTGCAGGTTCGTTCCAATTTTTTTGAAATAATCACGAATTTCAAAAAAATCTACACTGTTTTGCAATTGCGTGGCTTTTTTCATATCTAAAATCCATTCCCGCAAGGGTTCGACCCAATTCTTTCTCTTCTCTCGGGCAGAATCAATTTTGCCTGCGAGAGATACTTTCTGTCGCAAAAGCTCATCCTTTTTAGCGAGATAACTTTCTTTCGGAATATCACCATCAAGATAAAGAGTTATCAAATTGTCGAGCTTTTGCTGTATCTCTCGCTCATGCTCTTTAATCTGCCCGACAACACTTCCAGACGACACTTTTACTTCTTTTTCCCATTGGTCACTTTTTTTCATCATATACTCAATCCAGTCGTCTGGAAGTGAGATTTTTTGTAGCCGTTCCTTTAATTGAAGAACGAGCGTTTCTTCCCGCAAATATCCTTGAGAACAATTTTTCTTTTTCGTGCATCTATAGTATCTGTACAAACCACCATGACCTTTTGCCCACTGTGCAGTAATCATACTTCCACATTCTCCACAACGAAAAAGTCCTGTGAAAGGAAAATTGTGGTGGATTTTTGATTTGCGGGGACGCGATCGTTCTTTCAATCGTTTCTGCACGGCTTCAAATAAATCTGGAGAAATAATTGGCGCAAAGCTTCCTTCATACCATTCGCTGTGATGCTTCACTAAACCTATATATGCTTTATTAGTGAGCAGAGCATAAACGGAAGCTTTGCCAAGTGGCGTTCCGGACTTTGTAATGACGCCGTGTTCAGCTAAAAAGTGAGACATAGATGGTAGAGTGTGCTTACCCGTGGCGAATTCTTTGTAGGCTTTAACAATAATTCTAGCTAGCACAGGATTAGGTTCAATATTCCTCGTTTTCGGATTGTTCACATAGCCACGGGGTCCTTTTGTAAGCCACTCTCCTCGTCTCACTTTTTGGCGGATACCTCGCTCAACATTTTGCTTTAAGTTATCAGAATAATATTTACTTTGTCCGAACGCCACTTGTAACATAAAGAGGCCTTGCGGGGTGGGTTCAAACCAAAATGTCGGGAAACGCAAAGAAACTATCTTGGTCGTGTCCACCGCATAGATGATGCGCCCGCCATCAATACTGTTGCGAGCTAAACGGTCAGGATGCCAGGCGAGAATACCAACTCCGTCTAAACTTTCAATGCGGGACATCATCTCATTAAACTTCTCACGACCAGGTTTCTTTGCGCTTTTCGACTCTTGAAATTCAGCCAGAATTTCAAAATTTTCTTTACGCGCAAATTCTCGTAATTCAAATAATTGAGCTTCAATACTCATTACCTGTTTATCATCATCTTCAGTAGATTTGCGAGCGTATAGAAAATATTTTGGCTTTGAAATTAAACTGGACATAAATAGTTTTTAGATTATGAAAAAAGAAAGTCCGTTCTCTGGCTCATTTCTTGCTTTCCGCCCGCCCACTGAATTCGCATTAGCCCGCCACACACTTTTGGATTCCGCTCATTCTTCCACCACCATTGCGCGCAAGCGCGTGACCAATTTTTCTGACCTAGTACTACAGTGTGGTGATTTAATTAACTTTGCTCGAACCTATTTCGAAAACAATTTGTCCTAATGAATTCCGTCAGACTTCGTCGTCAGCTACATCGAGCGCTGGCTAGCGCTCGACTCCGCTTCCGTCTCAGTCTTCCGTCCTCGCCCCGCCACCGTATCCATGCTGGGTTTGTTTCGCGCGGATTTCTTTTGATTTGTATGTCGGTGGTGGGTCTCGGGCTGTTACGATATATCATAACATTGTGATAGACTGTAACCATGAGCTATACTGTGGATAATGAAAAACGAGTCTGCGAAGCTAGGGTTAAATCTAAAAAGAATTAGGACTAAAAAGGCAATATCGCAAGGCGATATTGCTCGGGGACTAGGACTTAGTCGCGGTTTTATCAGTACTATTGAAAACGGAAAAACAAACCCAACACTCTCAACTATCTCCAAAATTGCAAAATCTCTGGGAGTTTCGACTGACGAACTTTTGAAATAATTATGTCAAAAAAGATAAACGGAAAAGAATATGATACTTGGTCAAAAGAAGAATTGATCAAGGAGATTGTAAAAATTAAAAGCACGACGTACGGGCTTGTTTGGCATCGTGATCTGCCTGAAGAAAAAATTGATATTCTCGTCAATCCTGATGCTCGGACACCAAATGAAATGTTTCCGAACGAAATGGCGGGAAAGCCATTTCCTGTTTTGAAAGAGATAAAAGGTAAAGCGATTGAATCTGATAAATCCAAACTCGTAAATCTTTTGATCGAGGGAGATAATTATCATTCACTTGCTGTTCTTAACTTTACACATCGCGAAGCGGTCGATGTTATATACATTGATCCACCTTACAACACCGGTAATAATGACTTTATCTACAACGATAAATTTGTTCCAAAAGAAGATAGTTTTAGGCACAGCAAGTGGTTATCTTTTATAGAAAAACGTCTAAAACTAGCAAAAAATTTATTGAAGCCCGACGGACTTATTTTTATGAGTATAAATGATGTTGAACAAGCTCCCCTTAAAATGATTTGTGATGAAATCTTTGGAGAAACAAATTTTGTTGCAAATCTTGTTTGGGCTAATAAGGAAGGAGGTGGTAGTTCAGATAGTAAATTTTTCCGAATTAAGCATGAGTATGTTCTTGTTTACGCAAAGGACATTGAAAAATTAGAAATTCTAGGGGTGGGTATCACAAACAAAGAAAGATATACCCTAGAAGATAAATGTGTAAAAGAAAGAGGAAAATATTATCTACAAAAACTAAATCAAGCTAGTATTCAGTATTCAGCTTCATTAGATTATCCCATTGAAACCCCAGACGGTAAAAGAGTACTTCCTAAACAAGGCAACAAAAGAGCTTGCTGGAGGTGGTCAAAAGATAAAGTTGTTTGGGGAATAAAGAATGATTTTGTGGTATTTAAAAAAGATAAAAATGGTAAATGGCAAGTTTATACGAAACAGTATATGTTTGCCGACAATGAAGGAAATGAACTAGAGAGGAGCAATAGACCTTTTGGAATTATTGATGAGTTTTCTAGTATTCAAGGCACTAAAGCTCTAGAAAATATTTTCCACAAAAAAGTATTCGATTATCCAAAGCCAATTGGATTGATAAAATATCTTATAAAGAGACACCCGCGTAAGGATGCTGTAGTTCTAGATTTTATGGCTGGATCGGGCACAACTGGACATGCTGTTTTAGAATTAAATAGTGAAGAAAAAACTCACAAATCTTTTATTCTTTGCACAAACAATGGTGATGAAAAATCAATTCACAAAATTGCTTCTGATATTTGCTATCCTAGAATTAAAGCCGCCATAAAAGGACATAAAAATACAAAAGAGGGAAAAGTCTCTGGGCTTGGCGGAAATCTAAAATATTATATGACTGACTTCGTAGAAGCAGAGCCAACAGATAAAAACAAAAGAAAACTTGTTAAAGAATCGACCGATATGCTCTGCATATTAGAAAATGCTTTTGAACTTATTCAAGAAACTGAAGAGTTTAAGATTTTTAAGAATACTGATAAATATATTGGAGTTGTTTTCTACGAGGAAGCTATCGAAGATTACAAAAAGACAATCAAAAAAATTGACGGGCATTTCAATACTTATGTTTTCTCGATGGGTGATGATCCACATACAAAGAAATTTGTTGATATTAAAGATAAAGTAACGCTTTGCGCAATACCAGAGGTAATATTGAAAGTATATCGGGAAATTTTTAAATAATATGATATTTGAATTCAAAAATTATCAAGAAAACGCAGTCGTAAAGTTGAAACGAGAGGTCAATGAACTTTTAGATACTGACGGAAGTAAAGTTTGCATTTTCAAAGCACCGACTGGTTCTGGTAAAACGTTAATGATGGCGGAGTTTTTGAAGCGTTTAATTGATTCTCGTATAGATAGTAAAAACTTTTCGTTTATATGGATTGCTGTAAATAAATTACACGACCAGAGTAGAAACAATTTAAGAAAATACTATGACCAAAACGGCGTAGGTATAAAATGTTCGTATTTTGAAGATTTAGATGACCGTAGAATTAGTGAAAATGAGATTTTATTCTTGAACTGGGCAAGTATAAACAAAAAGGATAACCTTTATGTTCGTGCAAATGAACGGGATAACAATTTGACAAGTGTCATTGCTCGAACAAAAGACGAGGGTAGGATTATTTTCCTCATTATAGACGAAAGTCATCACACAGCAAACAGCGATAAGTCAAAAGAACTTATACACGATATTGGACCAAAAATTACGATTGAAGTTTCAGCAACTCCACAACTTGGAGCAAATAGAATCGTAGAAGTGGAACTCAAAGATGTAAAAGATGAGGAAATGATCAAGAAAGAGATCATTATAAATCCAGGCTTTGAACATTACATTATTGATAAAAAGAAAAGCGACAAATCGGCAGACGAACTCGTACTTGAAAGTGCGTTAAAAAAGCGGATTGAATTGCAGAAAAAGCTCGAAACCGAAGGCTCGAGTGTAAATCCTCTTTTGCTTATTCAATTACCGGACGCCATGCATGGAGTATCAGATAAAAAGGATGAGATTATCACTTTACTAAAGAAATTTGGTTATACGACAGAAAATGGTCGACTCTCGATATATCTTTCTGATAAGGATAACAAAATAAACCTTGCAAACATTGAGAAAAATGAGAACGAAGTTGATGTGATGATATTTAAACAAGCAATTTCGCTTGGTTGGGATTGTCCTCGTGCCACAATCTTGGTTTTATTCAGACAATGGCGTGAAGAAAATATTACTTTCTCAATCCAAACACTTGGGCGAATTATGCGTATGCCCGAACAGAAACATTATGTTGATCAGGACTTGAATGTTGGTTATGTATTTACGAGTTTGCAAGATATAAATGTTGCAGAGGATTTGTCACGTGATTACATCACAACTTTTACAGGATTTAGAATAAAAAATTATAAAAATATTGATTTATTATCTTACCACTCAAAACGATTCCGTGAGGAAACTCGTCTTTCTTCTGATTTTACCCCTCTTTTTATTGAAGCAGGTAAAAAATTAAAACTAAAGGAAAAGTTTTCGTTCAAACACAGCATTTTGAAAACGAGTTTGATTGCAAGCGGTCGTATTGTTGATGCCGACAAGGAAACAAAAAGTATTGAGAAAAAAGGGACACTTGATATCCCTAAAAATGAAGTTGAATTGCAAAATACTTTTGATATGTTTGCCCGAAATAATCTTGCGCCCTTCGCGCCTGAGCAACGCTCAATCGGTCGTATAAAAAGTTCAATATATTCATTCTTTGAAGCATCCCGAAACGAGGATGAATGGCCAAAAATTCAAGCTGCCGTTCTTGCAGAAGAAAATCAGCAAATAATAACTAACACTATCAATCTTGCAAAAGATATGTACCAAGAAGAAGTTGGAAAAGGTAAAAATGAGTTAGTAAAAAATGAGGAAGCATGGAATGTTCCGAAAGTAATAAACTACACCCTCTCTTTCGTAAAGAAAGAGTATAAAAAGTCCGTAATACAACCTTACTACACAAGAAAATCTGGAACAGCAACAGAAGATTTATTCGAAGATAGCCAACTTGAAGTCGATTTCATAGAATTTTTAGAAAAATCAAAATCAGTTGAATGGTGGTTTAAAAATGGAACAAAAGACGGATCATATTTTGCGGTACCACATATTGAACATGGTCAGGAAAAGCCATTTTATGTTGATTTTATTATTATGAAGAAAAACGGAACTATTGGGCTTTTTGATACAAAGTCGGGATATACTGCTGAACTTGCAAAATCTCGTTCTGATGGGCTAGTGAAATATATTTCTAAACAAAAAAATAAAAGGCTTGATGGTGGAATTGTGAGATATGAAAAGAAAAGTTGGTTATATTTTAACGATAAGGAATATAAGTACAATCCAAAAGATATAAAAGGTTGGAAGTTTTTAGATTTGAATTAAAAAATATGACTGAACGACGACAAAAAGTTACCTTTAAAGCTACCAAAGAAGTGCCGAAAACTGTAAAGGTAGAATTTTACACCAAAAGTGGAGAAAAGGTGGCTTTTAAAGCTACCAAAGAAGTGCCGAAAACTGTAAAGGTAGAATTTTATGTCAAAAAGAAAAAGTAAAACTGTATATTTAGATACGAATGTTGTTTTGGATTTTCTTCTAAAGAGAAAGACTGACTCAACATTGTTAGTTGAAAGTATAAGGTCTCGCAAGTGGATGATGATTACATCAAGTTTTACAATAGTCGAGATGTCTGACTGGAAAAAAAGAGATTTATTTATTAGAAATAAACTCGAGTTAAATTGGGGAATGGACACGATATTTGGGAGTAAAAACAAAACTGATTTGGGTAATTATGAATTTGAAAAGGTTAGTAGATGGTTATTGGACTTGGGGACTTTACTAAATATAAGCTTCATTGATCTGGCGGATTCTGCTGGATGGCAAACTTTGAGAGACATCAGCGCAAACACAAATCTTCTTGCAAAAGATTCTCTGCATTTATGTATTGCACTTGTGTCAGCGTTAAACAAGCAATGTGACACTTTCATTACTGAAGATGGTGATTTAATCAAGGAGGCAAACAGATATTTAAAATTAAGACGCCTGAAACAACAATTGACAGTATGTACTCCAAAAGATTTTGTGAAGAAATTTCCTCCACATTATTAAGTTATAGGGAGTCCCGCTCGCATCCCTATCCCTCTATGCGAGCGGAGGTGTGTGCGAACGGGAGGGTGGGTCAAACACACAAGATGTAGCCTCGGGCATTTCCGCTAGGGCGTCCGGTCTAAATGAGCGCCGCCGTGTATAGAACTACAAACTCTAAAGTTAAGACAAACTGGAAAATGAAAACGAGAAGAGGGGTTGGCGACGACGGTCGGCCGAGCCCTGCCGAGGCGAGGAGGAGCTGGGGAGAGGATTCCTTCCTCTCCCCAAATAGATGTCCTGCCCGAGCTCCCGCTCCACAGAGCGGTAAGAGCGAGGATGAGCAGGACACATAGCAATCTAGGCGCGAGTAGCCCTAGCGGAAATGCCCGAGGCGGATGCCGAGGGTTGCACCAACGGACTACACACTAGCGAGTAATGCTCGATACAACTCACATAGTACAATATGAACCGTTATGATAAAATCTAGAAAGCACACCAAACATCCGTAACCGATTGAATTCCGTCGTTTCTCTTTCAAGAGAAACCCGCCCGAGACCCACCACCGACATACAAATCAAAAGAAATCCGCGCGAAACAAACCCAGCATGGATACGGTGGCGGGGCGAGGACGGAAGACTGAGACGGAAGCGGAGTCGAGCGCTAGCCAGCGCTCGATGTAGCTGACGACGAAGTCTGACGGAATTCATTAGGACAAATTGTTTTCGAAATAGGTTCGAGCAAAGTTAATTAAATCACCACTAAAAATAGTTCCATTGTCTTTGGGAGGATTTTGCTACTATCAGTCGTTAAGGCCAATCAATTTAATTGAGATTTTCAGTCCAGCAGAACCATCTGCTATCTGCAAAAAATTAAAGCTTGGAACGGTATAGTCTTCATCCCGATAGCCATCGGGATATTCAGACTTTTCGATTCTTACCCGAAAGCTCTTAAAAGAGCTTTCTCGAGTGTGCCCTCGGTAAGAATCGGTTTCGCCTCTCGCCTCGTCGACACTCGGCTCGGGCTAACCACCAGCTCGGCTGTTTTGCGTGCTCGCAAAACATGCCTGCGCTGTTCGATTCTTAATGCGGGCAAAGCAGTTTGCCCGCTCCGAAGGCTCCTGTTCGCTTTGCTCACGGTGCCCTCGGTAAGAATCGAACTT
>Ga0209515_10001547_pt1 | contig 38053 bp, 33 predicted proteins | sample Subgroupgradi54m_FD_187454 | JGI IMG/M metagenome (GOLD analysis project Ga0209515, IMG submission 187454) | Subsurface groundwater microbial communities from S. Glens Falls, New York, USA - GMW60B uncontaminated upgradient, 5.4 m (SPAdes)... ... | reverse complement strand
GGCCACCCTCGCCGATCGCCAGGTCTTTGCGCTGCGTCGGCCGCTCCTTGACGCTGGAGGCGATCGCCAGGGCGATGCCCAGATCCGCCGCCGGCTCAATGACGCGGATGCCGCCGAGCGAGGAGACAAACACGTCCTGCTGTGCTAGCTGATGCAGCCCCACGCGCCGCTCCAGCACCGCCAGCAGCATCGAGAGCCGGTTGAAATCAACCCCGGCGGTGCGCCGGCGCGGCAGCCCCATGCCGCACGGGCTGGTGAGCGCCTGCACCTCGACGAGCAGCGGCCGGCTGCCTTCAACACTCACCGTCACCATGCAGCCCGGCACCGGCTCGGTGCGGTCGCTGAGAAACAGCTCCGACGGGTTCGACACCTCGACCAGCCCCTCAGCCGTCATGTGGAAGACCCCCAGCTCATAGGTGGCGCCGAAGCGGTTTTTGGTCGAGCGCAGCAGGCGGAAGCCGCTCGTCGGATCGCCTTCGAAATAGAGCACCGTATCGACCAGATGCTCGAGCACCTTGGGCCCGGCGAGCGAGCCTTCTTTCGTGACATGCCCGACGAGAAACAACGCGCTGCGGCTTTCCTTCATCAGCCGCGTCAGCTCATGGGCGCAGGCGCGCACCTGGCCCACCGAGCCGGGCGCTGAGTTCAGCGCCGCCGTCTCCATCACCTGGATCGAATCGACGATGACGACCTGCGGGCGGGCCTGCCGGATCGCCTCGATAATCACTTCCAATTGCGTGGCCGCGAGCAGATTCACCGACGAGGAGCTCAGCCCCAGCCGGGTAGCGCGCAGCTTGGTCTGCCGCAGCGACTCCTCCCCGCTGACGTAAAGGACGTCGCACTTCGAGGAGGCGAGAGCGCCGGCGATGCTCAAGAGGAGGGTGGATTTGCCGATGCCGGGCTCGCCGCCGAGCAGGATCACGGAGCCGGGCACGATGCCGCCGCCGAGCACCCGGTCGAACTCGCCCAGCCCGGTGCCCACCCGCACCGCGTCCTCGAGCGAAACCTCGGAGAGGCGGGTCGGCGCAATCATCTCAGCGCTCACCGGCCCGGAGGACAGCGGCGAAGCGTCCTGCACCTCCTCGACGAGGGTATTCCACTCGTTGCAGCCGGGACAGCGGCCGACCCATTTGATGGATTGATGGGCGCACTGCTGGCAGACGTAGAGCGTTTTGAGTTTCGGCATGGGCAAAAGGCAGCGACGGCGGGATTTTCGCCCCGCCAAGGACTTAGCTGTCCGACTTCGACTCTTTCTGGCGCTTGGGTCTGATGAGCAGCTTCCAGGGATGCGCGCGGATGTCGTCGACGAACAGCACGATCCGCTGATACAGCTCATCATCGTACAGGAGTTTGCCGAGGCTGCCCTGGCCCGATTCGGCGTAGATCAGGGCGACGTTGAGGCGCTCGCCGAGCAGTTTCCAGTTCCGGGTGGCGTCGCGGGCTTCGCGCATCGCCTCTTTCAGGTAAATGCCGGCTTCCGGATCGCCCACGAGGCTGTTGATGCCCTGGAGGGTCTGTTTGAACTCGGTGAGGACTTCGTTGGAGCGCTCCATGATCCGTTCGGTGGAGACCGGCGGCTTGCCCATCAGCTGGCCGTTGGGCTCCAGCATGGCGCCGGCCCCCGGCCCGGGGTTGATTTCCAGATACTTTTCGCCAAGCAGGCCGAAGGTGCTGATGGAGGCGTCGTCATCGGCGCGGACGGCGATGTTGGCGGGCAGCCGTGCGATCAGCTCGACCATGGGGCTGTTGTACTGCGGCGGGAAGACGACGTGCACTTTGTGCACCTTGCCCACTTCCACGCCGGCATACTGCACCGGCGAGCCTTCGGTGATGCCATTGGCGGTCTGAAACAGCACCCGCAGCAGGTAGCTGCGCTGAAACGCCGTGGAAAAATCGCCGATTGCGAAAATGAAGAAGATCAGCAGGGCGAAGCCGGAAACGATAAACGCCCCGACCTTGATCTCCAACGTCCACCGTGCGTCCGCCATTCCCTCTCTCGGTTGTCTCCGCTAGTGCAGGCGCGGCGACATGCGGGGCGCCGACCAGCGTGACAGCACCCGCCGGTCCGGCAGCCCTTCCTTGATCGGCCCGACCGCCTCGCCCTTGATGAACTGCTGGACCACCGGATTCGCGGAACTCCTGATCTGGTCCGGAGTTCCGACCTCGATAATGTTCCCATTGTAGAGCATGGCAATGCGGTGCGCCACTTTATAGGCGCTGCGCATGTCGTGGGTGACCACCACCGAGGTGACCTTCAACCGGTCCCGCAGGGTGACGATAAGGTCGTTGATGATGTCGGCCATGATCGGGTCAATGCCGGTGGTCGGCTCATCATACAGGATGATTTCCGGGTTCATCGCCATGGCCCGCGCCAGCCCCACCCGCTTACGCATCCCGCCGGAAAGCTCCGCGGGGTAGAGATCGTCCGCCTTCTCCAGGCCGACAAGCTGCAGGCACTCATGGACGCGCTGCACAATCTCCTCCCGGCTCATCGCGGTGTGCTCCCGCAGCGGGAAGGCCACATTCTCAAAGGTCGTCATCGAGTCGAACAGCGCGGCGTTCTGGAACAGCATGCCGAACTTCATCCGGATCCGGTCCAGCCGGTTCGGCGCCAGGGCCGTGATGTTCACGCCGTCGATCAGGATCGAGCCGCTGTCCGGCCTCATCAGGCCGATGATGTGCTTGAGCATCACCGATTTGCCGGAGCCGGAGCGGCCGATGATCACCACCGACTCGCCCTTTTCGATCTTCAGGTTGACGCCGTCGAGCACCTTGTGGTGTTCGAAGGTTTTGGAGACGCCCTTGAACTCGATCATGGAGTCAGCGCCATATGAAATAAAAGATGGCGGTGCAGAACAGATCCGCCGCGATAATGAGCAAAAATGAGCTCACGACCGTCACGGTCGTCGCGCGGCCCACCCCCTCGGCGCCCCCCCGGGTGCGGAACCCTTCGAAGCAGCTGACGATGCAGATGACCGTGGCGAAGATGGCGGCCTTCAGCAGCCCGGACGCCAGGTCCTTGAACACCAGGGGGATCGTCGTCATCTTCCAGTAGAGGGCGGGCTGGATGCCGAGTTTCAGCACCCCGACCACGAATCCGCCGGCGATCCCCACGGCATCGGCCCAGAGCGTCAGCAGCGGCAGGGCAATCAGCAGGGCGATCAGGCGGGGCACGACGAGAAACTGAATCGGGTCGGTCGCCAGGGTGATGAGCGCGTCGATCTGCTCGGTCACCTTCATCGTGCCCAGCTCGGCTGCGATCGCCGAGCCGACCCGCCCGGCGACAACGAGGGCCGTGATCACCGGGCCGATTTCGCGCACCACCGACAGCGACACGAGGCTGGCGATGTAGACCTCGGCCGCCAGCTTCTGCATCTGATAGGCGCTCTGGAAGGCCAGCACCATTCCGATGAAGAGCGAGCAGATGGCCACGATGAACCAGGACTGCACGCCGACCTTCCACAGCTCGTAGAGCACCGCGTCCATCCGCAGGCGGCGGGTAAACCACTGGCCCACCGTCTGGGCGAAGAGCAGCGCCAGGCTGCCGGCATACCAAAAGAGATCAACCGCCCACGCTCCCGCGGCGGCGGTTGTCCCCAAAACCGAGTTCGTCAATCGCGCAAACATCTACCTCATGCGTCAGGAGCGCCCGACGCTGACGGGCGGACGACGGCGGCCTGCTCTTCGAAGTCGATCGCCTCGCCCTTCCGGATGGCCCGCAAGGCGGTGCCCTGCTTCACGCGGCGGGCGATGACCGCCTCGGCCAGCGGATCCTCGAGGAACCGCTGGATGACCCGTTTCAGCGGGCGCGCGCCGTAGACCGGGTCGAACCCTTTCTGCACGAGCAGCTCCTTCGCGGTCTGGTCAACCTCGATGGTGATGCCCTGCTCGCGCAGCCGCTCCATGACCATGGTGATTTCCAGCTCCACGATCTGCACCAGGTTTGCCTGGGAGAGCGGGTGGAACACGATGATCTCATCGATGCGGTTTAGGAACTCCGGCTTGAAGGTCCGCTTGACCTCCTCCAGCAGCTGGCTCTTCATCTTCTCCATCGTGACATCGGCGTCCGAGGCCGCGAAGCCGATGCTGCCCTGTTTCCTCAGCAGTTCGGCGCCGAGGTTCGAAGTCATGATGAGCACCGTGTTGCGGAAGTCGATCTTCCGGCCGAAGCTGTCGGTCAGCCGGCCGTCCTCCAGCATCTGCAGCAGGATGTTAAACACATCCGGATGCGCCTTCTCGATCTCATCCAGCAGCACGACCGAATACGGCCGGCGGCGGATGCGTTCGGTCAGCTGGCCGCCCTCTTCATAGCCCACGTAGCCGGGCGGCGCCCCCACCAGCCGCGACACGTTGAACTTCTCCATGTACTCGGACATGTCGAGCTGGATGAGCGCATCCTCGTCGCCGAAGAGGAATTCGGCCAGGCCGCGGGCCAGCAGCGTCTTGCCGACGCCGGTGGGTCCGAGGAAGATGAAGGAGCCGATGGGCCGCTTGGGATCCTTGATGCCGGCGCGCGAGCGGCGCACGGCCCGGGCGATGGCGGTGATCGCCTCCTCCTGGCCGATGACCCGCTTGTGGAGCGCCTCTTCCATCTTCAGCAGCCGCTCGGTTTCCTTCTCCTCGAGCCTCACCAGCGGAATGCCGGTCCACTTGGAGACGATGAAGGCGATATCCTCGGCGGTGATGACCGGCATCGCCTCGCCCTTGGTCTTCTTCCACTCGCCCTTGATCTTCTCGAGCTGCTCGCGCGCCTCCCGCTCCTGGTCGCGCAGGGCGGCGGCCAGCTCGAAGTCCTGGCCCTTGATGGCGGCTTCCTTTTCTTCGCGGATGTGCTCGATCTTGTCCTCGAGATCCTTGATCTCCGGCGGCACCGTCAGCACCGACAGCCGCGACCGGGAGCCGGCCTCATCGATGATGTCGATGGCCTTGTCCGGCAAAAACCGGCCGGCGATGTAGCGATCGGCCAGTTTCGCCGAGACTTCCAGCGCCTCATCCAGGTATTTGACCCGGTGGTGCGCCTCATACTTGTCGCGCAGCCCCTTGAGGATTTCGATCGTCTCGCTCACCGACGGCGGCTCAACGACGATGGTCTGGAAACGGCGCTCAAGCGCGGCATCCTTCTCGATGTACTTGCGGTACTCATCCAGCGTCGTCGCACCGATGCACTGGATCTCGCCGCGGGACAGGGCGGGCTTCAGGATGTTGGAGGCGTCGATCGCGCCCTCGGCCGAGCCGGCGCCGACGAGGGTGTGGATCTCGTCGATGAACAGCATGACGTTTTCGGTGCGGCGGATCTCATCCATCACCGCCTTGATGCGCTCCTCGAACTGTCCGCGGTACTTGGTGCCGGCGACCATCAGCGCCAGATCCAGAATGATGACCCGCTTATCGCGCAGCATTTCGGGCACGTCGCCCTTGATGACTTTCTGCGCCAGCCCCTCGACGATGGCGGTCTTGCCCACCCCCGCTTCGCCGAGCAGCACCGGGTTGTTCTTGGTGCGGCGGGCCAGGATCTGGATGACGCGCTCGATCTCCTCCTTGCGGCCGATCACCGGATCGAGCTTGCCCTCGCGGGCCAGCTGGGTCAGGTCGCGGCCGAAGGCGTCCAGCGCCGGCGTCTTGGTCCGGGAGCCGGCGGCCCCGCCGGCCGGGGCCGGGCTCGAGGAGCCCAGCAGCGTGATGACTTCGTTGCGCACGCGGTTCAAATCCAGCCCCAGGTTCATCAAGACCTGTGAGGCGACCCCCTCCCCCTCGCGGATGAGCCCCAGCAGCAGATGCTCGGTGCCGATGTAGTTGTGGCCCAGGCTGCGGGCTTCTTCCATCGCCAGCTCGATGACCTTCTTGGCCTTCGGCGTAAACGGAATGTCGCCGGAGACCATCGTGCTCGGGCCGCTCTGCACCAGCTTTTCCACCTCGAGCCGGATCTTCTCCGGCGAGAGGCCGAGCTTCTGCAGCACCGCGGCCGCCACCCCTTCGCCCTCGCGGATGAGGCCAAGCAGGATATGCTCGGTGCCGATGTAGTCGTGGTTGAACCGCTTGGCCTCTTCTTTGGCCAGCAGGATCACTTTGCGCGCCCGTTCGGTGAATTTGTTAAACATGGCCGAACCCCTCTGTCGTCGTTCCTTTTGACTGGTTGCCGCGTGTCATGGTTTATGCCTGCCCGCCGAGCTTGCCGCGGATCAATTGCGCCCGTTTGATGTCCCGGTCCTTCGCTGTCAGCGACTTGCCTTCCAGTTTCTGCAGATGCGCCGGCTGGGAAAACAGGAACATCTCATTGACCGTCGTCCGGTCCAGCCCGTTTTTCCCGGAGGCGCCGTTCATCAGCCCCAGATCCACGCCGAGCCGCACGGCGGAGAGCAGATCCAGCGCCTCCGTCGAGCTCATCGTCTTGGCGTGCTTGAGAATCCCCAGGGCGCGCCAGATCCGGTCCTCCAGCTGGACGCGGTTGTTGGTCATCAGCGCCTCGCGCGCGCCCTGCTCCTGATGGATGACCTCCTGCAGAATGCGGTCGATGTTCTCGATGATCTCCTCTTCCGCGCGGCCCAGGGCCACCTGGTTCGAGATCTGGAAAAAATTGCCCGACGCCTCGGTGCCCTCGCCGTAGAGGCCGCGGGCGGTCAGGCCGAGCTTCGTGATCGTGTGCAGCACCTTGTTGATCTGCTTGGTGATGACCAGCGCCGGCAGATGCGCCATGACCGAGGCGCGCATCCCGGTGCCGGTGTTCGTCGGGCAGCAGGTCAGATAGCCCCAGTCGGTCGAATAGGCGTAGTGCAGCGACTCCGACAGCTCGTCGTCGAGCGTGTCCACGACCGCCCAGCCGTCCGCCAGGTTCAGCCCGGACTGCATGACCTGGATGCGCAGGTGGTCCTCTTCGTTGATCATGATGCTGACCACCTCGCCCTGCCCGATGGCCACCGCCTTGTTGTCGGCGTGGACGATATGCTCCCGGCTGACGATGTGCCGCTCCACCAAAAACTGGCGGTCCACCTCATCGAGCCGGTCCATCTCGAAGACGGTCGGCTTGCGCAATGCCGAGGTGTGCGCCAGCGCCTCCCGCACCAGCCGGAGGACTTCGGCCTGCGAGGCCTTGGTCGCCCGCGTGGCGAAAGGCAGCTTGTCCAGGTTGCGGGCCAGGCGCAGGCGGCTGGACATGACGATGTCCGACACCGGCCCGACGCCGCGCAGCCACTCGCTGGGCTGCTTGAGCAGATCGTCGACTTCTTTGGCCATGGGATTTACTTCGATGAGGGCGGCTGCTCCAGGCGGCGGATCTGATCCCGCAGCTTGGCGGCTTCCTCAAACTCTTCCTTTTCGATGGCGCGCTCGAGCTTGCGCCGCAGTTCGGTCAACTCTGATTTGATTTCTTTGACGTCCATGGGTTTTCCTTTTATCGGTTTGATGAGGCCGATCGGCGACTTGCCCAGATGGATCGGCGAGCCGTGAATCCGCTTGAGCAGTCCGCCCAGCGCCCGCTTGAAGGTCACGTAGCACTGGGAACAGCCCAGCCGGCCCACCTTGCGGAAATCGTCGTAGGTCATCCCGCACGTGGGGCACGACTTCCCGGTGACCTCCTCCGGCTCCTGGGTCTTGCTGAAATCGGCCAGGCCGGAGAGCAGGTCGGCGAGCCCGAAATGGCTCTCGACCTGCGTCCCCTTCTGGTTGGCGCAGGCTTCGCATAAATGCAGCTCGGTCATCTGATCGTTGACGATCTCGGTCAGATGGACCGTGGCCTGGGTCTGTTTGCACGATTCGCACAGCATGATGGCACCGGGTACAAGTTTATCAGGTTTTCCGTCGCCGTTCCAGAATGTCAGCCGACGCGGATCCCCTCGGTTTTCGTAACCTGTTGGAACGCTTGGCGAAGGGATTTCGTCACCGGCCCGGGGGCGCCGCCGCCGATCGTGCGGCCGTCGATCTTCACCACCGGCACGATCTCGGCCGCAGTACCGGTCAGGAACACCTCATCCGCGTTGAAGAGGTCGTGGCGGGTGAGCAGGTCTTCCCGCACGTCAAGCCGCAGCTTCATCCCCAGGTCCATGACCGTCTGCCGGGTGATGCCGCGCAGCACCCCGACATACGGCGGCGGGGTGAGCAGTTTGCGGCCCTTCACGATGAAGATGTTTTCGCCGGTGCACTCGGTCACGTAGCCGGACGGCGAAAGCATGATCGCCTCCTCGTAGCCGGCGTTGATCGCCTCGATCTTGCCGAGGATGTTGTTCAAGTAGTTGAGCGACTTGATCTGCGGGTTGAGCGCCTCGGGCACGTTGCGCTGGGTCGCCACGGTGATCAGCTGCAGTCCCTGATCGTAGAGCTTTTTGGGGTAGAGCTCGATCTTATCCGCGATGACGAAGACCGTCGGCGCTTTGCACTTGCGGGGATCGAGCCCCAGATCGCCGACGCCGCGGGTCACCACCAGCCGGATATAGGCGTCGCGCAGCTTATTCACGCGCACGCTCTGCTTCACCACGTCGACGAGGGCCGGTTTGCTCATGGGCATCTTCAGCATGATGGTGTGGGCCGACTCGAAGAGCCGGTCCACGTGCTCGCGCAGCTTGAAGATGAGCCCGTTGTACGCGCGGATGCCTTCAAAGACGCCGTCGCCGTAGAGCAGGCCGTGATCGAACACCGAGACCACCGCCTGGCGCTGCTCCACGAATTTTCCGTTCAGATACACTTTCACGTGGGCCTCCTCTTCGTTCGCGTTTTGGACTGCTCGTCGACGACGCGGCCGTCGCGCAGCACCACCGTCCGGTCGGCCATGGCGGCCAGCTCCTGTTCATGCGTCACGAGCACCAGGCCGACCTTGTGCTCCTGCTGCAACCCGACCAGCAGCTCGGCGATCTCGCCGCCGGTTTTCGAATCCAGGTTGCCGGTCGGCTCATCGCAGAGCATCAGCTGCGGCTCGTTGACCAGTGCTCTGGCGATCGCGGCCCGCTGCAGCTCGCCGCCCGAGAGGGCGTTGGGCCGGTGCTGCACCCGCCGGCTGAGCCCCACCTGCCCCAGGCACTTCAGCGCGCGCTCGCGCAACACCGGGGTTGGCTGCGCGCGGCGCACCAGCCCCGGCAGCATCACATTCTCCAGCGCGGTCAGCTCCGGCAGCAGATGGTAAAACTGAAACACGATGCCGATCGTCTCGTTCCGGAACGCCGCCCGCTTGGCATCATCCATGCGCGAGAGCGGCTGCCCCTCCCAAAAGACATCGCCGGCGGTGGGCGTGTCCAGCCCGGCCAGCAGGTGCAGCAGCGTCGACTTTCCGGCTCCCGAAGGCCCGGTGATCGCGACGAAATCGCCCGGCTCCACGCGCAGCGTCACGCCTTGCAGCACCGGCAGCGTCACTGAGCCGCTCCGGTAGGTTTTCCGCACCTCGCGCGCCTCAAGCATGTTTCATTCGTAGCGCAGCGCATCCACCGGCGTCAGCCGGGCCGCCTGCCGCGCCGGATACACCGTCGAGAGCAGCGAAATCCCCAGCGCGGCGGCGATCGTCTTCCACCAGTCGCTCCACTCCGCCCGCACCGGCAGATGGTCGAGGTAATAGATCGTGCTCGGCAGCCGGATGAAGTGATACGTGTCCAGCGCCCAGATCATGGTCCATGCCAGGGCCGCGCCGAAGGCGGTCCCCAGCCCGCCGATGCACAGCCCCTGCCAGGTGAACAGCGCGCGGATCGAGCCGCTGGAAGCACCGATCGACTTCAGGATCCCGATGTCGCGCGTCTTTTCCACGACCGTCATGATCAGCGTCGAGATGATGTTGGCCGAGGCCACCAGCACGATCAGCGTCAGGATGGTGAACATCACCAGCTTTTCGAGCTTCAGCGCGTCAAAGAGCGTTTGGTTCAGCTCCATCCAGGTCCGCACCGCGTAGCCGCCGCCCACCCGCTCCTCGACCGCGGCTTTCACCGCGTCGGCATGCTCCAGGTCGTCGAGCTTGATGCCGATGCCGGTGACCCGGTCCAGGTGGTAGAGCTGCTGCGCGCGCGGAATCGTCACCGCCACCAGGGTGGAATCCACCTCGTACATGCCGGAACGGAAGATGCCGCTGATCGTCATTTCATGCGTCTTGCCGTCGGCCGGGCTGATCAGCTTGACCGGATCGCCCGGCGCGGCCCCCAGAAACCCGGCCAGCTCGGAGCCGATCGCCGCTTCCTTGTCGGTGGACGGCAGATGGCCCATCACGACGTAGTCGGTGAGCCGGTTGACCTGCGCTTCGCGCTCCACGTCGATGCCGCGGATCAAAACACCGTAGGCCCGCTCGGGCAGCCGCAGAATCGCCTGGCCGGCGATAAACGGCGTGGCCCCGGCCACATGCTCGATTTCGCGAATGTCCTTGATCAGCGTCTCGGCGTCGCGCACGCCGTCGGGCGCATCGACGACGATATGGGCATTGGTGCCGACCAGCTTCTCTTTGATGTCATGGTCAAAGCCGCTCATCACGGCCAGCACGATCAGCAGCGCGGCGACGCCGAGGGCGACTCCGCCGATCGACAGCACCGCGATCAGCGAGATGAACCGCTCCCGCCGCTTGGCGAACAGGTAACGCAGCCCCAGCCAGATTTCGTACCGCATCAGCCCAGAGCCTCAGGCTTCAATAAGGGAAACAGGATGACATCTTTGATCGACGGCTGGTTCAGCAGCAGCATCGCCAGACGGTCCACGCCGACGCCCAGGCCGCCGGCCGGCGGCATGCCGTATTCCAGCGCCTCCACGAAGCTCTCGTCGATGGATCGGGCTTTGCCTTTCGCGGTTTTGTCGAGCTGCGACTCAAACCGCTTGCGCTGCTCGATTGGGTCGTTGAGCTCGGAGTAGGCGTTGGCCACTTCCATGCCGCCCATGAACAGCTCGAAGCGCTCGGTAATCAGCGGATTGTCCGGTTTGCTCTTGGCCAGCGGCGAGAGCTCGGTCCAATAGTCGACGACGAAGAGCGGCTTGGCTTTGGTCTTCGGCTCGAAGAGCTGCTCGACCAGCCGCACCAGCTGGGAGCGGTTCAATCCGGTGACTTTCATGCCCTTTTTTTGGAGCGCTCCCTGGATCTGCTCCAGCGGCGAATCGGGCGCCAACCCCATGCCTTTCATCGTCTCGGCGAAGGAAACCTGCTCCCACGGCGGCGACAGATCGATCGTCTGCCCCTGATAGTCGAACGTCAGCCCGCCGGTGAGCAGCTTGGCCGAGTCGGTGATGAGCGTTTGCACCAGCTCCATCATCGTCGTCACGTTCCCGTACGCAGCGTAGGCCTCAAGGATCGTGAACTCCGGGTTATGTTGGGTCGAGAGCCCCTCGTTGCGGAAACAGCGGTTGATTTCATAGACGCGCTCCAGCCCGCCGACGAGCAGCTTCTTCAAATAGAGCTCCGGTGCCAGCCGCAGATACAAATCCAAATCGAGCGCTTCGTGATGCGTGGTAAACGGCTCGCCGGCGGCACCGCCCGGAATGGCGTGCATCATGGGCGTTTCCACTTCGATGTAATTCTGGCGCTCAAGGGTTGCGCGCAGGCTGCCCAGCAGGCGGCTGCGCTGCAAAAACGCCTGGCGGACCGGCTCGTTGGCGATCAGATCCAGATACCGCTGGCGGTAGCGGATCTCCACGTCTTTGAGCCCGTGCCATTTCTCCGGCAGCGGGCGCAGCGCCTTGGCCAGCAGCGTCGGGCGATCGACCTGGACCGTCACTTCGCCGGTCTTCGTCTTGAACAGCGTCCCTGAGACGCCGAGAATGTCGCCCAAATCCAGGCTTTCAAACAGCTGAAATGCCGCTTCGCCCACACGGTCTTGTTTGAGGCAGATCTGGATTTTGCCGCTGGCATCACGCAAATCGGCGAATGCCAAGCCGCCGTGGCCGCGCTTGGCGGTCAGGCGGCCCGCGGTGCTGACCGAGCGGCCTTCGGCGTAGCCGGCAACCAGCGCATGGATGGATTCGGACTTCGGAAAGGGGCCGCCGTACGGGTCGATCTTCTGGCGGCGCAAGGCCTCCAGCTTCTCTCGCCGGACTTCAGCTTGCTCGTCCCGCATAGGAACTTAGATTATACGGCAGGCCGTGAAGGGTGTCAAACTCGCAACTAGTTGCGGCTTCGTAAGTTAAGGAAACGCTGGAGCGCCCATCCGGCCGTAAGAAGCACGCACAGAATCGGCAGCCAATCGCCGAACTTCAGATACACACTTTCCGATTGGCTCACCGCCATCTCGCAGGTGCGGGTGCCCGGCACGAAGAGCTCGGTGCCTTGCGCATCCGCGACCCGGCCCACCACCCGGCCGGCCGCATCGATGCAGCCGGACCAGCCGGTGTTGGCCGCCCGGACGACCGGCACCCGCAGCTCCACCGCCCGGAACGCCGAGGTCTGCGCGTGCTGATACGCGGCGGCTGACGGGCCGAACCACGCGTCGTTGGTGATGACGACCAGCAGCCGCGCGCCCTCCCGCACGAACTGCCGGGCCAGGTCCGGAAAGACATCCTCGAAGCAGATCAGCACGCTGAAGGGCGGCAGCGGCATCGCGCGGAAGACCGTCGGCTCGGTGCCGGGAAGAAACTGGCCGATGGCCGGCATCAGATCGCGCAGCCACGGCCACCGGTCCTCCATCGGAATCATCTCGCCGAAGGGCACCAGGTGGAGCTTGTCGTAGCGCTGCACCATCTCGCCCGACGGGGCCAGCAGGACGGCGCTGTTGAATGAATGCCAGGCGACGCCGTGCAGCACGCCGATGGGCGCTCCGACGAGCATCGGCACCTTGACGGAGCGGATCAGCTTCGTCACGCGCTGCGTGATCTCTTCATCCAGCCCGAAATAGCCGGGGGTGGAAGTTTCCGGCCAGATGATGAGCTGCGGCTTGGTCTCGAGGGCAGTCCGGGTCAGCGCCTCGTACCGGTCGAGGATTTTTCCGCGGTTCTCGCCTTCCCATTTTTCATCCTGCGGGATGCTGCCCTGCACCACCGCGATCCGCACCGTCGGAGCGTCGGGAATCTGCGGCAGGCGCCACAGGCCGTAGGCGCCGGCGGCGATGACGCACCCGACGGCGGCGGCAAGCGATGCGGCCGCGCCCCGGTTCTTGCGTCCGGCGATGACAAACTCCGCGATCGCGGCGTTGACCCACACGATCATAAATGAGACGCCCCATGCGCCGGTCAACTCGGCCATCTGAATGAGCGGCACGCGCGAGGTCTGCGTGTAGGCCAGCAGGTTCCATCCGAAGCCGGACAACAGATGGCTGCGGATGTATTCCAGCGCGACCCACCCGGCGGCCATCATCGGGTGGACAAGGAGCGGCGGCAGCTTCGAGGCCGTCAGGCGCCGGACGATGAGGCCGAAGAGGCCGAAATAGAGGCCGAGATAGGCGCACAGCAGCAGCCAGCCCGGCAAGGTGACATGGATCAGCCACCAGATCGAGCCGATGAAGAACAGCACGCCGATGAGGTATGACCACCAGAACCAGGCCAGGGCGGAGCGGCCGCGCAGCGCCAGGAGCCACGGCACCAGCGCAATCCACGCGCACCAGGTGAGGTTGAACTTCGGGAAGGCGGCAATCAGCAGCGCCGGTGCAGCCAGCGCACACCATGCGGGGAGGAGTCGGTTGTGTTTCATCGTCCCGCTATTTTCCGTGGCACTTTTTGTACTTCAACCCGCTGCCGCAGTGGCAGGGATCGTTCCGGCCTACTTTGGGGCCGGTTTCCACCGGTGCCGGCTGGGCCGGGCTGCGGCGGACCGGGGGAGCTGCGGCAGGCCGGAGCGCCGGCGGCGCCTCCACGCCGTCCGAGGCGCTGACCGTCAGCGCCGGGGCCTCGGGGTGCAGTTCCTTCTGCGGGGTCTGCTCGAAGACGCTGCGCGGGCGCGCCTCGGCGGAGGGCTGCACGCGCAGCAGCATCGTCAGCGACTCGAGCTTGATCGAGTCGATCATGTCGCGGAAGATCGCATGCCCTTCCCGCTGATACTCCACGAGCGGATCGCGCTGGCCGTAGGCGCGCAGACCGATGCCTTCCCGCAGCGCATCCATCATGTACAAATGGTCCTTCCATTTCGCATCCATGATCGACAACAGCACGGTGCGCTCCAGCTGCCCGATCTGCTCCGGCCCGATCAGCTGGCGCTTGGCCTCGTAGGCCTGCTCAAAGGCGTTGGCCACCTGGCGGATCATCTCCTCCCGGTCGCCGGCAGGCTCCGGCACCGCCACCCCGAACTGGCGGCTTGCCGCCTCGCGCAGCCCGTTGAGGTCCCAGGCGTCCGGGCGCATCTCCTTGGCCGCAAACGCGGCGACCAGGTTTTCGGAAACCTCGTCAATGATCTCACGGATCAATCCCTGCAGATCCACGCCGTCGAGAATCCGACGGCGCTGCTCGTAAACCACCTCGCGCTGGCGGTTCATCGTGTTGTCGTACTCGAGGAGATGCTTGCGGATGTCGAAGTTATGGCCCTCAACCCGGCGCTGGGCCGTTTCGATCGCCTTGGAGACCATGCCGTGCTCGATGGGCATGCCGGCTTCCCATTGGAACACTTTCATCTCCATCATGCGGGCGATGCGGTCCGACCCGAAAACCCGCATCAGATCGTCGGCCAATGACAGATAAAATCTCGAGGAGCCCGGGTCGCCCTGGCGGCCGGAGCGGCCGCGCAGCTGGTTGTCGATGCGGCGGGCCTCGTGCCGCTCGGTGCCCAGCACGTGCAGCCCGCCGGCGGCGACCACCTGCTCATGCTCCTCATCGGAGAGCTTCTTGAACCGCTCGATGATGGCGCGCTTCTCCGCCTCCTCGAGCACTGCCTGCTTGGCCGTTTCCTGCTCGCGGATCACGTCGTCGGCCAGCGCCTGCGGGTTGCCGCCAAGCAGAATGTCGGTGCCGCGGCCGGCCATGTTGGTGGCGATGGTGATGGCGCCCTTGCGCCCGGCCTGCGCGACGATGTGCGCCTCCTGCTCATGATATTTGGCGTTGAGGACGTTGTGCGGCAATCCGGCGCGGATCGTCGCGGCGGCTTTCACCGCCCGGGCGAGCTGCTCCATCCGGTAGGTCATGAGCGCCTTGGGGTCAAGGCGCTGCAGTTTGTCCCGCAGCTCCTCCGCCTGGGCTTCGGTGATCGCGCCCGGGCGCACCAGGGCCGCTTCGAGCGATTCGCGCAGCTCCTCGGGCAGCTGGGCCTTGTCCAGCTCGGCGCGCGCCCACTGCGCCACCGTCCCGATCCATTGCACGATCGGCCCCGGCTCCTTGAGCATCCGGGAGAGCAGCTCCGACTTCTCGATGGAGATCGTGCCGATCAGCACCGGCCGGCCGGCCCGGTAGAGCTCGACGACCTCCTGCACCACGGCGAGGAACTTCTCTTCTTCGCTCTTAAACACCGTGTCCGCGTAGTTCGTGCGGATGAGCGGGCGGTTCGTCGGCACCGTCACCACGTCGAGATGATAGATGCTGGTGAACTCCTGCGCTTCGGTGGAAGCGGTGCCGGTCATGCCGGCGAGCTTCTCGTACATGCGGAAGTAGTTCTGGAAGGTCACCGAGGCGAGGGTCTGATTTTCCTCCTGGATCCTGACCCCTTCCTTCGCCTCGATCGCCTGGTGCAGCCCGTCGCTCCAGCGGCGGCCGGGCATCAGCCGGCCGGTGAACTCATCGACGATGATGATCTCATCATCCTTCACCATGTACTCCACGTCCCGCTTGTAGAGCTCATGCGCGCGCAGCGCCTGGTGGATGTGGTGCAGCAGCCGCATGTTGCCTTCTTCATAGAGATTCGCCACGTTCAGCAGCTCTTCGCAGCGCTGAATGCCGGCTTCGTTGAGGCTGACGGCCTGGTCCTTCTCCTCGACGTCGTAATGGGCGGTCTTCTCCAGCTTGCGCACGATTCCGTCGAGCCGGTAGTACAAATCGGTGGACTCTTCGGCCGGGCCGGAGATGATCAGCGGGGTGCGCGCCTCGTCGATCAGGATGCTGTCCACCTCGTCGACGATCGCGAAATGGAACTCGCCCTGGGAGAGCTGCTCCCGCGAAAAGCGCATGTTGTCCCGCAGATAGTCGAAGCCGAATTCATTATTCTGGCCGTAGGTGATGTCGGCGGCGTAGGCCTCGGGCCGCGCCACCGGCCGCAGATGCATGAAGCGGTCGGCCGCCTGCGTCCAGGACGGGTCATAGCGGAAGGACAACGACTCGCCCCCCTGGCGCCGCTCGCCCGGGTCCACACCCTGGATGACGCCGATGGTCAGCCCCAGCGCGTGATAGATGGGGCCCATCCACCGCGCATCGCGCCGGGCCAGGTAGTCGTTGACGGTGACGATGTGCACGCCGCGGCCGGTGAGCGCGTTCAGATACGCAGCCGAGGTCGCGACCAGCGTTTTGCCTTCGCCGGTGGCCATCTCGGCGATCGTGCCTTCGTGCAGGATCATGCCACCCAGCAGCTGCACGTCGAAATGGCGCATGTTGACCGTGCGGCGGGCCGCTTCTCTGACCACGGCGAAGGCTTCCGGCAGGACCGCGTCGAGCGCTTTCTGCTGAATGGCGCGCCGCTGGCGGCGCAGCTCGGCGCGCTGATCGTGAGTCAGCTCATACCATTCGGGGTCGGCGGCCGTCAGAAACTTGTGCTGGGCGAGCTCATTCTTCAGCCGCGCGCGGAACTCCTCCGTCTTGGCGCGCAGCTGCTCGTCGGAGAGCTTCTGGATGTCCGGCTCGAATTGGTTGACGCGCTCCACGACGGGCCAGAGCCGCTTGCGCGTGCGCTCGTGGTGCGTGCCGATGACTTTTTCCAGCACCCAGTTAACCATTCGACGCTTTCCACTTCAGATACGCTTCCATGAACGAATCCAGCTTGCCCTCGAGCACCGCGGCCGCGTTGCCGGTTTCGTGCTCGGTGCGGTGGTCCTTGACCATGTTGTAGGGGTGCAGGACATAGGAGCGGATCTGCGAGCCCCATTCGATCTTCTGTTTGGACTGGTATTCGCGCGTGGCCGCCTCTTGCCGCTTGCGGCGCTCCGCGTCGGCCAGCCGCGCCTTCAGCACATGCATCGCCTTGGCCTTGTTCTGCAGCTGCGAGCGCTCATCCTGGCACTGCACGACGATGCCGCTCGGCAAGTGGGTGATGCGCACGGCAGAGTCGGTCGTGTTCACCGACTGGCCGCCCTTGCCGCCGGAGCGGTAGACGTCGATGCGCAGATCCCCGTCCTTGATTTCGACGGGCGCATCTTCATCAGACTCCGGATAAATATCGACCGAGGCAAACGACGTATGCCGCCGCTTGTTCGCGTCAAACGGAGAGATGCGCACCAGCCGATGCACCCCTTCCTCCGACTGCAAATAGCCGTAGGCGTACGGGCCCTTCACGATGATGGTGGCGGTCTTGACCCCGGCTTCTTCGCCCGGGGTCAGGTCGATGACTTCGGCCGTGAAGCCGCGCTCCTCGGCCCACCGCCGGTACATCCGCAGCAGGATCTCGGTCCAGTCGCACGACTCGGTGCCCCCGGCGCCGGAATGCACCGCGAGGATGGCGTGCTTGGCATCCAGCTCGCTGCCGAGCAGCCGCTGGATTTCCAGCTGCGAAAACAGCTGCTCCAGCGCGGCGAGCTCTTTCGCCAGCTGGTCGAGCGAGGATTGATCATCGGCCTGGGTGAGGCCAAGCAGTTCGGAAAGGTCCCGTAGGCCGTGCTCGAAGCGCTGGATGGGATCGCGCTGGGACTTCAGCGACTTGAGATCTTGGATGGTGCGGCTGGCGCGGTCCTGATCGGACCAAAAATCCCCCTGCGCCATCGCCGCTTCGATCTCGGTGATGCGGCTGGAGAGGCCTTCGAGGTCAAAGATACCTCCGAAGTTCGGTCCAGCGCTCTTGGAGGCTTCCCAGGCGATTGCGGAGCTCGATGAGATAATCCGGCAGGCTCGCGGGCATGTGAAGGCTAGTTTAGCATGGATGCCGCCGAGCCACAAGAAGGCGGCCGCAACGCGGCGGTCAGACGGTCGATTCGGCGTGGAACTTGATGGCGGCGGCGCGCTGCTTCTTGTCGTCCAAAAACCAGAGCAGCGCCTGGACGACCAGCGGATCGAGCTGGGTGCCGGCGCAGCGCCGGATTTCCCTGCGCGCCATCTCGAGGGAGAGCCGTTTGCGGTAGGGCCGGTCGGTGATGAGGGCGTCATACGTGTCGGCCACCGCCAGAATGCGCGCGCCGAGCGGAATCTGGCCGGCCCGCAGCTTGCCGGGGTAGCCGCCGCCGTCGTAGCGTTCATGGTGGTGCCGCACCAGCGCAACCACCTCCTGCAGCGAGCGCACCGGCTTGACGATCGCCTCGCCGATCACGGAGTGCTGCTGCATGATCTTCTGCTCCTCCGGCGTCAGGGGTGCGGGCTTGAGCAAAATTTCGTCTTTGATGCCGATCTTGCCGATGTCGTGCAGAATGCCGGCGTCCTGCAGCATGCGCAGCGTCTCCGCCTCCAGCCCCAGCTGCTCGCCGATCTTCATGGCGTAGAAACCGACCCGCTTGGAATGGCCGGCGCTGTACTGATCCTTCGCCTCGACGGCCAGGGCGAGCGCTTTGATCGTCTCGACATACGCCCGCTCGTCCACCTCGTCGATCTTGTGCTCGAGCTCGTCGGTCAGGCGCGTGACCGACTTGGCCAGCTCCCCGATCTCATTCTGCCCGTTGGTGCCGACGGTGCTGAGCCCCTGATGGGACGAGATCGCCCGGACCCGCTTGGCGATCGTGCTGACGGCGCGGATGATCCGGTGCGCGATGGTGATGTAGGCGATGCAGGCTGAGGCCAGAATGAAGGCGATGACCAGCCGCAGATCCGCCTCGAAGGTGATGCCCCAGACGACGAACAGCAGCGGAATCAACAGCATGAGCCCGAAGGCGAGCACCAGCTTGCGTTCCAGGCGCTCCTCCTTCAGGGAGGCGGGCAGATTGAGTTTCCGACGGGAACCCGATGGCATACCGAGCAAAAGTATACCTGACGGGCGGGAGAACTAACAAAGATTACGCAGAATTATGCGACTTTTGGCCGCTCCTGCCGCCATCCTTCGTTCCGCAGCAGGGCAAGTTTGCGGCGCAGGCCGCCCAGGTAGCCGCCGAGCGCTCCATTGGAGCGGATCACCCGGTGGCAGGGCACGGCAGGCGCGAAGGGGTTGGCGTGCAAGGCGTTGCCGACGGCGCGCGCGGCCCGGGGACGGCCGATCTGCCGCGCCACCCATTCATACGACCGCGTCTGGCCTTTCGGAATGCGGCAAATGGCGCGGTAAACCGCGCGCTGAAACTCCGTGGCACGGCGCCAGGCCTCAGCGGAAACGCCACGGGGCAGATGATGACGCATGGGATCCTCCTGTATTCAACCGCTTCAAAATGTCCGCGGCCAGCGATTCCGGCAGCCGGCCGGCATGCACGATTTCCTGCGGCGAGGCGCGCCGCAGCGCATCGACGGAGCCGAAATGCTGCAGCAGCGCCCGTTTGCGGGTCGGACCAACCCCCGGAAGCGCATCGAGTGCTGAGGCGGTCATGCTGCCGCGCCGGATCCTCCGGTGATACCGGATGGCAAAACGGTGCGCTTCGTCCCGCACGCGCTGGACCAGATGCAGCACCGGCGAGCTGGGCAGCAGCACGATCGGCTCCTCTGCCCCGGGCGTAAAAATATGCTCGAAGCGCTTGGCCAGCCCGATCACCGGCAGCCGCAGCGACAGCGCCGAGAGCTCCTCGACGGCCGCGCTCAGCTGGCCCTTGCCCCCGTCGACAAGGAGTAAATCCGGCAGCGGCAGGCTGCCGGCCAGCGTGCCGCTGTAGCGCCGGCGGATCACCTCCCGCATCATTTGATAGTCGTCGATGCCCTGCACCGTGCGGATGCGGAAGCGGCGGTAGTGCGAGCGGAACGGCTCGGCGTCGCGGAAGACCACCAACGAGCCGACCGCCCAGTCGCCGAAGATGTTGGAGATGTCGAAGGCCTCGATGCGGTGCGGCACATGCGGCAGCTTCAGCGCCGTCTGCAGCTGCTCCAGCGGCCCGGCGATCTGCGACTTGGCTTTCGCCGCAATCAGGGAGGAGAGCGAGGCGATTTGGTTGCGCAGGCGGGCCGCCTCCTCGAACCGCTCATCCCGCGCGGCCTGCTGCATGCGCCGCTCCAAATCCTTCAGCAGCGGCGCGCTGCGGCCTTCCAAAAACGCCACGAGATCGTCCACCATCCGCTGATACTGCTGACGATTGATATACTCGGCGCACGGCGCCAGGCACTGGCCCAGATGATATTCGAGGCACGGCGTTTTGGGAAAGACGCGGCAGGTGCGCATCGGAAAGACCCGCCGCAGAAACTGCACCGCCTCATGCATCAGCCCGGCGTCGGGAAACGGGCCGAAATAGCGCGCCCCGTCGGCCAGCTTGCGCCGGGTCACCAGCAGACGCGGAAACGGCTCATTCGTCACTTTCAACATGGGATATGTTTTGTCGTCGCGGAAGGCGACATTATAATGCGGCCGGTGCACCTTGATCAGCTGGGCTTCCAGCAGCAGCGCTTCGGTTTCCGTGGCCACGTCCCGCACTTCGAGATCGCGCACTTGTTTCATCAGCTGGGCGATGCGCGGCGGCAGGCGGAGGGCCGGATGGAAATAGGAGGCGACGCGCTTGCGCAGGCTGAGCGCCTTGCCGACGTACAGCAGGCGCCCTGCGGCATCGCGGAAGAGATAGACGCCCGGACGGTCGGGCAGGCCGGCTATTCGCCGACGAAGGTCTGAACCAGGGGGATTTGACGGGCCCATCGCCATGCCGTGGCCAGCTCCTGCACGCGCAGCAGCCGGCATGCGGCTCCATAGACGACCACACCGAAACCGATCACGAATAACAAACCGGCCCATGGATGCCGCTCCAGGCCGCCCAGCGTCCAGGCAAGCCGGCAGGCCGCGCCCATCAGCACCGAAGCCAGCGCCATGCGCAGCGCCGGATCGAAGAGCGGCTGCAGCAGCCGCATGCCCAGCCGCTGTTCGAGGCGCTGGGCGAGCCGGCCCGCATTCACCGTGCTGGAAATCGCGGAGGCCAGCGCCAAGCCCCCGACCCGCAGCGGCCACATCAAGGCCAGGCAGAGCACGATATTCAGCAGCACGGTTTCCGCCGCCAGCCGCACCGGCGTGCGGGTGTCGCGCAGCGCGTAAAATGCGCCGGTAAAAATCTTGTTGAGCGAATAGCCGCCCAGTCCGAGCGCATAATAGGCCAGCGTCTGGGACGTCATCTGGGTCGCCCGCGCATCGAAGGCGCCGTACTCGAAGAGGCCGTGCACGATCGGATAGGAGAGCACGACCAGCCCGGCCGCCGACGGCAGCACGACGAAGAGCACCATGCGCAGCACGCTCGAGAGAATCGCCCCGAAGCCGGGCAGATCCTCCGCCCCCGCGCGCTCGGACAGCGACGGCAGGCTGGCCTGTGCGGCGGCCGAGCCGAACAGCGCCAGCGGCAGCTGCACGAACCGGTTGGCGAAATAGATGACGGCCACCGCCCCCTCGCCTACCACCGAACTGATCGATGCCAGGGCCGTATCCACCAGCACGTTGACCTGGTAGACCGCCGAGCCGACCATCCGCGGGCCCAGCAGGCGCAGAATTTCCGGGGAGCCGGGGTGCCTCCAGCGCCATCCCCATCGAAATCCCAGCCGGGCGGCCACCGGCAGCTGGATGAGCACCTGGAGGAGGCCGCCGATGAGCACGGCCACCGACAGCGCGATGATGGCCGGCCGCGCCGCGGGCGCGAACCACGCGCACGCGGCGAGCATCGCCACGTTGAGAATCGCCGGGCCCAGCGCCGGCACCGCGAAATGGTGCAGCGTGTTCAGCAGCCCCATGAAGAAGGCCCAGAGGCCGGCGAGCGTGATGAACGGAAACAGGATGCGGGTCAGCAGGACCGTCAGCGCAAATTTTTCCGGATCGCTGGCGAATCCCGGCGCGATGAGGCGGACGATCTGCGGCGCCGCCACAACACCCAAAGCGCCCAACAGGCACAGCGCCACGCACAGCTGCGTCAGCACCGCCTGGCTGAGGCTCCAAAACTCCTCCGGGCGGTTCCGCGCGCGATAGGTGCTCAAGACCGGCACCACCGCGCTGGCCATCGCGCCTTCGCCCACCAGATCCCGGAATAAATTCGGTAGGCGGAAGGCCACGACGAAGGCCTGGGCTTCGATCAGGGTGCCGAAGAGCCGCGCCATGATGAGGTCGCGGATAAACCCCAGCACCCGGCTGAAGGCCGTCGTCGCGGAGATGATCCCGGTGGAACGCGCGATCCGCCGGGTAATGGTAGCGCTCATGAACCTTTCATGGTAAGATGCATGGCTCCAAGGAGGACGGCATGCCGATTAAGCACGCCGCGCTGAAGCAGATCCGGAAGGATCGCAAGCGCGAAGAGCACAACCAGGCGATCCGGTCGGAATTGAAGACGCTCACCAAGCGGCTGTTGGCGATGTTGAACGGCCAGCAGCTCAAGGAAGCCGCCGCGCTGATCCGCGACGTGGCCAGGAAGTATGACGCCGCGGCGTCGAAGGGCGTCATTCACCGCAACACCGCATCCCGCTACAAAGCCCGCCTGCAGCGCCAGCTGAACAAGCGCACCGCCAAAGCCTAGCGCGTGGCCGTTCGACGGCCGGCGCCGCAGACTTCAACGATCAGCTCTTCGATCGCCACGTCCGGGATTGTCCGCCCGCTTTTCGCGTCCGTATCCAGCCGCCAGCACCGCGCCAGCTGATCCTGCAGCTCGCCCAGCGACCGGCGGGACACTTCCTGCTGCAGCCGCTCCATCTGCCACGAATGTTTTAACCCCAGGATGGCCGCCGCCTCGGCCGGCGTCTGCCGAGCCTGCAGCAGCCGCTTCACGGTGACCCAGCGCTGCAGCTGCCAGCCCACCAGGCCGAAGAGCTGTGTCGCATCTTTCCCCGCCGCCAACTGTTCATGCGCGGCCTCCAGCGCGGCCGCCGCATCCTGCCGCCCCAGCGCATCCGTGAACGCGAAGGGCTTGGCCGGCGCCGTCTCCCGTCCCGCGAACCGTTCCGTCGGAATCCGGCTGGCTTTAGCCAGCGGATGCTTCACGCTCAAATCGGTTTCCACCAGCAGAATCACGCACGCGGCGGCGGCGATGGCCTCGGCATGCTCCAGCAGCGCGGCGACCGCGGCCTCCTGGAGCTTGTGGGCGTTGTCGACGGCAATCAGGCGCAGCGGGCTCAGCGCCGGCTGCTGGCGGCACGCCGCGACGAGTTCCGGGCCGGTCATCGCGGCGGCATCCAGCTGATGCCGGTCGAAGGGATGAATCTTCAGCGAGCGGTCAAGGGCGCGGAGGCGCTCCAGCTTCGAGGGACGGTCAGGTCCGAGGAACAGATGCAGGCCGGCAGATGTCATGGGAAAGCGTGTGCCAACGGCGGCGGCCCGGGCCGCTCACCAGTTTTCGACCGCGTACTCCACGATCCGGCGGGCGACGTCGGTCAGCGCGCGGTCCAGCGCCGTCGCCTCGGTTTCCACATGGGTGCCGGAGGCGAAGTAGGTGGTGTCGCCGGTGAAGCCGTCCTCCTCCCACAGCAGCGTGTCCGGTTCGGTGGTCTGGTCGTAAAATTTGAGGTTCACGACGATGCTCAACCGCCATTCTTCCACCTGCTGGGACGCGCTGTAGCGCAACGGGTCCCGGCGGAACGAGATGAGCTCGCCTTCGAGGCGGGCGTTGGCCCGCTCCTGCGTCGACGGCCGCATCAGGCCCGTGAACTGGAACCGGTCCATCACCGCGTTGGTCAAATCGACCTCCATCCGGTGCCGGTAGATCGGAAACGTGTCATAGCCCGTCGACAGCTGGGTGACATCGATCTTGTTGGTGAACGGTTTGATGTAGACGGTCTTCAGGTGGGACGGCAGCCCGGGCCTGGCGGTATAGCCGCATCCGCCGGATGCCAGCAGGACGCCGAGCAGCAGCGCCCTCATGTGCGGGCAGGCTGAAGGACGGCGAGCCGGTCCGCGGCCTTGCCGGCCCACGGCGTGCCGGCGTACTGCTGCACGATCGTGTCGTAATACACCACCGCCGAGGCGGGCTGCTTGCGCCGCTCATAGAATTGCGCGACCTGGTACTCATGCTGGGCGCGCCGGTTCTTCAGCTCGATCAGGCGGGTGGCGGCGTCCGATGCCAGCTCGCTTTCCGGATACTCTTTCACGAACGCCTCCAGCTCGCGGATCGCCAGATCGGTGGGCGACTGGTCGTATTCCGGCGCAAAGGTGCCCTTGAGGCTGGCCTGGGCGATCTGAAACCGCGCATCGTCGACCAGGGGCGACTGCGGATAGCGCGAAATGAGCTGTTCAAAGGCGCTGACCGCCGGCTCGTAATCCTTCAGCGCCATGTGCGCCAGCCCCAGCTTGTACTGCGCCAGCTCCCCGTACTCGCTGAACGGCCCATCCTCCACGATCGCCTCGTAAATTTCCACCGCCTTGTCGCGGGCGGGCAGCAGTGCTACCCCGCCGAGCACCTTGCGCTTTTTGCCGGCCAGAAAGTAGTTGCCCATCTGGTACTCCCGCTCAAGAATCTCATCGAACCGCTTGGTCGACGGGTAGGTCTGGATGGTCTTGCGGTAGGCGAGGAACGCTTTATAGTAGTCGCCCTGCTCTTCCTGGCAGCGGCCCAGATAGTACTGGGCTTCGGCCGCCTCGCGGGAATCCTTGTAGGCCCGCAGCAGCTTCTTGAACTCCTTCTCCGCCCGCTCGTACTCATGCCGGTCAAAGAAGGCAACGGCGAAGGCCAACTGCTCTTCCGGGGAATCCTTGACCGCGCCAGCCGGCCCGATCCAGCCGGTTTGCGGCGACCAGACCCACTCGGCGGAGACCGCCGGAGGGACCGCGGCGCCAAGCAGCAGGAGGAGCGCTATGTGGAGGATGAAACGGCGTGACATCGACGCTGACACGATACCAAAACCTCTCATTAAAGTCAAAGACCGTGTAGGCGGGTGGCGAGCTGTTGCGGATCTACAACCGCTGGAGGAGGGGGATGACGAGCAAGATCCAGGGAATCGCCACGGCCGTGGTGAAAAGCCAGAGGGCGTTGGCCAGCTTCCGGTCCAGGCCGAAGAGCAGCGGCAGCACCAGGGGAGAAACGGCCACCGGTGTCGAGGCTTCGAGCAGCACCACAAACCGGGCCAGTCCTTCCACGTGAAAGAGCGTCACCAGGCTCCAGGCGACCAGCGGCGCATACACAAACTTGATGCCGCTCATGACGAGGCAGGCGCGCAGCCAGGGGCCGGGCGATGCGAAGCTCAGCTGAGAGCCGATCGCCATCAGATACAGCGCGGTATCGGCGGGAATCAGGATATGGTTCGCGGTTTCGCACCAGGCCGGACGCGGCAACCCGGAGAGGCTTAAGCCGATCCCGGCCAGCATGCCGAGAAACGGATACAGCCGGAGCACCGCGTGATACGCCCGGCCCAGGGCGGTGGAGCCGGCGGGCCGGCCGTACCGGGCCGCGATCCCGAAGCCGAGCGTATAAAAGCACGGCGTGAAAAAGACGAAGTACAGCACGCACAGCGCGTAGGCCGTTTCCCCGAACAGCGCGAAGGCGGTAAAGGCACCCAGATAGCCCACGTTGGAAAAAAATGCGCAGGTGAGAAAGCTGCCGGTTTCGGGTGCGGTCAGCCGGGCGCGCGCGGTGTAGAGCCATGCGGGCAGCAGGGTCGAGGCGGAGACGGCCGTGCCGATCAGCGTCAACAGCCAGGGATGCCAGTCGCGCAGATTCATCCGCCAGAACAGCAGGCACAGAATGACAGGCGAAACACCGCGCACCAGCGCGCGCACCAGCCAGGATGCGCGGGTTTCGGTCAGCGCGCCGCGGCGGTTCAGCCACCAGCCCAGCGCCATCGAACCGAGAAACAGCCCCAACCCCATGAGAACGCGGATCGCCATCAGCGGAAGGTGTGGACGTCCATCGATTCACCGTCAGTGCGGACGCGCAGCGCGCCGTGATCCCGGGTGGAATAGACCGCCGCGCCGGTGCGGCGCAGCGCTTCGAGCGTCTGAGATGCCGGCAGCCGGTGCAGCCGGCCGACGCTCAGCAGCGCGATCTTGGGTCCCACCCGGTTGAAGAACCGCTGCCCGATGTCGCCGAGCCGGCTGCCATGGTGCGGCACTTTCAGCACGTCGGCGCGCAGCGCCTCCTTCGCCTCCAGCAGCCGCGGCAGTCCGGCTTCTTCGATATCGCCCGTCAGCAGCAGGGCCACCGATCCTTTCGTCACCTTGATCACCAGCGAGTTGTCATTCGACTTCGCCGCCACCCCGGGCAGCAGCCCGGGCGGCGGGTGCAGCACCTCGATCGCCACCTCCGGCTCGCCGGAGAGCCGCATGCCCGACGACAGCGGCACGGCGCGCAGTCCTTGCGCGGCCGCAAGCCGGTGCACGCGATGCGCCGACATGGTGTCACCCTCCACTCCGTTCGTCAAGAGCGCGCCGATCCGCAGATGCTCCAGCAGCGGAATGGCGCCGCCGATGTGATCTTCATCGGTGTGCGTCAGGATGAGCGCATCCAGGCGGCCGATCCCTTTCGCGCGCAGCGCCGGCAGCACCCGGTAGCGCCCGGCCTCTTGCGATCCGGCATCGATCATCAGCCGGCGGCCCGCCGGCGTGGTCAGCAGCAGGCAGTCGCCGTGGCCCACGTCGAGCGCCTCGAGCGTCAGCCACCGCCCCTCGGCGAAGCGGACCGCGGCCAGGCTCCAGACGCCGATCACCGAGGCCGCGGCCCAGTAGCACGCGATCCGGCCCGGGCGAATGCCGCGGCGCGCAGCCAGCATCGAGCCGAGGAGCAGCGCATAGTAGGCGGCGATCACGGCCGGCGGCGGCTGGCCGACGTACCAGCAGCCGCCTGGAATCCGGTGGCACCATTCGACGGTGTGCACCGTCATGTTAAGCAGCAGCGTCAGCGGACCGCGGCCCCATGCCACGACCGGCTCATACCACGACCCGGCGGCCAAGAGCAGCGTGCCCAGACCGACCAGCGCGCTGATCAGCGGGGTCAGCAGCACATTGGCCAGCATCGACACCGGCGAAAGTAGATAAAAATACCAGGCCAGCACCGGGGCCAGCCCAACCCAGACCGCGGCGGTGGCACTCAGCGTCAGCGCAAGATAGCGCCGCAGCGAGGCGGGCCGGCACGGCCGCAGCCAGGCGTCGAGAAGCGAACTCCATCGCGGCACAAAGATCAACAAACTCAACACCGCGCCGAAGGAGAGCTGAAATCCCGGATCGAACAGCTGTGTGGGCTGCACCAAAATAATCGCGAGGGCGGCGGCGGCCAGCGTGTTCGGCCAGGAAATGACGCGATCCAATAGGCCCGCCCCCAGCACCACCCACGCCATCAGCGCAGCACGGAGGACCGGCGGCTGCAGGCCGGTCAGCACTGCGTAGCCGCCCAGGCACGCCGCGGAGATCGCCGCGCGAATCCGCCACGGCACGCCGGCGACGCGCAGCAGCAGCTCGAGCAAAACAGCGATCAGCCCCACATTGAATCCGCTGATGACCAGCAGATGGATCGTGCCGGTTTCCACGAAGGCCGTTTTCGTCCGCTCATCGAGCGCGACCCGCTGGCCCAGCAGCAGCGAGCGCAGCAGCCCGGCCTGCCGCTGCGGAAACGCCTGGTCGATGAGCGTTTCCCACCGGTGCCGCAGACGGAAGACGGCCGCCAGCCACCCGTGCCCCTGCGCCGGATGCTGCACGACGAAGCTGTCGAACGGCCGCACGTCGAGCAGACCCTGGATGCCTTGGCGCGCCAGGGCCGCGCGCTTGTCGTACTGGCCCGGATTGCCCGGCAGCGGCACGAGCACCCACTCGCCTTCCACCAGCACCTCATCGCCATAGCGCACCGCTCGATATCCATCGACGGTGGCCCGCAGCCGTCCGGCCGCAGCCCTCCAGCCGTCCGGCCCACGGACATGCCGCACGTCGAGCAGCAGCGCTTGCGCCGGCTCCTCCCCGCCGTCTTGAAGATCGGCCGGGTCGTCGCGAATGACGCTGTGCAGCGCGATTGGCTCCGGGGCCTCGGGCATTTGCGCAGCCAGCGTGTTCACCGGATGCGCGTTCCAGACCGCCATGCGGACCACCCCGAGGCACATCCAGGCCAGCAGCAATGCCGGCAGCGCCGCGCGGGACGGCAGGCGGCGCGAGACGGCCGCCAGCGAGGCGACAAGACCCAGCGCGCCCGCCGGCCAGGCCGGCAGCCACGCGGCACCCAGCAAGCCGGCGATCAACGCCAAGGTAATCGGCACGAACGGAGGCATCATGGAAGAAAAAACGCAGAAGAGAGCGTCTCTCTCCTGCGTTGTAATTGTTGCGCGCGAAAGCGCCGCCGGATCACGAAGCGCCGGGGCCGCTCACGTGCTGCATGATCGCATCGCGGTCCGCCGGCGAGATATCGACGAACCGCACGCCAAGCTCCACGGGCCGCAGCGCCTTCAAATCAAACTGTTCGCTCCACACTACTTCGGCGATAAATGTCACCGGCATCGGGCGGCCGGGCAGCTGCAGCTCGATCCAAATGCGGCTTTCCGGCTGGACATGCTGCTGGGTCACCAGCCGCAGCCCGCCGCCGCCCAGCTCCTTGGAGGTCCCTTGCAGCGCTTCGCCCGAGGGGAGCAGGCCGTAGCGCAGCGGCAGCGTGGCATCCAACCGTCCGAATTTCCGCCGGTCTTCCACTTACCAGTCCTCCTGCGGTGGGGCCAGCCGCAGCTCGCCCTGCTCATAGAGTGTAAACCGGATTTCGCGCAGAAACCGCGACGGCTGCAGCAGCAGCTGGCTGTTGCCGCGCGGGCTCAAGTCCATGAGCGGATGGGTGATGTAGAGCTCATCCTTGGCGCGCGTCGTCGCCACGTAAAAAATGCGCCGCTCCTCCTCCTCGCCGTCCGGCTCGCGCAGCGCGATCTCCGACGGAAAATCCCCCTCGCACATCCGCATCACGAACACCACCCGCCACTCCAGCCCCTTGGCCTGATGCACCGAGCTGAGGATGAGCCGCTCCTCATCGCGCGAGCCGCCGCCGGCCATCTCCTGCCCGTACAGCTCGCCCAGCAGAATCAGCTCGGACAGCAGCCCGCGCAGCGTCCGGTACGGCTTGGCAAAAACCGCCAGCTGTTGGAGATCCTCCAGCCGCGATTGAAACGCCTCGTACCGGGCGCGCAGATAGTCCGGGTATGCGGTGTCCATCACGGCGTTGATGAGCTCGGCGGGCGTGTGGTCCGCCGTCGAGGCGCGCAGCGCGCGCAGATCCTCTTGCAGCCGCTTGAACCCCGGCTGCGCTCCCGACGGCAGCCCGGCGCACACCGACGGCTCCACCGCCGCGGCCAGCGGATCCGGGGCCGAGGCGATCGCCTGCCAGAGTTTGGCGGCGGTCACGTTGCCCACGCGCGGCAGCATGAGCCACAGCCGCCGCCAGGCGATTTCATCGAACGGGTTGTCGAGCACCTTCAGGTAGGAGACCACGTCCTTGATGTGCGCCTGCTCGAAGAACCGCACGCCGGAGCGCACCTCATACGGGATGTTCCGCTTGATCAGCTCGGCCTGCAGAATGGAGGAGTGCGCGTGCGCCCGGTACAGGACGGCCATGTCGGCCAGCGGCGTGCCGTCATCGCGCAGCTGCAGGATCCGCTGGGCCACGAAGGCGGCCTCCTGGTACATGTCGTTGACCGGCAGCACCACCGGCAGGCTGCCCCGCGTGCGCTGCGGGGTCAGCGTCTTGCGGTACTGCCGCTGGTTGTTGAGAATGCTGGCGTTGGTAAACTCGAGAATTTCCGGCGTGGAGCGGTAGTTGACCTCGAGCTTGAAGATTTCGGTGCCGGGATTGCGCTCGGGAAACTGCAGAATATTGTCGTAATTGGCGCCGCGGAAGCGGTAGATGCTCTGCGCGTCATCCCCGACGACCATCAGGTTGCGGCCGTTGTGCTCGGCGATGCGCTCGATGATCTGCGCCTGCAGGGCGTTGGTGTCCTGATACTCGTCGACCAGCAGATGCTTGAACTGCGCGCCGAGCCGCCGGGCGATGTCCGGTTTATCGGCGAGCAGCCGCATCCAGAATTTCAGCAGATCGTCGTAATCCACCGCGTTGGCCGTGCGCTTCTTCGCCTCATAGCGCGCATGGATCTGCCCCAGCGCCTGCGTCCATTCGGCGAAGTGGGGGGCGCGCTCCTCGATCACCGAATCCAGCGGCCGCTGCGTGTTGAAGGCGAAGCTGATCAGATCCTGCACCAGCGACGGCGCCGGGAACCGCTTCTCCTCCACGCTGATTTTCGCCTCGCCGATGCAGAGCTTCACCAAATCCCGCTGATCTTCGTCATCGAGGATGGAGTAATTCGGCTGCAGCCCCACGAGCGGCCCGTGCTGCCGCAGCAGCCGGTTGCCGATGGCATGAAATGTCCCGCCCCAGATGGCACCCGCATCCCCGCCGGTGATCGCCTCCACCCGGCTGAGCATTTCCCGGGCGGCTTTATTGGTGAAGGTGGCCAGGAGAATCTGGGGAGGCTGGATGCCCTGCGTGATGAGATGGGCCACCCGGTAGGTGATGGTGCGGGTCTTGCCGGAGCCGGCACCCGCGATGACCAGCTTGGGGCCCGGACCGCACGTGACGGCGGCGCGCTGGGCGTCGTTGAGCTCCTTGTCCAAGTCGAGCCGGAAGGCGGCCGGGCTGGCGTGCAGGGTAAACGTGCGGGCCATCGCTACTTTGACGGCCCTTTCAGCGCATCCTGGAATGCGCGGATCGCGCTGCCGATGCCGCGCGCCACTTCCGGCAGCCGGCGCGGCCCGATGACCAGCAGGGCGATGACGAAAATGACCGCCAGCTCAGAGAGTCCCAGATTTCCCATCGGTTACTCCGCGGTGATGTACCCGTTCAACTCTGCGATCAGTTTGGGCCCGATGCCTTTGACGTTGGACAGCTCCCCGGGGCTGAGGAACCGGCCGTGCACCATGCGGTAGGCGATGATGCGGCGGGCCATCGTCGGCCCCACCCCGGGCAGCCGCTCCAATTCTGCGACATCGGCGGTGTTCACGTCAACCCGGCGCGCATCGGCCAGCGTTTCATTCCACGCCGCGGCCAGCGCCGGCGACGGCGCGCCCTCGGCGCGCAGCGGCGGCAGATGCCGCTGCCAGGTGATCACGCCGAGCCCGAGCAGCGCCAGCAGCGCGCACGCGGCCAGCGTCCGCCGCTCACTGGACTGCAGCACCATCCGCGGCAAGGCCCCCTCGGAGCGCATCAGCGGCGCTCTCCGGATGCCGGCGGCTCCAACAGCTGCCGAAGCGGCTCAAGATCCGCGTTGTAGTTGATGAGGTTGTGCATGAACCGCTGCAGCGCCTCTCTATCCGCTTCCAACAGCGCGTGATGACCGAAGGCGGTGTACCAGCGGCCGGTCTCCGATTCCAAAAATTGCACGTACTCCTGCAGATCAGCCTCCGGAACCTCGCGATACGCGAAGAGGCCCTGGCGCAGCGCGTCGGTCTCAACGCTCTGCCGGTATTTCGTCTCATACAGGGTCCGCACTTTCTCGAGCTGCTCCTGAAACTGCTCCCGCGTCATGCCGCGCGGCTGCGTCACAATCTCTCCGGTGGCCAGGAACGTGGTGGCGACGTCCATCATCTCATCGGCCCAGCCGGCCGCCCGGCTCAGACGCCGCACGAGCGCCATGCGCTCCTGCGGCTGCGGAGCCTCCGACAGCTGCGCGACAAACGTCCGCCATGCCCCGGGCTGCCCGGCCGCGGCGCGTTCCGCCTGCGTGATGCGTTCCAGCCAGGGCGCGCCCAGCTGGCTCTTCATCGCGGCCAGCCGATCGCGATCCGCCGTGCTCATCGCCTCCAGCCGGCGCGGGTGTTCGGCCGCCTCCGCCACCATGGCGCGCAGCTTGGCCTGGCGTTCCGGACCGAACGGCGAATCGGCGAAGACCTCGAGCACGCCCTTGGCCAATCCGGCCTGCTGATGCGGGTTGTTTGCCGCCGCGAGAATAACTTCCTGAAGCTTCGATTGGCGTTCCGGGGTGAGCATGGACTGCTGGCTTGCGGGCGACCGCAGATCTCCGATCAAGGCCATATCGTCCGCGGACATCGGGTCGGCCGCGGCGGGAGCCTCGGCCGATGGCGGATCAATGATCCGCGGCGTTTCAGGCCGCGGCCCTTCTTCGATGCGCTCGATATCCTTCTGCCAGTAGGTAATCGGGATGCCGTACCAGTCGACGGTGACCGACTGCGGATCCTTTTTGAGGATCGCCGCCTCGACCCGCCGGCCGTCCTTCAAATAAATGGTATCCGCCGCGGCAATCGCCGGAGCGATCAGCACGGCCAGCAGCGACATCCCATACCGGCGAGAGACCATGGCTCCCTGCATCATAGGACGATGTTCACCAGGCGCTTCGGCACCACGATCACCTGCTTGGCCGGCTGGCCGTCCATGAACTTTTTGACGCGCGCATCGGCCAGCACCGCGGCTTTCACTTGCGCCTCGGTGACCGCGGCCGGGAACGTCATGCGCGCCCGAACCTTGCCGTTGACCTGGACGACCAACTCCACCTCGCTGACCTCCAGCGCCGACGGATCGAACGGCGGCCAGGGCTCCTGCGCCAGGCGCGTGCGGTGCCCCAGCCGCTCCCACAGCTCCTCCGCGATGTGCGGCGCCAGCGGCGCCAGCAATTTCAGAAACGTTTCGGCAGCCTCGCGCGGCAGCGGAGCGGCGGCTTCCATCGTGTTGAGCAAAATCATCAGCGCCGAGATCGCGGTGTTGAACCGCAGCCCTTCGAGGTCGTGCGTCACCGACTTGATGGCCGCGTGCAGGGCGCGCCGCAACTCGCCGGATGCCGGCACGTCCTGCAATCGCGCAGACAGCCCTTCCTCGGCGATCAGCAGCCGCCAGGAGCGGCTGAGGAACCGGTCCGCCCCTTCGATGCTGCGGGTGCTCCACGGCTTGACCGCCTCCAGCGGCCCCATGAACATCTCGTAGAGCCTGAATGCGTCGGCGCCGTGCGCTGCGATCACGTCGTCGGGGTTGACGACATTGCCGCGCGATTTGGACATTTTTTCATTGTCCTCGCCGAGGATGAGCCCCTGATTGACCAGCTTGGCGAAGGGCTCCGGCGTGGAGACCAGCTGCATATCAAAGAGTACCTTATGCCAGAACCTCGCGTACAGCAGATGCAGCACCGCGTGCTCGGCGCCTCCGATATACAGGTCCACCGGCATCCAGTAGCGCTCCTTGTGCGGATCCCACCCGGCGCGATCGTTGCGCGGATCCAGGTAGCGCAGATAATACCAGCAGGAGCCGGCCCACTGGGGCATCGTGTTGGTTTCCCGCTCGGCCGGACCGCCGCACGCCGGACACGTCGTTTGCACCCACGCCTTGGCTTTGGCCAGCGGCGCCCGTTCGACTTCGCTCAGGGCGCCGTCCCGAGCGCGGTCGAGGGACGGCGGATCTCCGGTGCCGGTGGGTTTGAAGTCCTTCATCTCCGGTAGGGTCAGCGGCAGCTGCGATTCCGGCACCCGCACCGTGCCGCATTTCTGACAGTGCACGATCGGGATCGGCTCGCCCCAATATCGCTGGCGGGAAAAGAGCCAGTCGCGCAGCTTGTAGTTCACCGCCGCCTGCCCGGCCCCCCGGCTCTTGAGCCACTCGGTGATCCGGCGCTTGCCTTCGTCGCTGGGCAGCCCGGTGAACGCTCCGGAGTCGTGCATCCGGCCCGGCCCGGCGTAGGCTTCGGTCAGGCCCGGCAGCTCGAGCGGCTGGCCTTCCGGCATGATCACGATGCGCACGTCCAACCCGAAGGTCAGCGCAAATTCGAGATCGCGCTGATCATGCGCCGGCACTGCCATGATGGCGCCGGTGCCGTAGCTGGCCAGCACATAGTCGGCGATCCAGATTGGAATGCGCTCTTGGTTGACCGGGTTGACGGCAAACGCGCCGGTAAACACGCCGGTCTTCTCTTTTGCCAGCTCGGAGCGCTCGAGCTCGCTTTTGCGGGAGGAGCCGGCGAGATACTGCTCGACGATGGCGCGGTAGTTTTCCGTGGTCAGATGCGGCACCAGCGGATGCTCGGGTGCGAGCACCAGGTAAGTCGCGCCGAAGAGCGTGTCGGGCCGTGTGGTGTAGATTTTCGCCTCGGTCTTGCCGTCGCGCCGGCGCACGCGGATGCCGTCCGCCAATTCGGAAGGCAGCGGCCCCTTCAGCTCCACCTCGAACCAGACCTCAGCGCCTTCGCTGCGTCCGATCCAGTGGCGCTGCTGATCCTTGATATGCTCCGGCCAGTCCAGCGCATCCAAATCGGCCAGCAGCCGCTCGGCGTAGGCGGTGATTTTCAGCATCCATTGGCGCATCGGCCTGCGCTCCACCGGATGGCCCTTGCGCTCGCACTTGCCGTCGATGACCTCTTCGTTCGCGAGCACCGTGCCGCACGACGGGCACCACCACACCGGCGCCTGCGCCATGTACGCCAGCCCGCGCTCGTGCAGCTTGAGGAAAATCCACTGGGTCCATTTCACGTAGGCCGGATCGGTCGTGTCGATTTCGCGGTCCCAGTCATACCCGAACCCCAGCCGCTGGATTTGGCGCTTGAAGGTCTCGATGTTTTTGCGGGTGGTGACGGCGGGATGCGTGCCGGTTTCAATGGCGTATTGCTCGGCGGGAAGTCCGAAGGCATCCCAGCCCATCGGGTGCAGCACGTTGAAGCCCTGCATCCGCTTGAACCGGGCCATGATATCGGTGGCGGTGTAGCCTTCCGGATGGCCCACGTGCAGCCCGGCCCCGGAGGGATACGGGAACATGTCCAGAACGTAGTATTTAGGTTTGGCGTCGCTATCGACTGCGCGGAAGAGGCGCTCCTGCTCCCAGCGGCGCTGCCATTTGGGTTCCAGTTCAGCGAACGGATACGGCATGGAGATTCGCGGGCGCAAGCGCCCGGGTGTTACGAGGAGGCGGCGCCTTTGGCGTCGTCGTAATAGTGAATGTATGCGGCCAGCAGGGCGAAGCCGATGTAGAGGCTGGCCGCCAGGCCGAGCAGATTGCTGAGGAGATCCAGCGCATTGCCGCCGGGTCCCCCCACGGTCTTTCCGATCCATTCCAGCACCCGAAATGGAATCCAGGTCGCGCTCGAAATGATGCCAGCCAGCAGGCCGAAACCCAACAGGCGCCACCAGCGGCCCTGGGTGGCCTTGAAACTCGCCCGCGCGGCGGCCATCGGACCCAGGCCATCGGCGGCCACGGCGATAAACCAAAATGACAGCCGCACGGAAATCCAGATGGCCAGCGCCAGACACGCCACCGCCACCAGGGTGCCGATGAGTCCGATGAGCACGCCTGGCAAGGCTTTCAGAACCGGCCGCAGCAGCAGCAGCCCGGCGACGACTGCCAGCAGCAGCCCGGCGACCGCCGCCACCCAGATGCCGGTGGCCGCGAATAATGCGGGCAGCGATCGCAATCCGGCGCGAAAAAATTCCTTCACCTGATACTGCCCGGTCCGCAGGCTGTGCGCCATGTAGCCGATTTGCCCGCCCGAGAGCATCAGACCCGCGCCCAGCACCAAGAGGATCAGCACCGACAATACAGGCCAGGCGGTCCGGAGCCAATCGCCCACAATGCGGTTGCGTTCGGCGAGGAGGCGCATGGTCTCCTCTGCGTTGGTGTCGGGCGTTTCTTCGACACCGGCCGCGGAGGCGGCGGCGACCGGCGCAGGGTCGTGTGCTGCGGAATGGTCGACGGTGTCATTTAAATCGGTGAAGAGATTTCCGCTTTCAGCCGTCGGTGAGGGCGCTGCCGGGACTGCCGCTTCCGGCGGGGCGGCAGCCGGCGGTGCGGCGGGCGCAGACGGCGCGGCCGGCCGCTCAGCGAGCTCAGGAGGCATCCCGGCCATCGCCAACAGCAGAAAAGCCGCCAGCCCGATGATCATCCAGCTGCCGGCATAGACGCCGATACCGGGCCCGCTGTTCTTCGCAATGCGAAACCCTTGCGTGAGCGATCGACCGATGGCCGGTTCCATGTCTCTCCTTTAGGCGAACGCCTGCCGCAGCGCCTGCTCGATTTGAGGGCCGACGACGCTCCAGTCGGCCTCCGGCGTCTTGTTCACGGACACAAAGTTGTTCAACGTGAAGACCTGTGTGACGCCGGGCAGCACCAGCAGCGCCTGCACCCAGGCGGGGGCTGCCGCGTCCGCCGGCGGCCGGTAGGTGGCACCCTGCGAGGCGACCACCCGGTTTAGCGTAAACTTCGTGGCATTGGGATTCGGCGTGCCTTGGGCGTCGATGGTCAGCGGCTCAGCCATGCGAGGTGCCGAGGCGTTTGGCCCACGATCTGGCTTCACGGATCACCGCCATCCGGAAATCGCGCTGGCCGCCCATGCGCGGCCAGACCTCCTGCCATGTCTTCAGCACGGTGTCGAGATGCTGGGCATCCGGAGTCCGGCCGTTGGCGCCGCGGGCCGTGCGGGCCTGCCGCAGCGCCTCCAGGATGGCTGCCTCGGGGCGGCCCTGCTCAATCGCCTCCGCCACCTGCAAGAGGCTCTGCGCCAACGCTTCCCCGGCCATCCTACACCGCTACCGTCGAGCGGCGCGGCGACCGCACGAGCTGCCGCACGGTCTGAAGATTGCGGCGGTCTTCCGCGTCGCCGGTTTTCGGCGTCTCAAGGATGAACGGCATCTCCCGCAGCTTCGGATGATTCACGATCCGCCGGAATGCCTCAAGACCGATGTGCCCTTCGCCGATATGCCAGTGGCGGTCGACGCGAGATTCAAACGGCACCTTGGAGTCGTTGAGATGGATCAGGCGCAGCTGCGGCAGCCCGATAATCCGGTCAAATTCCTGCACGGTGCGCTCCAACCCCTCTTCGGTGTGAATGGAATAGCCGGCGGCAAACAGGTGGGCGGTATCCAGGCAGATGCCGACGTGCGCCTTGAGCTTCACCTGCTCCCGGATCGCAGCCAGCTGCTCGAAGTTATACCCCAGCCCTTGGCCTGAGCCGGCGGTGTTTTCGAGCAGAATCATCGTCGAGGGCGTCTGCTGCTCCAATGCTGTGGTGATCGCCGCCGCCACCCGCGAGATCCCGTCGGTTTCCCCCTGGCCGAGGTGGCTGCCGACATGCGTCACCAGATACCGGGCGCGCAGCAGCTGCGCGCGGGCATACTCTTCCCGGTACAGGCCGACCGACTGGGTCCAGCGGGCGGTCACGGGAGAGGCGAGATTGATGATGTACGGACCGTGGATCGCCAGCGGCTCCAACCCGGCCGCCAGCCGCGCGGCATGGAAGCGCTCGATCTGCTCCGGCAGCAGGCGGGGGGCGGCTCCGCCGCGGGGGGAGCGGCTGAAGATCTGCATGGTGGTGCAGTCCAACCGCTTGGCCCGGGCCACCGCTTCTTCCAGCCCTCCGGCAATAGAGACATGAACACCTAACCGCATGGGAATGTTTATCTTATCACGAGCCCCACGACGTGGCAAACGGCGCCCCTTGATTGACGGGCGCGCAAGCGCGTGCTATGGTAGAACTTCTTACGCGGGGCAGTAGCTCAGTTGGGAGAGCGCCACAATGGCATTGTGGAGGTCAGGGGTTCGATCCCCCTCTGCTCCACCAATTCTTTTTCATAGTCCCTTTCAAGTCCGGGGATCAGGAGCGGAACGGGGTTCGACGACCGAGGCCGCAGGCCGAGGAAGTGCCGATGTGCGATGGCACATCGGCGCCCCCTCTGCTCCACCAATTCTTTCTGCTGGCCGAGGTGGCGGAACTGGCAGACGCGCGGGTCTCAAAAACCCGTGACTGAAAGGTCATGTGGGTTCAACTCCCACCCTCGGCACGGATTTCGGAAGGACTTACGTCGGCTGGGTGACGGCAGCTTGCTGGGAGGAAAAGACGCCCAGCCGCCGGAAGCGGTCATAGCGGCGCTGCAGCATGCCCTCGGGCGTCCAGGAGTCGGCGGTTTTCAGAAAGCGTAGCAGCGAGGCGCGCAGCCGCTGGGTGACCAGCTCCGAATCCCAGTGCGCCCCGCCCAGCGGCTCCTCGATCGCCTCATCCACCACCCCGAACTGCAGCAGATCGCGCGACGTCAATTTCAGCGCCTCGGCGGCGTCGGGTGAGCGGGCCCGGTCCCGCCAGAGAATCGCCGCGCAGCCTTCCGGCGAAATCACCGAGTAGTAGGCGTTCT
>Ga0209515_10001545_pt1 | contig 38088 bp, 41 predicted proteins | sample Subgroupgradi54m_FD_187454 | JGI IMG/M metagenome (GOLD analysis project Ga0209515, IMG submission 187454) | Subsurface groundwater microbial communities from S. Glens Falls, New York, USA - GMW60B uncontaminated upgradient, 5.4 m (SPAdes)... ... | reverse complement strand
GAATTTTTCAGAATGAGGTATAACCATTTCAGACCGCACACGAGTTTGCTTAAGCAAACTCCCGCTGAAATATATTTTTCTTTTGAGAGATTATTTTAGGGGGTGACATATGTCACTTTATTACACAGTGAAGTGTTTTTAGAATTCTTTATATAGCGCTCTTTTTTCTTAGACATCTACCTTAATATAGAAATTTAAATTTAAATAGTTTACTACTTCTTTATAGCAGAAACATCAAAACCTTCTTTTTCCCATTCTTTGATTTTACCCTTAATGTTCTCTTTATTTAGCTTCCTAAGTTTTTCCAATTCTTCAACATTAAATCCCTGACTTTTCCATTCTTCTAATTTTTGTTTCATCTCATCTTCTTTATTATGTCTCTTTAATCTTGTAAATTCTACTCTTTGTTTCTTATGTTTTTCTTTAATATTCTTAGCCAATACCTTCTTTGCTTTTTCAAATCTTTTAGCGATTATCTTCTTTTCGGGAGCTGTCTTTGCTTTAGCCAGGCTTACTTCTTTCTGTTTTTTGATTTTTTCATATAAAAATTCTAATTCAGCTAAATGTTGTTTTTTAAGCTCTAAAAATAATCTATCCCTATCATGTACCATATAGAATACTAAGACCAAAATTCCAAAAAGAAAAACAAACACCAAAATTCCAAAATAATTAATATCAAATCCAAAAAAACCATTGCTTCTTTTTTCACTAATTGTAAATAAATAACTTGAAGTACCAACTGAGTCTTCAAATTTAGTAACTACAGCAAATACATAGTCTCCTAAGGGAATATTCTTTGGAAGGTTCACAGTTTTAGTTATAAGTACATCAGTTCCTACAACTATATTTTCTGTTTCCGAACTTATTGTATCCCCATAAACATCTTTAACTAAATACGTCGCTTCAACTATATGTGTCTTTAAATCCTTTAGGTTAAATATTCTAATTCCAGCAACATACTTCTCTCCAGATTTTATTTCCTTGTATTCAGGACCTACATCTAAATTTGTTGTAAATAAAACATCTTTGGTTCTAATATCTATTATTATTGGAACCTCTATTTTGTCTTTTTTATTTTCAGTTACTAATCTGCCGACATAAACACCTGGAGGAGTATTATGTTCGTCCTTAAAGGTTACTTTTACATCTTTTACTTCATTTGTTTTTAATTTAAAACTTTCTTCAGATAAAGAAGTTAGATTTTTAACATGTTCAACTTTTATTTTAAAATCCTGTTCAGGTCCTAGATTGGTTATTTTTAAATTATTACTTACTAAACCGCCTTGATTTATCCTAGATTTTAATAATATTGTATCAATCTTAAAATCTTTATTGTCTTTTTTATTTGAATTTATATAAATATAGATAACTAATCCAAGTATAAGAAGAAAAACTACGATAAAAGCCGCAATTCTTTTTCTATCCATATCTTTAATATAATTTAATACCTTTTATATGTTTTTATTAATATTATAAGTGTTATAAATACAAATATTACCGCTGCTAGGGTAGCTATAAGGATTAAATCTTTTGATAATACTCTTTCTTCAAATACACTAAATTGAGAGCTTGCAGTTGCTACGCCACCAGCATATATAACCTCAGCGCCTATTATGTAGTCTCCTGTTGGAAGATTTGTTATTCTAAAGTTTTTGTTATATAATTTTTGATCAGCTACAGCTAAGGTTTCATTTTCCCTTAAATAGACCTTTCCACGGAAGTCTTTAATTAAATAGTTTACAGTAACATCTTTTTGCTCTAACTCACCTTTTTGTATTAAGGTTATTTGGGCTGATAAATTATCCCCAACCTTTACAGATTTATGCTCTTCTGGAATATCTACAGAAACATCAAACAAACTCTTTTCTGATCTAACATTCAAGATAAATGGAACTACTACTTTTTTGCTATTAGATAATAAATCTATCTCCCCAGTATAGATGCCAACTTCTTCTGGTGTTATCATATCAAACTTAATTGATTTACTTTCTCCAGGTTTAATTTTAATGCTCGATTCTTTTAATTTAATTATGCTGGCTAGATTTATAAGTTCTACATTAATTGTTAATTCTACATTTCCCGAATTAAATATATCTATGCTTCTTGAAATTACTTTTCCAAGTTGTTCTTTAATGTTAAATGATTCTGGAGATACTTTAAACTCTTCTTTAATCTCCTCTGTTGGTACCGCAATTATTTTAGTAACGCCACCAGCAGCACCGCCTCCACCCCCAGAAGGTGCAGCGGCTTGTGGTGCAGCTGCCGCAGTAATAACTATAGCTGAAGAATTCCTCTGAGGCCCAGCTGAATTGCTGTCATCTTTAGGTGTAGCACCACAACTCCAACTATCCCCTACTGAAGTATTTGCATTATTCAATGTAAACTGAGTAAGAACATTATTTGAAATAGTTCCATTAAATGATATATCTCCTATATTATTCTTAAACCAGGAAACATTAACACTTAAACTGTCTGATGTATCATTATCTGTAATAGTAACATTACATACCAAATCTGTGGTTTCTAATGTGTCTGCTGAACCCAAAGAAATAGCATTCACATAAGGAGCAAGGTTAGTAATAACCATAGCCGTAGTATTTGATTGAACACCAAATGCAACTCCGTCATAAGGAGTAGCCCCACAATGCCAGCTATCTCCTTTAGTTGTGTTTGCATTTTTCAATGTAAACTGTGTTAGGGTTCCATTAGTAATGCTTCCATTAAAGCTAATATTAGATATGTTGTTCTTAAACCAACTAACATTAACACTTATATTATTTCCTGCATCTACATCAGTAATGGTTACATTGCAAACAAGATCTTCAGTAGTATTAGTAGAAGCACTACCTAAAGCGATAGAAGTTACATTTGGAGCTGTATTTGCTGCTGTAATAACTATGGCAGTAGTATTTCTCTGAGCTCCAGTTGATCCATCTGAAGGAGTAGCACCGCATTTCCATGAATCACCAATAGTTGTATTTGATTCATTAAGTATAAATGTCTGCTTAACATTATTGGTTATAGTTCCATTAAAGCTAATATTAGATATATTATTCTTGAACCAGGAAACATTAACACTCAACCCAGGCTCAGTATCATTGTCTGCAACAGTTACATTGCAATAAAGAGGTTCTGTATCGTTAGTTGAAGCTGAACCTAAAGCAATTGCATATATATGCGGAGCAGTATTAGTAATTACAATAGCAGTAGTATTTGATTGAACACCAAATGCAACCCCATCATATGGTGTAAATCCACAATGCCAGGAATCAGACTTAGTTGTATTCTGGTTATTCAAAGTAAATGTAGTTAATGTATTATGGCTAATAGTTCCATTAAAGCTAATATTAGATATATTATTCTTGAACCATGATAAATTACCGCTTAAACTTGGCTCTGAATCCTCATCCTGTATAGTAACATTACATACCAAATCCTCAGTAGTATTAGTTGAAGCACTTCCAAGTGCAATAGCAACAACCCTTGGAACAGTATTAACTATAACCATAGCAGTAGTATTCTTCTGAATTCCCACAGTTCCATCAGAACCAGCAGCACCACAATGCCAGCTATCTCCTTTAGTAGTATTAGTAGCATTAAGTGTAAATTGAGTCAACACATTATTGGTTATAGTTCCATTAAAGCTAATATTAGATATATTATTCTTAAACCAGGAAACATTAACACTCAACCCAGGCTCAGTATCATTGTCTGCAACAGTAACATTACATATTAAATTCTCACTTGAATTTGATGTAGGAGCTCCTAAAGCAATTGCATATATATGCGGAGCAGTATTAGTAATTACAATAGCAGTAGTATTTGATTGAACACCAAATGCAACCCCATCATATGGTGTAAATCCACAATGCCAGGAATCAGACTTAGTTGTATTCTGGTTATTCAAAGTAAATGTAGTTAATGTATTATGGCTAATAGTTCCATTAAAGCTAATATTAGATATATTATTCTTGAACCATGATAAATTACCGCTTAAACTTGGCTCTGAATCCTCATCCTGTATAGTAACATTACATACCAAATCCTCAGTAGTATTAGTTGAAGCACTTCCAAGTGCAATAGCAACAACCCTTGGAACAGTATTAACTATAACCATAGCAGTAGTATTCTTCTGAATTCCCACAGTTCCATCAGAACCAGCAGCACCACAATGCCAGCTATCTCCTTTAGTAGTATTAGTAGCATTAAGTGTAAATTGAGTCAACACATTATTGGTTATAGTTCCATTAAAGCTAATATTAGAGATATTATTCTTGAACCAGGAAACATTAACACTTAAGTTATTCCCTGGATCTGCATCTGTAACCGTAACATTACATACTAGGTTTTGAGTGGTATCGGGAGCAGAACTTCCTATAATAATTGTACTAACAACAGGTGCATTATTACTAATAGTAATTGATGTTGAATTTCTTTGAACTCCAAAAGTAGTTCCATCATAAGGGGTAGCACCACAATGCCAGGTATCCCCAAAGCTTGTATTAGTTGCATTCAATATAAAACTGGTTAATGTTCCGTTTGTAATGCTCACATTAAATGAAATATTAACTATGCTATTCTTAAACCAGGAAACATTAACACTTATATTATTCCCAGCATTAACATCTACTACAGTTACATTACAAATTAAATCCTCAGTATCGTTTCTAGAAGCGCTTCCAAGAACAATTGCTGTTACAGTTGGAGCTGTATTTGTTGTTAAAGGTGATGTTTCATTCCACACCAAATCAAGCCTATAATCAATTCTTGTATCACCCGCAAAACCTTCCTGATAAAGAGCAAGCCCTTCTCCTGGCTGTAAGAGTAATTCATCCCCAGGGAAGAATATTGTTTCATACTTTCCATATTGTTCGCCAGCAGCACCAGGGGCAACAACACTAATTAATCTATTATCTACTGTTCCTGAAAATGTAACACTAACATTTTGGAACCTTATATCTGCAGTGCTATTGCTCATGTTTGAATATTTTTTAGGAATCTCAGAGCCATCTATAACATTTCCACTACTAGCACTACTAATCCTTCTCACGGTTACATTAAGGTAATTTGGCAGGAGGGATGTTGCATTCCTGTCAGCCCTTACACCAAGTCTTTTAACAGTATAATTCTTGCTTGAGTTTGAAGGATTAAAGAATGAGGCATAAACATAATTATTATTTAATGCCCCAGTTAAATTCCCCACAGATACAATGTAATCATTTACACCGCCAATAGCGCTGGCGCTAACATTTTCATCCCATTCAACATTTAATTTAGCCCTAAAGTTTGTAAATAATGCCCCGGCATCTGTAGTTTCTTGGTACAAAACAAGCCCTTCTCCTGGCTGCAAAATTATCGGATCATCATTTTTATTTATGAATGCTAATTCCCTAGTCCCTGTAAGTTGTGGCAGTAAAGCCGTGCCAGTAGTAAGTGGTGATGTTAATCCCATTAATCTGGATAGATTAGAGCCAACCCTTGTAACTGTGGGATTGCCGCTGTAAATCTGCATAGTACTAACATTAGAGCCAGTATGTAGTTGTGGGATTGTAGACCCATTAATGCTTAATATGCTTCCACTAGTAGAACTGCTTATTCTTGCTATGGAAAAATGAATATCTTTTTGTAGTGCTAAAATAGTATCAATAGCTACCCCTAATCTTTCTATGATTACTGTATGATTCGAGGTTAATGGATTAAAGAATGCGGTATAGTTATAGAAGTTTATGTTTGACCCATTAGTAACTATTGTAATCAAATAATCTGGTGTTGCTGCAGGCGTCGTAGTTTCCTCATCCCATTCCATGTAAAGATTATGGTATATATCAATATCTCCGGCATTTTCATTCATTACTGCAATGCCTTCTCCAGGCTGCAAAATTAAATCTTCCCTGTTTGAAAAGTAAAGATCTTTTCTTGCATGAAGCTGTCCAGCAGCAGCCGGTGCAGTAACAGCAACTAACTTGGAGTCTACTGTTCCATTTAATGTAACTGTAATCCCGGCAGCTGCAGCAAGAACCCTTAGATCCATTATGCTGTCGTTGGATAATGTATTCTTCTTAGGGATTGTATTATTTGGAATAGCAAAGCCTGCAGAAGCCGCGCCAATCCTTCTAATGGATATATTCTGATTTGTTGCAGCAGCATCAGCATCTATTCTTAAATCCATTCTTTTTACTATAGCTGTTTTATTATTGCTTGCTGGATTAAAGAATGTATAAATAGCAGAATTGGCACTAACAAGCAGATTTTCAACCCTTGGGAAAGCGAACATGTATTCTCCCTGCGGTGTTGGTGTAGTATTAACCTCCTGCCATTCAACAAGCAAATGAGTTACGTGATTGATATCAGAAGCCCCTTCTCTTATTAATGCAACACCTTCACCAGGCTGAATAATTAATCTTTCATCCTCATCAGCAAATAATATCTCTTTCATTCCATTGATTTCATTAACAGCCCCACAAGGTGTTACAGTTACTAATCTTGAATTATTATTTGGTTCACTAAAGTTAACTGTAACATTAATAAGGGGATTTGTAAATCTAATATCCATTACACTATCTGCACTTTTTTGATTCTTCTTAGGAACGGCATTTCCCACAATAACTGTTCCTGAACTAGCATTATTTATTCTTCTTAATGTAAGGTTGTTGTTATAAACAGCTGCAGCATCACATGCCTCCTGTATAACAATTCTTTTTACTATTGCTGTTCTTCCTGAACCAAAAGGATTAAAGAAAGAATGGCTGACATTTATCCCGCCGGCTCCAATAACACCCTGTGCTACTGAAACATTTGTTATAGTAAGTATATATTCATTTTGAGGGACAGGTGTTGCATTTACCTCTTCCCATTCAGCAAGAAGCCTAATCCTTTGATTATCGCTTGCAGTAGCTTCTGTATAAAGTGCAACCCCTTCACCAGGCATTAATATTAATTTCTCACTATCATTATTTGTAAATGCAACCTCTCTATAACCAGATAGCATGCTAGCAACACCGGGTGCAACAACAGAAAGTATTCTGGAATTTACAGTTCCATTGAATACAACAGTATGGTTTCCATAACGAACCTCTAAAACACTCTTTGATGAGGCATTATATTTTCCAATGCTTATTGGATCAATCAGTACTGCTGTAGAGTTTGGTAAAATACCAGTGCTGCCGTTTGCACCTGTAATCCTTCTAAGGGCTAACATCTGATATACTGCAGGGGCTACAGCCTCTGCCTGTATTCCAATTCTTTTAATCACAATTGTATTTGTTGAATTTGTAGGATTAAACAAAGAGGCAATAATAGAATTAGCACTTACCTTGGTTGGGTTATTAGATGAAAAATTTGAAACAGATGGTGTTATTATAAAGAATTTTCTTCCAGGCGGTATTTGAATTATAATAGCAGTTGAATTGCTTTGTGCTCCAAAATCACTTCCTTTTGGAGTAGCACCACAACTCCAGGAATCAGTACCACTTAAATTAGAAGCATTCAATACAAACTGTGTTAGTATATTTCTTGAAATAGTTCCATTGAATGAAATATTTGAAATATTATTCTTAAACCAGGAAACATTAACAGTTAAGTTATTTCCTGCATTAGTATCTGTAACAGTAACATTACATATTAAATTTTGGCTAAGCATTCCAGCTGAAACATCAGTAAAAGAATTAGCCCCTAAGGCAATAGCACTAACACTTGGTGTTGTATTTCCAATGCCAATTGTGCTTGAGTTTCTTTGAACACCAAATAATATCCCATCAAAAGGAACTGCTCCACAACCCCATGTATCCCCATTAGTAAGATTTGTTGCATTTAAAGTAAAGCTGGTTAATGTATTATTTGTAATAGTAACATTAAAGCTTATATTAACTATATTATTCTTGAACCAACTAATATTTACAGTTAAATTATCCCCCGGATTTGCATCAAATACAGTTACATTACATACTAGATTATCACTCCCATTCCTGGAAGCTCCTCCAAATGCTATAGTATTAACATTAGGAGCAGAATCACCTGTTTCATTCCATGCAAAATCAAACCTATAATCAATTCTATTATCACTGGCAGGACCTTCCTGATAAAGTGCAATACCCTGTCCTGGCTGTAGGATTAATTCATCCCCTGGGAAAAATATTGTTTCATACTTTCCATATTGCTCGCCAGCAGCACCAGGAGCAATAACACCAATTAATCTATTGTCTATTGTTCCTGAAAATGTAACACTAACATTCTGGAATCTTATATCTGCAGTGCTGTTGATAATATTATTTGTATCTTTTTTAATTACATCACTGCTGTCAATAACATTTCCACCGCTAACATTACTAATCATCCTGGCAGTTACATTTATGTAGATAAATGGATTAAGTACAGTCAAATTCCTGTCAGCCCTTATACCAAGTCTTTTAACAGTATAATTCTTGCTTGAATTTGATGGATTAAAGAATGAGGCATAAACATAATTATTATCCAATGCACCAGTTACATTTCCAGTAGACATAATATAATCATTTATACCTCCAGGGGCAGTTGTATTTTCTTTCCATTCAACATTTAATTTAATCCTTAAGTTGCTGAGAAGAAGAACATCAGCCTGGTCCTGGTACAAAACAAATCCTTCTCCAGGCTGAAGGATTATAGGATTGTCATTTCTATTTATGAATGCTAATTCCCTGTAGCCTGTAATTTGTGGAGCTACAGCAGTACCGGTAGTAGTTGGCCCGGAAACACCAAGTATCTTTGACATATTAGAGCCAACCCTTGTAACATTTGGATTGCCGCTGTAAATCTGTACAATGCTATCACTGGAATTTGTATTCATTTTTGGAATACCAGACCCATTAATGCTTAATATGGTTCCATTGCCAGCACTGCTTATCTTGCTTATAGCAAAATTAATACGCCCCTGTAATGCTAAAATAGTATCAATAGCTACCCCTAATCTTTCTATGGTTACTGTTTTTCCTGATGTTGCAGGATTAAAGAATGCTGTATAGTTATAGAAGTTTGAAATTACACCAGAAGTTGTACCAGGAGTAACTACTGTAATCATATAATCACTTTGATTTAAGGGTGTTGAAGCTAAATCTTCCTCATCCCACTCAAGATAAAGGTTAACTAATTGATCAGGATCCCCAATAGCTTCACTAGTTAATGCAACACCTTCACCAGGCTGAAGAATTAAATCTTCCCCAGTTATAAAAACAATCTCCCTTCTTCCACTAAGCTGCCCGACTACTGCAGGGCCAGTAACAGACATTAACTTGGAATCTAAGGTTCCACTTCTATTAACAGATACATTACCACTTCTTATATTCATTATGCTGTCATTGCTTCCAGTATGCTTCTTAGGAATTGTATTATTTGGAATAGGTGTTCCTGCACTGGCAGCATTAATCCTAAAAAGGGTTATATTCTGGTTGGTTGCAGCAGCAGCAGCAGCATCCACCCTTATTTCAATTCTTTTAACTACTGCTGTTTTATTATTGCCTGCTGGATTAAAGAATGAGTGGAATGTGTAATTAGCACCTGCAGAGCGATTTTCATGTGGATAAGAAAACATATATTCTCCCTGGGATGTTGGGACTGTAGTTACTTCCTGCCATTCAACAAATAAATTCGTTGCCTGATTTGCACTAGAAGGACCTTCTGTTACTAATGCAACACCTTCACCAGGCTGAATAATTAATCTTTCATCCTCATCAGCAAACAACACTTCTTTCATCGCATTTATTTCACTTGCAGCACCGCATGGTGTTACTGACATTAAACTTGAGTAGTTGCTTGAACTGGAGAATGTAGCATTAACAGTAGTAGCACCAGTTGTATATCTAAGCTCCATTGTGCTGTTTGCAGAATTTGTATTTTTCTTGGGAATACTTCCATTAAGAACAGTTGTACCGCCATCAGTTTGTGAAATCCTTCTTAATGTAAAGTTGTTGTTATAAACAGCTGTACCAAGGCATGCCTGATAAATTCCAATTCTTTTCACTACTGCTGTTTTTGTATTGCCAGAAGGATTAAAGAAGACATGAGTAAAGTTTTTTTGATTGTTTGTACCCTGTGCTACTGCAACCCTTGGCATAAAAATTATATATTCATTTGTTGAGGTTGGTGTTGTTGCATTTTCTTCCCATTCAGCAATAAGCTTTACCCTATGATTAACACTTCCAGCAGCTTCCTGATAAACAGCAATACCCTGTCCTGGCTGCAATATTAATTTTTCACTGTCATTATTTATAAAAACAATTTCTCTTTCTCCTTGTAAAGATCCAACTGCGCTAGGAGCAACAACAGAAAGTATTCTAGAATCTACAGTTCCATTTAATGTAACAGTATGGTTTCCATAACGAACCTCTAAAATACTGTTTGGTGAGTTTGTATTTTTCTTTGGTATATCACTTGAAGCAATTAATACACCAGTAGTATTTTTTCCAGGCTCAAGAGAAGCATTCCCAATCATTCTGATTGTTAATTGTGGTGTAGCTGCTGCTGCTACTGCATCATCTGCCTGTAAATATAATCTTTTAATTATTACAGTATTGCTCGAACTAACTGGATTAAACAAAGAGGCAAAAATAAAATTAGAAGTTGCTGATCCCTGAACAGCAGGTGTTGCTATGAAATATTGGCTTAAGTTGGGGTTAAGTGCTGCTGTTGTATTCTTTGCAAGTAATAATGGACTTATTAATACAGATAATAGAATAATTAAAATCTTAATATTTCTATTATTTATACAAATCATTAATCCAGCCTCTTTTTACAATAATATGCATCATCCCTCTAATTGTAACTTAAGATTCACTAAAGAATCATTATCCAAGAATGAATCTAAATCTTCGCTCTTTCTAAACTCCTCCTTAACTAATCCATTATCATCAGAAAATACCTCGCCAGTTTCTTCCCTATAGAAATAAAACTCTTGCGCACCAATGATTACCTTCCAAGAAATACCTTCTATTGTTAATTGTGGTCTTGAGCCAAGATTGTAAGTTTTAAGATCTATCTGTTTGGTTTCTTTTGTTTTAGTGCTGAAAATAAATAATTTTGTTAGGTCTTTTGAAATCCAAAATATAAATTCATCCTTCATCCCTATAGAAAAGTCATTTGATGGTTCTGATTCATTAAAACCAATACGGACTTTTTTCTTTTTTTCAACATCAAAAACCCACAGTTCATTATTTTCATTATTTTGTATTTTAACAGCAATATGGTTTTTTGATACTCCTTTTATTTCTTTTAATTTTTCTTGATTAGGATTAATGCCGGTATCGCTAATTGCACTTTGTTCAAATGCTATTTCTGCTTCACTCTTTGGTAGATCTATTTCATCTGAACCAGTAGCAAATCCTGTAAATGGTAATTTTAGAAGAGAAAGAGAGTTTACAATATTACTTGAAGAGTATTTTCCATCATTAAATAAAAAATAAAACAAACCAGAAAAGATTACTAAAATAAATGTTGCTAAAAAGATATACCTTTTATAAACTACTTTTGTCATTTTTTATCACCGCCTAGATTTTTACAATATCTAAAATTTGAGTTTCTTTTAGAGAAAATAATTTAGATAAATTAGTTAAATAATTTAGAAAATTTTCCCCTTTTTTATTAAGTTTTTTAAAAATCAATCTATTCCTCCCTTTCCTATAAAAATATACCAGTTACCAGCTAAAAAATAACATTTTATACTTTATAAGCATTTCTGGATTTGATTCTATTAAGTTAAGTAATGATAAGTAATCATTACTTATTAGAATTTTGATAAAAATTTTTAGATTATTTGATGTATGCTGATAACTTCATAAGGGATAACTCTTGGTCTCATTAAGTTGTAGAAAAATTTTCACATTTCACACTAGAGATTAGCTGTGTCCAATCTCTTTAAACCTCTGAATTTCTTGTACCGGAGGTTTATTTTAGTGTTCAAACTTTCAACCCTATTGTTGGAGAGCACATCTCAAAACAAAAGTTTTATATATCAGTTATGGATAATATTATCTAAATATGGATAACAAACATAAAATAATCAATTATCTGGGAAAACATCCAAATAAAAAATATACTATGCATGAATTAAGTAAAGAATTAGTTATACCCTATGCTAGTTTTTATAGAACTATAAATTCGATAAAAGATTTATTGATTATAGAAGAAGTGGGTAAATCTAAAATAATAACGCTTAATAAATCAAACAAAGTAGTAAAAGCACATTTAGTTGTATCTTCAGATGAAGAAAGAAAGGATTACTTAAAAAAATATCCAACTATTAATAAAATTTATCAAGAATTGGATACAGAGGATATTGTGGTATTATTTGGAAGTTATGCTAAAACAATACAAACAGAGAAAAGCGATATTGATTTATTGATAATAAACAAGGATGGTAAAAAAAGCATTTCTTTTTCAAAATATGAAATATTATTTAAAATAAGAATAAACCCAATTTTTATAACAAAAAAAGAATTTAAACTGATGCTTAAAGATAAAGAAGAAAACGTAGGAAAGCAAGCTTTATACAACAATATAATTTTAAATAATCCAGAAGGATTTTGGGAGTGTGTTTTTAATGGAGTTTAATAAAAAGGAATATCAGAAAATGTTTGAAGAATGTATTAAAGAAAAGAGAATTAAGAAATCAAATGAAATCTTTAAAATAAAATTATTTCTTGAAAAAGCAGAGAATAGTTTATTAATTGCAAAACATACAAAAGAAATTCAACCTTCAAAAGACCAGCCAAAAAAGCTTTTTTGGGATTATTGGGCAATTACAATTTCTTATTACTCAATGTTGTATGCAGCAAAAGCAGCAATTTTATCTAAAGGTTATGAAGTCTTAGACCATGATGCTGCCCAGATAGCATTAGGGCGCTTATTGATTCCAGATGAAATTGAGAAAGAAGATTTGGAGCTATTGAATCAATCCTACAAAATTTTTGAGGAGGAATATGTGCATTATTTTGAGGATGCCAAAAAAGAAAGTAAAGTAGCAAGGTACTCTGCAATTAAGACTTATACAGAAAGAAGATTGGATGTGATATTCAATAATGCTGTTGATTTTGTAGCAAAAATTGGTGTAATACTCCAAAATGATGACTCTTAAACTTAGTGGATATTTTTTATACTTTATAAGCATTTCTGGATTTAATAAAATGCTTTCCAAAAGTTAAATTAACTTTTCTTTGCTAAATCGCTTCCAGAAATTCTTTTAGCTTCAATAATCCCAACTTCTTGAAATGCTTTTTCGATTTCAGAATCACTCCAGTTGTTCCATCTTGCCAAATAGTCCTTTAAACCTTTCTTTTATATTTAGTTTTTCTATAATTGGTCATGGTTGTTGTTTTGATAGAAAAGTATTTAAATAAGTTATCCTTATAGTAAGAAAGTAAGATTATTGGAGGTTATGAAAATGACTGTTGAAACTGTTAAAATGTCTTCCAAGGGGCAGATAGTAATCCCACAAGATGTTAGAGAAGAGCTTCATGCGCATACAGGAACGGTGTTTGCAGTAGTTGGAAGTAAGGACACCATAGTCCTAAAGAAAATAGCAACACCAAGCAAAGAAGACCTTATTAAGGAGCTTGGGGTTTTTGCTAAGATAGCGAAGAAAAGTCTGCAGAGTAAAGGCATTACTGAGAAAGATTTACAGTCAAAGTGAAATGATTGTTACATTTGACACAAAGGTCTTACTTTCTGCTACATTGTGGGATGGAAGTGTTGCACAGGGATTATTATTTAATTTAATCAGACAAGGGGTTAAGATTTATTCATCACCACCTAAGTTTTTACAATATCTAAAATTTGAGTTTCTTTTAGAGAAAATAATTTAGATAAATTAGTTAAATAATTAAGAAAATTTTCCCCTTTTTTATTAAGTTTTTTAAAAATCAATCTATCCCCCCCTTTCCTATAAAAATATACCAGTTACTAGCTAAAAAATAACATTTTATACTTTATAAGCATTTCTGGATTTAATAAAATGCTTTTCAAAAGTTAAATTAACTTTTCTTTGCTAAATCGCTTCCAGAAATTCTTCTAGCTTCAATAACTCCAACTTCTTGAAATGCTTTTTCTATTTCAGAATCACCCCAGTTGTTCCATCTTGCCAAATAGTCCTTAAATAACTCTATATACTATTAATTTTGCTATAATTTCTGTCCCATACCCCTAAAATCGAAAAGTATATAAGTAAGATATGTTTTACTTATCCTACAGATGATGTACTATGCAAGTAGAATTAACTAGAATTTCTGAAAAAGGACAAGTTGTTATTCCATCTTCGTTAAGAAAAGAAATGGGAATAAAGAAATCAGATCAATTTTTGGTATTTGGTGAAGGTGGGACTGTAATCTTGAAGAAGATAGAGATACCTGCAATTAAAAAAACATTTGATGACATTGCTAAGCCATTACAACAAGCGGCAAAGCAAGCAGGATTAACAAGAGCAGATGTAAAAAAAGCCATTAAAGATGTTAGAAATGCTGCTTAAATTAGTTCTTGATACAAATACCATTGTTTCAGCTTTCTTTTGGGAAGGAAATGAAGCTGAACTATTTAGGAAAATAGAACAATGTAAGGTAAAATTGTACATTACGATTGAAATTTTTAAAGAAGTTGAAGAAGTGATTAAAAGACCCAAGTTTAATGAAGTCATAAGAGAAACTAACTTAACACCAGACCAGATTATGCAAAAGATTGTTTCACTTTCTCATTTGGTAATTGCTCCAAAATTAAACATAAAAGTTTGCAGGGACGAAAAAGATAACAAATTTCTTGAATGTGCGGAAAGTGCAAAAGCTGATTATATTGTCAGTGGAGATGAGGATTTGCTTTCTTTGAAAGAATATAAAAGAATTCCTATTGTCAGAACTTGGAGAATATTGCAGTTATTAAAATAATTATAAGATGAATGCGTCAATAGGATATATACAAGTTCTGAACGGTTTTTAATGGAGTTTAATAAAAAGGAATATCAGAAAATGTTTGAAGAATGTATTAAAGAAAAGAGTAACACCAAGCAAAGAAGACCTTATTAAGGAGCTTGGGGTTTTTGCTAAGATAGCGAAGAAAAGTCTGCAGAGTAAAGGCATTACTGAGAAAGATTTACAGGCAAAGTGAAAAACAGACAGGCCCTCCGTTTTCATTAAATATTATTATAAGTCTTTATTTTAGTTTATTATCAATGATTGTCTTTAATCTCTCAATAATATTATGAATATTTTTAAGATTTCTATCGATATAATTTTCTTTTACAAAGAAACCATCATAAGCAATTTTATTCCTTATAATCCTTAAATCATCAATTAATAAAATTTCATGACTATCAAACTCATTGTAATTATCTTTCAAATAATCTATCATTCTTTTATGGGCACCTTCCCCCATCGTTTTATAACCATCAAGTAGTAGAATAACACTAGCTAATTCCCTTATAATTTCATAATACTCTTTTATGACGTTTGATGGGAATTTTGACTTATCAATACCCTTGATCATCTTTAAAGTTGTCTCTACCATCTTTAATATTGATCGTGCTTTATCTATGTTGGGTTTTATCCTTATCAATTCTTCCATTTTAAAATACCTTCAAATAACCTTTTAAGATGATTCCATTAAGTATATTATTTTTTAATTCTTTGCTTAATTTATTAAAATAGTTATTAAAAAATAGGTTAATTTTCCTATTTATTTTTTTTTCATATTTTTTAAGGTTTAGGGTAGTTTTTTCGCACTGTAAAAATATATCTAAATCACTATCTTTCAAATCCTCCCCAATTGAAGCGGAACCAAATAAAATAATAACATCAGGCATACATTCATCTGACAAATAATTCAATAAACCTGTTTCTTTTATAATAATAATAGTATCCAGTTTTTTAAGAAATTTGAAATTTTCGTTATCTCTATTTGCATAATAAATGGGGTACTCATGAATTCTATGTTTTCCTCTAACAATTAAATTTTCTTTTTCAAGCTCATTCAAGTACTTTTTAACAGAGGTTGGAGCTATATTTATTTTCCTACTTATCTCTCTAAGCTGAAAGCCAATACCTTTAGGTAATGGGTCCTCAAAAAATACCCTTAGTATCTTATATCTGTTATCTTTTTGTAACATATGTAATAATATTATTACACTTGTTATTTAAATATTACTATAATGCAGAATATATTTAATAGTAGCTTTTATTTTTGATAACCCAATTGTTAATATTTCCGTTCCTCTTTTTATAGTTAGTTTTTAACATTAATAGAAGGAGTTCTTTTAGCTTCAATAATTCCAACTTCTTGAAATGCTTTTTCTATCTCAGAATCATTCCAGTTGTTCCATCTGGCCCTTTTTATAATATCATCTTTACTATAACCAAGTTCAAGCTCTGCCTTTACAAACTTCATTAGCTTATCAATAGAACTTCCTGTCGTTTTAACTGAATTAGAATCTGCGAGTTTTCTTCTACCTTCTTCTAATTTATCAAGAAGAGCCATATACTCCCCATGAATTAAATCCTCATCACCTTCTAAATTTAATTTTTTAATTACATAATCTAATTGTGGGGGATTATTAAGGTCTATTTCATTTTGAATTTTATAAAGAGCGCTCACTACCTTTTTTCTTTCATTTTCCCTAGATAAATATAATTCTGCCTTTTTATTAAAATAATTTGGAGCCTTTCTTATTACAAAATACCATACTAAAGATAAAAGGAATAAGATTATTGCTATTGCACCCCTTATTGAGAGATGAACAAACCAGTTTAATACCTTTTCACAGCTGTTTTCTTTATTACATTGATAAGAATAAAAATCTTGGTCTTTTGGACATCCACAATCATTACAGGCATTTCTGGGGGTTTCTCCAACAGAACATAGTCCATCACCAGGGTTTATTATTATAACGCTAATAGATTCTTGTTTCAGATAATCCTTACCATTAGTCTTTGAACTTATTATTGATTTTAGCTCAACATTACCATAACTTTCCCCTTTAATATCTACAGAAATTGATTTTCGTGATTTAGCAGGAAGAATCATAACACCAGTACATTGATTACCAGAACAATCGCTACCACTTATAACACCATTTAAGGAAGCGCCTGTTTCAATGTTTAATGTTAATTTAATATTTAGATCTACATTAAGAAGATTATCAGCACTTATTGTTACCCTATTAATCTCATTAACCCTGAAAAGATTCTTTTCAGCACTTATTACAGTATTAATTGGATCTAAACAGCTTCCATTTAGATTTATTTCATTATTTTTACATTCCGCATAGACTTGATTAAGTGATATTAATATAATACAAAGAAATAAAATATACCACTTTTTCATTAAGATTTACAAGTAGATTTTAATTTAAATATATACCGAAAGAAATAAAAGTAACATAGTTTATTCATATTTATTATGAGAAATGATTCTATAATTTTAAAGGTTAAGAAAAACGATAGTACTATTGAGAAGTTTAATATAGGAAAAATAGAATTAGCTGTTAAAAAATCTGGCTGTAATCCTGAAGATACTAAAAAAATAAAAGAGAATATGGTTGGTTGGGCAAAAGAAAAAAGCAAGCATATTCATATGGTTGCTAGTGATGAAATAGGAAAAAAGGTTTTTTTCTGTTTGAAAGAGTTAAACCCAGAAGCAGCATCAAATTTTAATGAATTTAAGGGATTTTTTGGTGGTAAAACAAGATATAGGTATCATGCACCAGAACAAGAAAAATTGAGCTTCTTTAAAAGATTATTTCGAGGAGCAACTTAGGTATATACTTCTGGGCGAAATATTTATATACATGTATATCTATGTAGATACATGAATGGGGTGTATTTTCGAGGTAAGCCCATAATAATTAAAGTACATGCAATTAAACGTGCAAGAGAGAGAAAAATTGCTTTCCCAGACCATGTTTATGTAGTGCTTAAGACTGGTAAAGTAAAGAAATTTGGTAAAAGAGGTATAAAGTTTATTAGTAAATCAAAGAAAGGATCAATTATATGTGTTGGAGAAGATTTAGGCTATGCTATTATAATTAAAACAATTGAACGAGGTAACTAAAATGAAATGTCCAATGTGTAGGAAAGGAATAATGGAAAAATCAAAGAGTATTATTGAACAAGAAGGGGTAGAGTTTGAAGTATTCAAATGTACTTCTTGCGGTGAAGAAATTATGGATATGGAACAACTTAAGGCTCTATCAAAAGAATATAGAAGACTTAGAAAAGCAAAAGAAATAACATTTGCAAAGTGGGGGAACAGTATAGCTGTGAGGATACCTAAAGATGTAGTACAAGAACTACATATTACTTCAGGAAAGCATGCTGTATTAATTAAAGAAAAAGACGGTATTAAAATTACGCCTACTAACTAGTTTCCATCATAAGCCAAATCTTTAAATATAGGATTAACTATTAATTTTAATATCAATTAGGGGGTAAAAATGAAAAAGATAATTATCCTATTATTAGCGATTCTATTAATAAATAATGTTTTTGCTGCAGAACTTTCTACGCAGCTTAAGAGAACAAATCCAGGAATAGCAGGAACAAAACCAGCAGAACTAATATTTGATGTTGTAAATATTGATACAGAACATAAATTAACAGCCTTTTTACTTTGTAGAAGCCCAGATGATGCTGTAGTTTCTTCTTCTTTAGGGGCAGCCTCTGGTTCAGGAGCACAATATATTAGTGAGAGATTTACAATGGACACTGCACCATTCCAGAAATCTATATCTTTAACAGTTAATTCAGATACAGCAGGGGACAGAAGAACAGGATGTATAATAAAATATATTCCATTTAAAGAAACAACTAAAACAGAAGGGAATGTAACAACCACATCAAAGCAATATCTTAAGCTAAATGGTGACTATATCTCAGAAACAGAGCTTAAAGATGATTATTATAGGGAGCTTAGATTAGATAAAACAGTTCCATTTGTAAAAAGCATGAGTAATCCAGCATGTCCAGAAGGCAAGGGAACAACATGCACAGCTAATGATGTAATTGACCTAGGAGCAGCAGGTTCAATACCAACCTGGGCTATTATAGTGGGTGTTGTTTTAATTGTTCTACTAGTAGCTTACTTGTTGGGAAAAACCTCTAGAAGCTAATTTCTATCTTCTTTTTTATCGTTTTACCGATTAAGTTCGAAGTAAGGTTTAAATAGGAATATGTGGTTTTATTTCTTTGCGGGGCTGTAGCATAAGCTGGTAGTGTAGTTGGCTCCAGTAAGTTTTGGAGCTACCAACCAATCCAGGTTCAAATCCTGGCAGTCCCACTTCTTAATCCTCAGAATCATAAACATCTTCTCCAATATGCTGTTCTATTCTTGTTGACATCTTAATTCCCTTTTTCTCACAATAGGTCCTAAATTTTCTAAAGAGGGTTGCATCTAGGGTGAAGTTTACTCTTTTTTTATAGGTAAATTTTAGTATCTTTCCTGTTCTTTCAAATTCTAATAAAGCATCGAATATTTCTGGTTGTTCTTTTAATAATCTTTCAGTTGTTTTTACTAATCCTTTACCGGATAGCATCTTTAAGCTTCCTCCTTATCTGTTCTATGTTGTTAATGTTCTTTTTCACTATTTCTACAATTACCTTATCAACCTTATAGGGATCATAAGCAACTTTATGCTCTTCAAAAAAATATACTATAAGTGCTGCTGATGTTCTTTTATTGCCTTCCTGGAACACATGATCAATTAGTATAGCTCTTACAAGATATGCAAGTTGTTTTGTCCAATCCTTTGTTCTTGATAATGAAGACAGAGCAAATTCCAAACTGCTTTCATTTTTCATTATTCCTTTGTCAAATTTTTTATTAATATCTATTAAATCTTCTTTATTTATCATACTTATTAGTGTGTATAATTAATATATAAACTTTTCTATTTTATCACCATCGAAAGCTTTATATAATTGCTATAGCTAATATATAGTTATGTCTGAAACCACAACAATACAAATAAAAGAAAAGACTCTTGAAAGGTTGAAGTACTTTAAAGAGTATTCTAAAGAAAGCTATGATGAAATTTTAAATAAGGTCTTTGATACTTTAGAAGAAGGGGAATTGACAGAATTAGCCATTAGAAAGATTGCAAGAGGCCTTCATGATATTAAAGAAGACAGGATAACAACCCTAGATGATTACACTAAAAAAAGAGGGTTGCATCTTGAATGAACTTTAAAGTCGTTCTTACACAAACAGCTGAGAAGGATCTAGATTCTTTGGATGATAAAGCATGTGAGGACATAATAAAGAGGCTTTACAAAATAACTGAAAATCCATTACATTTTCTTGAAAGATTAAGTGGTTATACTTTATTCAAGTTGCGCTGTGGTGATTATAGGGCAATAATAAGAATTGATACAGCTAAAAATCTTCTGCAAGTTGTGATGGTAGATCATAGAAAAAGGGTTTATAAAAGATTAGGAAGGTGACACACAGCAACCATCCGAAAGCTTTATAAAGTATCTACACTACCAATTAGTAGTTATAATTACGAGGAATCACTATGTTCAAAAAGTACTTTTCAAAGGCAGTTTTAGTAGCTTTTATGCTAGTTTTAGCTAGCTTTTTAGTTACTGCAGAACCCTTTAAAATAACTAAAGTAACAGTAGATAACGATATTGTTTCAGATAATTCTATAGTTAATGTTCAAAGAGATGAAACTGTAAGAATAAAGGTTAATATTGAAGGTATAGACAATACTACAGATAATAGAATTAAGGCGTTTATAACTGGGTATAAGGATAAAATAGAGGATATTTCTCGTAAATTTGACCTAGATACAGGAGAAGCTATAAGTAAAACACTAGAGTTAAGTATTCCTAGTGACATAGAAGCTAAGGATTATGGTCTTAAAATAAGGGTTTATAATGATAATAATTATATTGAAAAGAGCTATAAGTTAAGGTTAAAGAACTTTATTACTATAAAAGACATAAGCTTAAGTAATTCTGTTGTAAGTGCAGGAACATCAATAGTTGCAAGCGTTGATTTAGAAAGCTCAAATTATGAAAAAACAGAATATGCAACATTGCAGTTAAGTATACCAACATTAAGATTAAGCTCTATAACTTATATTAATAATTATGAGTTAAATGATAATGGTGTAATTACTCGTGATTTAGTATTAAAAATTCCTAAAACAGCTGATCAAGGTTATTATGATTTAAAGGTTACTTTAAAAGATAGCGATGGAAATGAATTAGTAGAAAAAGAGATTGTAATAAAAGTGGATAATACATTTAATTTTGGGAATGAAGGAAAAACAATAATTAATATAGCAACTCCACAAGACACATTTATTGGAGAACAAATCAATATAAGAACTTTAATAACAAATCTAAATGATAATGCTGAAACCTATTCAATAGAAATTGATGGTGAAAAGAATTTTGCAGCATCTAAAATAGAACCTCAGTTTTTAACATTAAATTCTGATAGAACAGGCCAGGTTAATGTAGTGCTTGATTTAAAAGAAAATCAAAATCCAGCTAAAAAAAGTTTTATATTAAGAGTAAAGGCTAAGGATAAGGTAATTGAAGAGTTTCCAGTTAATTTAGATATTAAAGAAAGGAGTAATTCAATTGATAGTGGTAAATTAGCAACAGTTTTTGCTTCATTATTCATAATAGGAGTAATAATCTTTTTAGTTATTAAGGCTGTTGAGAAAATTAGAAAAAATGATGAAAGAGATTTAGAAAGTTCAAAAGGACCAAGGTATTTCTAAAATGAATATGAGTCTATCATACAAGATTGAAACTAATCAAGTAATGAGATTTAGAATGTACGAAAGTTCTGGTGACTTGGAATTATTTTCTTTACATAGAATAAGAAACAAAATAAAAACTCTTAGTATACACCCAGAAGTAAGAAGGAAACTGATTGAAGAACTTATCAAAGAAAATATAAGATATAGGAGAAATTCTGGTAATAACTGGATGTGTATTACACCTCAATCATTAGATAATGTCGTTGATAATTTAAGGAATTACCTTCAAGAGAAAACAAATTTGGGGCTTGTAACTCTAGAAAATACTGAAGTAAGAAAAGCATTAGAAGCTGTAATGGCTAGGCAAGCAGATAACCAAGTTGGAGTAATAAGGTCCTGGTTTTCTGATAACTATAATAATCTACTCTACGATATGCAAGGTACAAGTAAAATTCCATTTCCAATAGTAAGAAAAATGAGAGAACAGCTTTCGCAATGGGCTATTCAAAATACAAATCCATTTTCACAACCAATTGATGCATTAATAGAAGAAACAATATGTTCGGTTGGTTCAAATCCATGGTTATACAATTCAGTTGAAGAAATGTGGGAAAAACTAAAAGGCTATCATTAGTGGATTAAAATGGAGATACTTAAAAAAATCTTTCAGTATGGGTTAATAACTTATACGTCTTTATATTTAGCTTTAAGCGGGCATGTAATATATGATTTTAATGCTAATCATAGAAAATGGTTAGAAGAAAACGTAAAAAATGAATTAGTAATTAAAAATTTTTCTGCAAATTTAGAAGGTAAAGTTAAAGAACTAACTTTTGCTGGTGAAACGCATGTGTATAATGAAAAAGAATCTAGTTTTTCAAAAGATTTTGTAAAACAATTTGATTTGGCTTTAATTGAAGGTGGAGATTCAAATAATTTTAATTTATCTAATGGAGTGTTTTTAGGTCTTTCATTTATTCCTGTCACAGTTTCAGTGTTATATATCTCCTTGGGTAATGGGAGGTACTTTACAAATCCAACATTAAAAGAGTTTGTGAAAGATAGCGGTGTTCCCATGTATAACTTAGAAGGAAAAACTGATGGGGGTTTAGAAACACTTAGTTTTTCACAAAAAGCACAAATTTTGGGATTATTTTCAGTTGCAGCAATACTTGGTCCATTGATGTATTATAAAGCCAAAAAATTTTCATCTTTAATATCTTTTGAAGAAGATGAAAAAAAAGAAAAAGAGGCAAAGGATTATGTTGATAGAATTGCTAATAAAATCTTAAGAAACACTCAGATGGCAAAAGAAATAGTAAATCAATTAAAATCAAAAGAAGCTAAAAAAATTCTTATTGTAGTAGGTAAGAGGCATATTGACGGACTTATCAAGAATTTGAGTCAGAAAATTATATTTGAAGGAAGACCATAGGTATACGGTTTTATTAAAATGGAAATAAAAATATCTGGTGGTGGGATAAAAAGAATTTTCAGTGATAGTTTATGCTCCAGAGTTTCATCCATTTATGAACATACAGAAAAGCATCGACTTGATTTTAGTAGAGAAGAATATATGGAAGTTGGAGAACTAATTTCTAAAGGAAGACAAGGAAAACATCTTGGTTGGCATAAAGATGCATGGTATCTTGTAATAGTTAATGGTACAACTAAATTAGATAGTAAAGAATTTGGAATATTGAGGAGCGTTCGTATAAGTAGACATTACAGTCCATTAACTTGCGAAATTCATGGGAATTATCCATGGTGTGGTTATAAAGATTTATGATGCTTTAATTTACTTCTTATTAAATGAATTAGCTAGATATCAACAATAACCAAAGCCTTGTATCCAGTTTTTAATTTTTGGATCATAAACATGTGCATTGTAACAGCTTTTACATCTAGTTTTAATTTTTGTTCTTCATAATCTATTTTGTCACCATAAATAACAGCCTCTAATTGATAGTCATTTCTCCCTTCTTTAATCTTTACTAAAACTTTATTAAAAACCATATAGTCAGCGTCTTTTATATAAATTATTTCAGAAAGAAAATCATAAAGAAGATTCTCTACAGTCTCTGCTTTTAATTTAATGTTTTTACTTATTTTACTTTTAACACTCTTAAGATCAACCATAATATCAAATATAGCATATGCAGCATTTTCAAATAGCTCACTTAAATTTCTTCCATAACATTCAAAAGCTATATCTGCAGTTGCTATGTCTTCTAGAAATTCAAATTTTCTATTTTTTGGAATTTTAGAATTTAGTTTTATAGAACCGAATTTCTTTACCTGTAATTTATAATCATTATGGTCCATATTTTAAAGAAATGATTTTGGTTTATAATTTTATCTCTAGCCTTTTATATTCCCCAAAGGAGATAAGCCACAAACTTTCTTAGAAATACCTGCAATATCAACAGATTCTACAACCTCATTAATGTCTTTATATGCTACCCCCGCTTCTTCTGCTACACCAGACATTGAAACTGCCCTAACATAAATTCCTCTTTTTTGCATGTCCTTAATTAAATTATCCCCTCTAACTTCATGTTTTGCTTTTGCCCTAGACATTGTTCTTCCTGAGCCATGTAATGTACTACCGAAGGTTTCATCCATTGCCTTTTGGGTTCCAACCAATAAATATGAACCAGTTTCCATAGAACCACCAACAATTACAGGCTGACCAACTTTTCTGTAAAGCTCTGGTAATTCTTCTTGACCTGGACCAAAACTTCTTGTTGCACCTTTTCTATGTATAACTAATGGTTTTATTTTTCCATCTACTTTATACCTTTCTACTTTAGCTATATTATGTGCAACATCATAAACAAGATTCATTCCTAAATCTTCAGCTGACTGGTTAAAAACTTTTGAAAACCCTTCTCGTATTCTATGCAATATAACCTGTCTGTTTGCAAAAGCCATATTAGCAGCACAGGCCATTGCTTTAAAATAATCTTGTCCTTCAGCACTATTGAAAGGAGCGCATGCAAGTTCCCTGTCATTAACAGTTATTCCATATTTTTTCATTGCAGGTTCAAATGTTCTTAAATAATCTGTTCCTATTTGATGTCCGAAACCCCTAGAACCACAATGAACCATTATAACAACCTGATCTTTAGAATGAATTCCAAAGGTCTTGGCTATTTTTTCATCAAAGATTTTATCAGCATGAGCTACTTGAACTTCTAAATAATGATTTCCACTGCCTAAAGTACCTAGTTGATTAATCCCCCTGGAAATTGCTTTATCACTAACTTTACTAGCATCAGCTTGTTTAATTACACCGTAATCTTCTGTTCTTTCAATATCATCTTCCCAGCCATAACCGTTTTCTGTACACCATTTTACTCCAGTTTCAATTATATTGGTAAATTGTTGTTTATTTACTTTTAAAAATCCTGAAGAACCAACACCAGCAGGGACTGTTTTAAATAGTGTATCAATTAGCTCTTTCAGTTTAGGTTGAACTTCTTTTATTGTAAGGTCTGTTGTAATTAAGCGCATACCGCAGTTTATATCAAAACCTATTCCACCTGGTGAAATTATTCCTTCTTCAACATCAAATGCTGCAACACCACCGATTGGAAAACCATAAAGGGCTGAATAAGAATCCTCTTACTCAGAATCCCCAATGCCCATCCGGCATACAGAAGGCATATCGTTGGATTCCTGGTAGGCATGCAACATTTGTTATCTGATTGAAGACACCTTCATCCATTTGATTAAACAACTTCTTTGTTGCTATAATCCTTGCTGGTACATTCATTCCTTGTTTATAGGTAGTTGGAATTTCCCAAGTTACCTCATCTATTTGCTTAATATCTTGCGTTTCCATTGGCTAACCTTATTTATTATTTAACTTATAAAACTTTCTTTTAAAAATTAACCCTGCCATATCCAAATTCTTAAGATCTTAGGATTTTGATTGTTTGGTGTAGCTGAAAGAAATACATCTGTCATGTAAACAGATTTATCAATAGGTGTTGCATTGCTTACACATATTGGAGTATCACAAATTTCACAAGTAAAAGAATATCCCCCAGGTAAATGTTTTTTTATTATATCTTCAGTTAATTTAGTATAGGTTCTACAATCTGTTATTCCAAAATCAATTATACCAGATCTTATTGTTTCATTGTTTATTATTTCTTTTATAATAACTTGTTGTGCAGCTTCAACAACAGGCGGTTTTTCAGCTTTGACTTCTACATTTCTTGGGATTAAAGTATAAACAAATATCAATAAAAGAACAATTGCTATTACCGCTTCTAGCGTTTTAATATAACCCTTTTTGTCTACCATACCTGTATTAAAATCCTCACAATTATTCTCTCTCCTTTTCTATTTATAATCCAATCCTTATATTCCTTAACAAAAATATTAGTATCTTTAGATGGTGCTGTTATATTGTAAAGTGATGAATCAAAATTTAAGGTTGCTCCATCATAAGGGCCATTAGTAGGATTTGCATAGCAATAATTCCATGCATTTTTATTATTGCATAAATAAAAAGCAAATTCTCTTGTATCTGGAAATTTCCATTTTTTCTTTAAATTAGGATAAGATGAGGTATTAGTATATGATTTTAAAAAATTATCAAGATATGGTAAATATACCCCTTTAATATCTTCATTAACACCAATTGAATAAGTAAAGTTTCCTTTTTGCAACACAGGATCATAATTTTCTATTACTATTAGGCTGCCATTTAAGCTGCTTGCCGAAGCGTTTGGATAAAATGCTGAAGAATGTAGTATTGTAAATTTATTTATAGTATATCTTTCAACATTAGCATCAAATATTAAATCACAGCCATTTATATCACAGGTACTTTGTCTTATGTACGTAGGAAGATGCGATCCGTATTGATCGAGTATGCTTACATTTTCTTTTGTCCAATCATAAGGAAATCCTTTATTAATCTGTACACTATATCTACCAGTAGGCGCATTGGTTAAATTAATTAATAATGGCGCCATACCAACTGTAAGATAGGTTTCATTATTAAAATTATTCTGAACAATCTTAATTAAAACATCCTCATTTAACAAAGGTTGTATTCCTGGCCTTAAGAATACAATTAATCCAAGTACGTATATCAAAAATATACCAATACTTATTGCCCAATCTACATGACTTGCACCTTTTTTCATATTCCGCCCTTTACTGTAACTATAACTAATGTTGATAATGTCATTAATATAATTGAATGAAATAAACCTTGTTTTAAATCCCCTTCAGAAAATTTACCTATCATAATTCCAGCAAAAAAACCCTGAATTAGCACTAGCCCTAAAAATATTCTATCAAGGTTTAAAGCACCACCTTCACCGCTTACACCACCCATAAGACCAACCCCAAGTCCACCCAAAGCAGAACCAAAAGAACCAGACATTTTAGTCAACTGTGGGAATAATTTTAATTGTAGTACTAACATTATTGCTATAAATACAAAAAACACAATATAACCCTGAACAATTTGACTATATGCTTCTGCCTTTCTTTCTTCCTTCATCTTCTTAACACTAACGACAGATTCAACAACAGATTCAAGAACATCTTCTATGTCGCCACCACTTTTTTCAGCTTCAATAACTATAGAGACAGATCTTTTAATTATAGAATTTCCTGTATCTTCTGAAAATGTTATTAGTGCATTATGTAGGGGTATTCCAATCTCAAGCTGATTTTTTAGTTTTTTAACATGAGAATTTAAAGCACCGTAATCTTCATCAGCAATACTTACTATAGATTGTGGTATTGGTAATCCAGATCTTACAGTACTAACCAAAGCCCTAATAAATTCTAAAAATTTTTGTTCAATCTCTTTTTGTCTTTTTAATTCATTAAAGAAGTCTATCCAAAATTGTATGGACGCTATTACTAATGATATTATTAATATGGAATAAAACCACCTTGTTTTTAAAAAATAAAGAAAATTAAGTAAGGTAACTAGAAAAGCTACTGTTATTCCAATTAAATATTTTTTCCTGAATTTATATTTCATTTTATAGTTCTTGTTGTGTTATATTAAGGAAAACTAAAAAACCAATGTTCAATATAGGAATTACACCAAAGGTTCCTACTTTTGCAATGGTCTCTGCACTTAATCCAGCTATCTGTCCTCCAAGTAATTGTATTATTGCAATAGTTACGAAAAATAACAATGGTGCAGCAATAAGCACCCCAGTATAAACATCAGAGTATGTAGCTAATGCTTCAATGTATTTTTTCCTTTCAAGCTTATACGTTACTAATGTTTCATCAGCTTTAGCTTTTAAATAATCCTTTAAACTTCCACCACTTTCAATCACTGTAACAATTCCTATTAATAGGTCTTTAAATTCTTTTGATGGCGTGGTATTTGATACCGCCTTTAATGCTGTAGGTAAATCATAACCAAATAAATTTACATAATTTACAATTTTTTTAATTTCATTTTTTAAACCAGGATATTCATCAGAATTTAAGATTAGATTAAACATCGATATTGGTTGCGCACCAGAACCTGCAACAGCAGCCATATGCATAATAACAAATGGCAAATCATTCCTAATCTTTCTTTTTCTTGAATTAACAACAAATGATGGGTAAAGATACAGTAAGAAAAATGTTGCAATACTAGCTATAATTCCTATAAGTATTGAGTTTATAATTCGAAGAACTAAGACCATATTAATAAAAATTAATGATAGTAAAAATCCAAATATGGCGCTAATTGTTGTAAATAGTAAAATTACACTAATATAACTATTTGATAATAATGGAATATCAGATTGCCTTAGTGAATTTTTTAATGTAATGAAATTTTCAGGATAATCTTTAATAAGTCTTAGGGTTAATTTTTCAAAGAAAGTATTTGCTATTCTTCCGAGCTCATTTGTTTTATATAGTGTATAATTAACCTCAGATTCAGGTAGTAAACTTTTTTTTCTTGTAATCACTTCTTTTACATAATCAATATCTATATTACTGTCAATTACTGTTTTTTTCTTTAGTGTTGGATCTAAATTAAAAAAGTCAATCAGGGCTTTATTTTTTGTATCAATCATACCAATAAGCTCAAGAATTTTTTCCTTATACTGCAGTTTATCGCTATAACTATCTATATCTTCTGCAAGTGAATAAATTTCTTTAGCTAAATTATCTATATCTTCCCTAAGTAGCTGCATTTTTAATCAGGTTTATTTTTTCTTGTTTTATTATAGAAGAATTATCATTACATAATTTAAGAGCATAAGACCTTATTTTATTTAATTCTATTTTAAGAGGCTCAATTTCCTTTTCTCCCTCTTTAATTTTTTTCTTGTTGCCTGTTACAGCGATTTCATTTTCTATAGAAGTTATTTTATATATAATATTTTTATAACTCTGAATTGCCTCCGATAGTGCTTTAGTATTTTGTTTAATTCTTTCAAAACTCATTTTAAATTATGTTGAATCTTTTTAATACTTCTTGCGGGGTTTTATAATAATCATTTATTATTTCTTGAACTTCATTAAAGGAGAATATCTTATTTTTATATAGTTGCCATAAAAGTTTTGCTCTTAATTGAAATTCTCTAAATAATGCATTTTTATTAATCCCTTGCTTTTTAGATATTTTATCAAGAACATAACTGTTTGTCCTGAAGTAAAACTTATCTGTTGCAGGGTCCCTAACAAAAGGTGTATTTGTTTGAATATTACCTTTTTCCTCTTTAACACTTATTATTTCTACAATTTCTCTTATTCTACGCACATCAACACCACCAAATTTGGTTTGAGTTATAACACACACCACGTCAAGTGATTCAACTAAAGATGGAGAAAGATTAATTGGCTCTGTTTCAAGCCTTCTTATCATTGTATTTACATCTTCAGCATGCATTGTACCCAGTGAAGGATGTCCTGAAGACATTCCTTGAAATAAAACATAAGCCTCTTTTCCCCTTATCTCTCCAACAATAACATAGTCTGGCCTTTGTCTAAAACTTTCTTTAAGCAAGTCAAATAAACTTACTTCACCATGTTTTTGCCCCATTATATTTGCCAGTCCAGTTCCTTCTCTAGCTACACTTGGTAACCAATTTTCTCTCATTAAATTAAGTTCTTTAGTGTCTTCAATAGAAACTACCCTTGCAGCTGGAGGTATGAAGAAAGCAAGCGCATTTAGGAATGAAGTTTTTCCTGATCCCGTGCCTCCAATAATCATTATATTGCTTTCATATTCTACTGCAAGCCATAAATAAGCAAGTATCTCAGGTGAAACAGTTCTAAAGTCAATCAGCTTTACGGGTGTCCATGGCTCTTTTGAAAATTTTCTCACTGTAAAAGTTGGTCCTCTTGAAGTTACGTCTGTTGAGTAAGTAGCATTAACTCTAGAATTATGGCAGCATATACCACCAAAGCCCGCTACAAAATTTTCATCCCCAGCGACACTAATATCATAAACATAGTTTGTCGTCGATTTTGTTCTTTCCATTTTCTTTATTTTTGCAAAACAAAAATCAGAATCTAGTAGTTTTTTAATAACTTCTATCTCTTGTAAAAGTTCCTTTCCATTTTCTGTTAGCTCTTTATCTTTTAAAAATCCTCTTCTTTCCCATTCCAGAAAGAATTTTTTTGTAGCAATATTTAAATTATTAAATCTCTTGTATCTTATTTGATTCAATATTTCATACAATCTTTTTCGATTAATTCTTTTATTTGAAAATATAAAATTGGTTTTATTTATTGGATTAAATACCTCCATAGGGATCATTGAAGAGGAATGATTATGGGCTTCCCTTTCGTAGAAATGAGAGTAATAAGCCCCTTCATTTTTTATTTCTCTTCCTTTTATTATAGTTGTCTTAGGTTTTGTTTTATGAAATGCTACTATGTCGTTATTAATTAAAGCTAAATATGATATATCATTTGCTAAATATTTACTCACTGTTGTACTATAGTCTCCCAAATGCCAAGCTTTAATAAATTCTCTCTGTAAATCTTTTGAAACATTAAATACTACCTCAGGAACTCTCTTTTCTTTTGCACCAGTACTAACTTTAAGAATATACTTCATGATTAACCATAATATCAAATTATTAATTCTAACTTTGATACCATTTGCCTCTGGAGGTTCAACGTAAATATTAGAATTAAAACATTTCTTTGAACTATTTTTTATTTCTTCAATAAGGTCGGTTTCATTTTTATTAAAGCTAAATAATATACCATAATTATATAACCATCCTTCAGCAATATATAGTCCTAAGAACCGCATTAGTTCTTTATTAACTTCTAAAAATGTTGGCAATTTATGATGCGAAGTTGTAGAGATGAAGCAGTTTTTTAATTCTTCTATATTTAACAAATCATATAATGCAATAGGAATTATTTTTTTATTCTTATGTTCATAATATGTTTGGTTTGGGTGTTTATAATTTCTTCTATAATATTCATATAAGATATTTTTCTTATCTTTGTATAAATGATATGGAATATTTCCTATTACCAGCTTATTTTTGTAATCGGAAATTGCTAATTCTTTTGCTAGGTTTATGGGTTTTAGTGTTTCGGCTTCTGGAATCTTAGAGGGTAAGATTACATAATCTCCAATCTTCAAATTTTCGGTTCTTTCAGATTTTATTCCGTCCTTTCTAAGAACAAAAATACTATGACATCCAGTTAACTTTATTTGTCTTCCAAACTCAAGTTTAATGTTATATAGGTCTTCATTTATTTTATGCCTATATACATAGTCAGCTTTTTTCCAACTTAATTTGTAGCTACTTGGATTAAAAGCAACTACCTCTAATTCATTTATTGGGATAGGTTCATTACTTTCCTTATTATTATAGTATTTGTCCACGAGTTCTCCAATCTTATCAATCCTATTAATCCCTTTCATTTTGTAAACAATAGGTTCTTCATAGTCTATACTTCCCCCAGGAAGCATAGCATCAAGTAAGGGATTAGAGTAAGAAACGTATTTGCCTGCCTTTTGTGCTAATTTTTCAACAAAACTTGCAAGAACCTTGTTATCAGAATAAATTATATTTGTTCTTAAATTTCTATATTTCCTATGAACGATAAATAGGGGTGTTTTTGAACCATTACATTCTATATCTTCAATAAAATAGTCCTGCATTAAGGGCTCTATTTCATTTAAACCAATGAAATCCCTATAAATAAAGTACATAAATTTCAAAAATGTTTCGTCGCTAATCGTAATATGCATTTCATTTAAAAGAACACGCATATTTTTTTCAAGATATTCTATAACAATCTGCTGGTCTTTTATATTAATGAAGCTTATGTTTATTAATTCTCTAATTCCATCCTCAAGTAAATTAAGTATATTTCTTTCTTCTTGATTTATTGAAGGTTCTTCAACATAATAAACAAGCTCATGCGCTTCTTTATCCCAGAAAATATGTGCATAAGCATATGGTTCTATAAGAGAATATTTAACATCAATTTGAGTTTTATCTTGAATATCAGGAAGAGAAACAATTTCATTACTAGGTTTTATACTAAAGATTGTTTTTATTTCAGTTTCTTTCTTTTCTTCAGTTAGCAAACCTGTTTTTTTCCTAAATAGATTAATATTTAACATTTTTACCTCTTTATGGTTTAGAAATAGCTCGCTTAATTAAAATACTTTTCGTCTTATACTACTCTAATATTAATGAGTGGCAAGCCTCTAGAATCATAACTACCTGTATGTTCTATTACAACGCTATAAGTTCCTGTTAATGGACTTCCTAATGTTGTATCTTGGCTTAGACTAATATTCGCAAAACTTTTAACATTTAGTTCAAGATTTACATTATACTCATTTTCTGTAGCTGTTGGAAGCAAATAAGTAACTATGTCCCCTTCTGTAAAATTTATTCCAGTTTCTATAAGCTTTGCATTTGTTGGCATGCTCCATATTATTTTATCATTAACTTCATCTACTTTTAATTCACCAGATTCTATATTTAAAGGAGAGATATATCTTCTGCTTCCAGGGCCTTCAGTAGAAACTATCCTTAAGTTATTATCTAAATTAACAATAACTGTTCTTGTTTGTACTAATGTATTCCTATCACGTAATTTATTTATTAATGGCAAGCCAGCATTAAGAATTATAGTAATTAAGATTATACCTAAAGCAATATATAAAACTGCAGAAACCCAGATTTCACCCTTTTTCATTTCTTAACAAGCTAGAAGTGGTTGACCATCAATATCGCCAAACTTGTCATTATTAGAAGTGCAGGTAGTTTGTTTTCCCTTTATTGTTACTACCGGTATAAGTTCTACTTGTCTTACACTTGAGTTTGTACCATTTAATAGGTATTCTTTGATCTCAAAAGCCTTTAAATCAGTTTGTAAACTTGGATCATCTAAAGAACCTGTAACTACACTTGCAGTTGGCGAGGAATATACTCTATAGGCAAATTTATCTATATCTTTTGTTCCTTCATTCTTTACTATTACCTTTAAATTAGAACCTGAAAAACATGCTGTTGATATATCAAAAGAAACTTCATTTGCACATGTTATTTTAATAGTAGATGTTTGTTCTGTTTGCGTTTGTATATCTTTAGTAAATGTCTGACCCCAGTTAATTATAACCGCAGCAAGTGCAATTGTAAATCCAAGGAGAAGAACCGTTGCTATTAATGGGCTTATTCCTCTTTTTTTCATAGGAAGTATTTAGAATAGTTTACTATTTAAATTTTTGCCTTCTTAAACTATATATTACCAAGATTGAGGCCATTAAACCTACTACCCTTAAAACATTTCCAAATCTTCCAATAAAATTAGTTAATGTAATAAATAATCTTGCAACTAAAATTGAAACTGTTAAAGAAATTAAAATAGCATAGAATTCATTTTTAAGTTTTAACAAAAAATATCTTTTTAATAAAATATAAGTTAATAAAAAAATGGAAATAAATGGCAATATTATCTCTATGGGGTCTGTATAATAAAGAGATTCAAAAAAATTTGCCATTAACAATCCTCTTTTGATGTTTTTTCTCTGCAGGCTACTAATTTACTTGATACCATGGTTAAAGGCATTACCTCTATTTTATTTCCTGTTAAACTTGAATTAAAGACATACTGATTTTGTAGAGGATTTAGGCTTAAGTTATATATATAAGAACCTACAGGATCATTATTGTTAAATATTCTTATTAAGATTTTGTCTATCTTTAATCTTCCTCTGTTAGAAACAGTGAATCCTTGACAAGGTGGACGAATAGACTTGTTTACTAGAATATTAATCATTATTTCTTGACATTCAACCTTTCCTTCAATATAACTAACTGTGCTTTCTGTTTGGGTTGTTGTATAACTTTTTGTCCAGGTAAATACTGCAACACCTAAACTTATTGTAAATCCAAGTAATAAAACCCATGAAACAACTTCACTCATTCCTTTTTTCATTTTTCCTCCTTAGCATTCAATAGCAGTTCCTATTATTTTATCTGACTCGCATCCAGGTGTAGCTGAACAAGGACTGTAGTACTGCTTATAGCAACCGCAGTAATTAGCCCTACAACTTTTTCTAGATTCCCTTTCACAACATAATGAACTTGCTCTTCCTAAATTATAACCCTGACTCTTACATAAGGAATCACAATTGCTTGCACTAGTGCATAGCCTTAATTCAAATCTCTCACATAAAACCTTCTTTGAAATTGGACATAAACCACAGTCTGCAGCGCATGTTGAACAACCTTCTCCTAAACCACATATTCCATTACCACAAAATTCCCCGACTGGTGGGCATAAATCACATGGATTTTCTAGCCTGGTTCCATTCCAGCAGCAATATCCCGAAGTTTCGCAGTCTCTTTTGCTTTTATATGCCCCAGCCGAACATGTTGATCTGCAGTTGCTATTTTTCCATTCACAATCTGTAGCTAAACTACAATTTTCATAAGGTAATTTAGAACAATAATTAGAAATATCCCTGCTTTCTTTAACAAAGCCTTCGCCGCCAACAAAAACCCTTCTTTGTTCTTCTGCACTTAATGTTGCTGTAATCATAATCTGTGGCTTATTCTTGGTTATATTTATAGTATACCAGTTATTATCTATTTTAATCTGAACCCATGATGATGTTGGCAAATCTAGGGTACAGTTTCTTATTGATTCCAGGTGTTCGTTTGAGCTAAAACTAAACCCCAAAGAATTTATTGAAGCCTTAACCCCTTCAAAGCAACCACTTAGATTATATTCAGAGTTTCCATCGTAGACTATAACCTGTTTTGAAAGAAAATTACCGACCTGCATGCTATTATTATACTCTAATAAATATATTAATTCAAAACTTGGATTTTGTGATTTAGAATATGCAGTAAATAAAGAAGTAAACTCTGTAAATGGGTTAATAACATCTTTATTATTCAATATTAAGGAGTTAATAAGCCTTGAACTCTCTATATTATAATTATCCGATAATCTTTCAAAGTCTCCTTCTATCTTTTGCTGTTCAAATTTATTTACAACTGTTGATAAACCATATATAACAAATCCAAGGATTAATGCAGCCAATAAATATATCTGCCCCTTTTTATTAAGCATGGATTTCATTAATTATCTTGGTTTATATAAATTTTTATTAAGCTTTGATATTATTTCTTTAAGAATTTCCTTAATACTTATTAATCCATTTACGGTTATTAATATCCTTTTCTTTCTGTAAAAATCAATAACCGGTTTTGTTTCTTTTCTATAAATCTTAATTCTTTTCTTAATAATGTTTGGTTTATCATCCTCTCTTTGAAGTAATTTTCTACTGCATTTATCGCAAATATGGTTCTTCTTTGGTTTATTCATTAAAAAATTATAATTCATACCGCAAGAACAATACCATCTATTAGTTAATCTTCTTAATATTTCTTTATTATTGACATTGATAAATATAGCAGCATCAAGATTTGTATTCTTATCAAGTATTTTAGCTTCAATTAACTCCCTTGGGAAACCGTCTAGAATATAATTCTTATTTAACTCTTTTTTAACAATATTCCATGCTAAAGCAGAAGGGACTAAGTTACCTTTATCTATTATTTTTTCAATTTTTTCACCTAATTTTGTATGCTTTTTTTCCTCTTTTCTTAATAATTCTCCAATCGTAATATGTTTTAATCTTAATTTTTTTGCAAGAAGATCTGCCTGACTACTTTTACCAGAGCCTGGAGGGCCTATAATTGTTAACTTCATTCCTCTTTTTATCCAAAATAATTTTCTGTGTCTGTTTTTTCCTCTTCTTTCCAAGAGTCTCTAAGTATAATTGCTATGTCTTTTAATTCTTTTTTAATGTCAAACCATTCTTTGAAAAATACATCAATAAATGCTGCATCTTCAGCTTCATTTAAATCTAGGTCAATAATTAATGATTGTCTTTCTAATAGCATTAGTTTTTTAATAATAATATTTACTTTATTTAGTTTAGCGTCATCAAAATATTTTATCTCATTCATAACAATTACTGAAGAATTTATTGGATGAATTATGTTCTCTAAAAATCTTAAAATGGAAGCAACCCTATCAATTAGTTTTCTTCTAATATTTCTAAGCAAGAATCTTGGATCTATGTCTTTATAAGAGCTTAATTCAAATTCATTATTGAGTTTTTCAAAATCCGGAAGCTTATGTTTCTTTTTAAATTCATTATATTCTTTTTCCAAATCAAATGTTTCTTCTTTAGGCATGATAAGATAGATTTTCGAACCTATTTAAAATTATTGTAAGAAATCTACATAATTTAGTTTGTAGATGAATTACATTATGAAATAATTGCAAGCCTCAAGAAGCCCATAAAATAGGTCCTACAGGCGTCAGGCGTCAGCACCACGCGCAGGATTTATAAATAAATCATTCCTAATAATATTAAAATGCAGTTAACATATAGATTCAGATTATACCCAACTAAAGAACAGGAACAAAAGCTTTTATTTACATTAGATAAATGCAGATTTGTTTACAACAAGCTTCTTGAAGGATTAAATAAACAAAAGAAAATAAACAAAAATGAACTGCAGCATTATATCCTTAATATTAAAGAAGAAAACAAAGAAATAAATAATATCTATTCTAAAGTTTTACAGTATGAAAACTACAGATTGTTCTCTAATTTAAGATCATTATCAAGATTAAAGAAAAATGGTAAAAAAATTGGTAAATTAAGGTTTAAAGGCAAAGACTGGTTCAAAACCTTCGTTTATAACCAGTCAGGATTTAAATTAACAAATATAGGAAAAAGATGCCAGATATTAAAATTGTCAAAGATTGGAAATATACTAATAAGATGCCATAGAAATATCAATGGTAAAATAAAACAGGTAACAATTAAAAAAGAAGCATCAGGAAAATGGTTTGCTTCAATAACTGCAGAAAATAAAGAAGAAATAACTAAAACAAGAAATAATAAACAAATAGGCTTTGATCTTGGAATATTAAATTATATCTATGACAGTGATGGGAATCATTTTGATAATCCAAAATACTTAAATGAATCTTTGAAAAAACTGGCTAAAGCACAAAAGAAGCTGGCAAAAAAGAAGAAAAGCTCAAAAAACAGGAACAAACAAAGATTAAAAGCAGCTATAATATATGAGAAAATAACAAATAAAAGAAATGATTTCCTCAATAAGCTTTCAAGATACTACATCAACAATTACAGCTTAATAGCAGTAGAGAATCTTAATATTAAAGGACTTATTAAACTATCATATAATTCAAAGAACATAATGGATGCTTCATGGTCGAGGTTCATACAAATGCTCGAATACAAGGCTGAAAGAGCTGGTGTTCAAATAGCAAAAATAGAACCAAAAGGAACAACACAAACCTGTTCAAACTGTGGAACAGAAGTTCATAAGGAACTCTGGAATAGAATACATAAGTGTAATAACTGTAAATTAGAAATAAACAGAGATTACAATTCAGCAAAAGAAATACTTAAAAGAGCATTAATACGGCAGGACTTGTCGGAATTCAAGCCTATGGAGATTAAGCCTCTACTCATTCATGAGCAAGCTGGTCTATGAAGTAGGAAGCCTTAGACTTTAGTCTGAGGAGGACGTCACAATTATCGTAATAAGCCTCGAGAGGGAATTTCAGTTTTAAACCTTTGAACCCTCGGTCTTCACCTTTTTGCTTGATACCAAGGTGATGCATTAACCGCTATGCTATCGAGGCATAACATCTTTTTCAAAGAAGATGTATTTTAAAACTTTACTAAATCTAAATTAGCTTATAATGTGTTGGTGCATTCCTATAATTTTAAATATATAGGGCTCATTAGCCCTCTTAAGTTCTGAAGAACGAAAAGAGGTGAGCCCCATGGTTAAAGAGTATTCAGATTATTTAAAATTTATTGATGATGC
>Ga0209515_10001544_pt1 | contig 38090 bp, 49 predicted proteins | sample Subgroupgradi54m_FD_187454 | JGI IMG/M metagenome (GOLD analysis project Ga0209515, IMG submission 187454) | Subsurface groundwater microbial communities from S. Glens Falls, New York, USA - GMW60B uncontaminated upgradient, 5.4 m (SPAdes)... ... | reverse complement strand
AAATAAAAAACCTGACGAAAATAAAAACCCCAAAGAAAATAAAAACCACGACGAAAATAAAAAGCCCCACAAAAATAAAAATTCGGCGAAAATAAAAACCAGCTAAATAATTTTTTGGGGATTTGTCTGGTCAATTATAGGTGAGAGTTTTTTGGCTATTGCCCAATTTATCAAAGGAGGAACTGTGGGTTTTTGGTTGCTGGGAGAAAGAACTTTTTCCCTTTCTACCCCGGGTATTGCTAAATTTGATTTTTATGGCAGGGAGTTTTTAAGGCCATATGCTACTTTCCCCCATCCCAATGTCTTGGCAGGATTTATGTTGATGGGAATTGTAATTTTAACTTCAATGAAAAAAGAAATAATGGTGTTTGGTGCAACTATGCTCGCATCCTTGACTATTCTACTGACAGTATCCAGGGTAGCGATACTGGCTGGTTTAGTATTTGCTACAGCGGTTTTGACTCAAAGCAAAGCCCGTTTTTTGCTTTTGCTCGCTGTGATAATCTTGCTCCCCATTTTATATACCAGGTTTTCCTCTTTGGCAAATTTTGATAATCTAACATTTGTCAGGCGGGGGGAGTTGTCATTGATTGCTATAAAAATTTGGGCAACATCCCCAATTTTTGGAGTGGGCTTAAATAATTTTATCCCTACTGCTGCTGACTTACTTTTGTCTGGACCAAGCAGATTTTTGCAGCCAGTGCATAATATTTTTTTGCTGGCCCTGGCTGAGACAGGGATTGCCGGACTCGCAGGTTTAATCATTTTAATTGGCTACCCTATTTATAAATCTTCCAAACTAAACCTATTTCTCTGGGGGGTAGTTTTTTTCCTGGGAATGTTTGATCATTATTTTTTAACTCTTCCTCAAGGGTATAGGTTATTATTTTTAATCTGGGGGCTAACCTGGCGTATGTTAAAATAATTTGGTGAGTATTTTCAGAGTGATTTTTAAACAAACCTTTTGGCAGATTATTGGCAAGATTATTACTTCTATTTCCACTTTTATTATTCTGGGTATTATTGCCAGAAACTATCATGAAGCTGGTGCTGGTATTTTTACTCTGGTTTTAACCTATTTAACCATGTTTAATCTGTTGGTTGACTTTGGATTTAATGCCCATGTGTTAAGAAAAGGTCAATGGCAATGGAATAAATTATTTGGTACCAGGATTTTATGGTCACTTGTTTTAGTAATCTTAGCAATCAGCACTCTCTTCTTTTGGCCATTTGCTAATGCAGAATTTAAAGTAGCAGTTGTTTTTGGCAGTTTAGCTGTTGTTGGTTCGGCAGTTTTTATTACCTGTAATCTTATTTTTCAAAGTAAATTAAGATATGATTTTTCTGTTTTATCATCAGGCACAGGGACTTTAATTGGTTTACTTTTTTATATCTTATTATCATCAAAAAATTATCCCGTCGCTTATCTTCTGCTGGCTCATTCAATAAGCTGGCTATCTATTGCTTTGTTTTCTTTAATATTGGTAAAGAAGTATTTATCAAAACTTCTTCCTTCTTTTGATTATCAATATACCCAGTCTTTATTCAAAGATTCCTGGCCTTTGGCTGCCACCCTGGCTTTAAATGTAGTCTACTTTAGAGTGGATTCATTTTTACTGGCCTCCTTAAAAGGGATTTCCGAAGTGGGTATTTATAATGTCTCTTATTCAATTTTTCAATCAGCTTTAGTTTTACCAACCTTTATTATGAATGCTTATTACCCGCTGATGTTAAAGTCTTTTGCTAAAATAAAAATAATGGCAATTTTTTTAGCTGGGTTGTCTTTGGCTGGTAGTTTACTGACTTGGATTTGGGCTCCTATTTTGATTAGTGTTCTAACCGGGGGAAAAGGATTTGAGGGGTCAATTCAAAGTTTACAAATTCTATCTTTATCCTTTCCGGCTTTTTTCTTATCATCACTACTGATGTGGTTTTTTCTGGCCAAGGGAATGTATAAGAAAATGTTAGTAATCTATTTTTTTGGTCTGGTGATAAATCTGGGCTTAAACAGCATATTAATCCAAAGTTATTCTTTCTATGGAGCCTCTTACGTGACAGTAATTTCTGAATATCTTATCCTGATAATGCAGATTTTTGTACTTCGCGGTATACTGCATCCATGAAATTAATAATTTACACTGATGGTGCATCAAGAGGCAATCCAGGTCAGGCTTCATATGGATTTACCATTTCCGATAACTTGGGGAAGTTAATTTATCAGGAGGGAAAATATATTGGAATTGCGACCAATAATGTAGCTGAGTACTCTGCTGTTTTAGCAGCTTTAAAATGGATCAAAGAAAACATTAAGGGAAAAACGCAGATAGAATTTTATGCTGATTCAAAGCTGGTGGTTGAGCAGCTTTCCGGACGTTATAAAATAAAAAGTCCGCACCTCCGGTTGATCATAGAAGAAATCAATAAACTAGCAGTCAGCCTGGGTAGTGTCAAATTTACCCATATATTTAGGGAAAAAAATATTTTAGCTGATAAACTGGCTAACCAAGCCTTGGATTCCCAATCTTGACATAGTAAGTTTCTTTTTATCTCTCTTGTATTCTTTCTGGTAAGTGCTACGATTTGCTCGTGGACGAATTTAGTCAAAATAGCAAAAAAAATACCCGCATTCTACTTACACGCAACACACCGGTAGCTTTGGTCGTGGGGGCAGCGTCTTTTTTTGGTTCTCATTTGATTGATCAGTTGCTACTCAAAGATCTTCAGGTGATTGGAGTTGACGACCTGGCGTTGGGTAAAAAAGAGAACTTAGCCAAAGCTACGGAGAGCAAGAATTTCCACTTGGTAATTGAGTCAGCAGAAAATCTTAATTTGGAACTGGAAAGATTGGATTATGTTTTCCTGATTCCTCAAGCAAGCCAAAATATTCAAAAAGTGCTGGATTTGTTTAAAAAACTCAAATCCAGATTGCTACTAGTATCTTCAATTGATCTTTATGACGAAGGAGAGATTAAGGAAAGTCTTAAAAGGCTTAAAAAAATTGAATCAGATACTGCCAGAATAGCTAAGGAAAATAATTTAAATGCCAGGATTTTAAGGTTAGGTCCAATTTTTGGTCCCAGGATGATCTTTGACAATAATTTAGAAAAAATTGATCCGATGATTAAACTGATCCAATTAAGTTTAATAGGTGATTTACAAAAAGATACCTCATCTGATTTTTCTTCCAGAAGTTTGTATATAGATGATGCTTGTAAACTGGCTACCAAATGCATTTTTGCCGGAGCAACCGCTCAGAAAATATTTGATGGAGTTTTACCTTCCCCAATCAAGGTTTCCGAGATTAAGCAAGTATTACTGGATCCGATCTGGTATGAAAACAAGAATTTTTCTCCCAGTGAATTGCCTCCTTGGCCAACGCCAAATTTGGATAAGACCATTAAATTTTTGAATTGGCATCCAAACACTAAATTAGTTGATAACTTAAAAAAAACTCTAAATTATTTTAAAGAGCACGAGATTAAAATACCAAGACCAGAGATTGTCACAAAAACAGAGCAGATAAAAGTTGAGATACCAAAAGAGCCTGATCAGTTGAAAACAGAAAAAATCAGGGAGTTTAAAAATCAATTAGACAAAGCAGTGGGGGAGAAGAAACCAGGCAAGAAGGGAAGTAAGATAAAAGTATTATTACCAATAATACTATTTATGTTAGTGGGATATGCCTTGATTTGGCCTGTTCTGCAATTAGGCTGGGGGGTACTTACTTTTAAACAGCAATTAACAGCAGCAGCAGATTATCTGGAAAAAGGGGATTTTGAAAAAAGTTTATCTTCTGTCAACCAAGCCAAACTAGGGGTGGTACAGGCAAAAGCTATTCTGTCTTCCTTGGAGTCTGTCCGTCAATTGGGCTTGCTAAAATCCCAATTTGAAGTAGGGGATAACTTGACAAGTTTAGCTACCCTGTCTGCGGATTCTGTCCAAAATACTATTTTAGGAATACAAAACTTAATCAGCAGCTTAAAAAGCATAACAGGTGAGTTAAATGATTCCCCCAAAAATTATTTCGACCAATCTACAGCCTATCTTTCATTAGCTGATGAAGATTTATCTAAATCAGCTGCTTTAATTAACAGTTCAGATTTTAAATCCAGTCTGCCCAAAATATTAAGATCCAAAGTAGATATTTTGGCAGAAAGACTAGCCATCTATACTAATTTGGTGAAAAAGGGAAGAGCTTTAAGTCTACTATTGCCGGAGGTGGTTGCCTTGGATGGAAAAAAGACCTATCTGGTGATTTTACAAAACAATAACGAGCTTCGTCCAACTGGTGGATTTATTGGTTCTTTTGCTAAAATCTCTTTTGAAGGGGGCAGATTAAAAAATTTAGAAGTTAATGATACTTATGCCATAGATGGACAGTTAAAAATACATGTTGAGCCTCCCAAGGAAATTAAAGAAGATTTAAACCAGAAAGATTATTTTCTAAGAGATGCCAACTTTGAACCAGATTTTCCCACATCTGCCAGACAAATAGAATGGTTTTATACCAAAGAAACTGGAGAAAGAGTAGCAGGTGTAATTGCTCTGGATATTTCAGCTGTTGAGGATCTGCTTTCTGTAGTAGGCCCGTTGGACCTGGCAGATTATAAAGAGCAAATAAATTCTGCTAATTTGTTTGAGAAAGCTATTAGTCATGCTGAAATTAATTTCTTTCCTGGCACACAGGCAAAAAAAAGTTTCCTGGCAGCATTAACTCAAGGGTTGTTTAATAAACTATTTTTTCTGCCTAACCAAAACTGGCCAGGCATTGTAACTTCTTTGGGTAGGTCTCTAGAGAAAAAACATCTGAGTATTTATTTGGATAATCAAACTCTTTTTTCATATATCATTGCTCAGAATTGGGGAGGAGTTTTGCCAAGACCAGTTGTGGCAAACGAGGGAGTAATGGCTGATTTGCTAATCCCAGTTGAGGCAAATTTGGGAGCAAACAAAGCAAATTATTATTTGGATAGAAAATACAACTTAGAAACAGTCATAGGTAAGGATGGTGAAGTGGGACACAGACTCAGAGTAGCGTATATTAACAGAAGCCCATCTGATGCATTCCCAGGGGGAAAATATAAAAACAGGATGAGAGTTTATTTACCAAGTGGAACAAAACTGAATAGAGCTTTGTGGGGAGAGAAGGACATCTCAAAAGAGGTAACCAGTTTTACAGATTATGGTAGATCTGGATTTTCTTTTTTGACTGAACTTTTACCTAAAGAACAAAAAACTTTAATTTTAGATTATCAATTACCTACAAAACTTTCCTTTAAAAATAACCAAGCTGTTTACAGACTGGATATAGTTAAACAAGCAGGAACTTTAAAAGATCCTTTTGTCTGGTCTGTTACCTACCCAATAAATATTAAGCTATCTTCAAGCAAGACTCAGAAAATAGGTCCGCAAGAACAAACTATCAAAACTGATCTGTCGGAAAATAGGACTTTTGAGCTGGAATTTACCCGCCCTTGAATAGATAGCCTCATTTGTGGTAAATTACCTTATCTTATGGATAGACTATCTTTAAATGCTGATGAACGAATTATCTTAGGTAAGAAGGTAAAAAACCTAAGAAAAGACGGTAAATTACCAGCCCATGTTTTTGGTAAAAATTTAGATACAGAAGCTGTGACTGTTGTTACTAAAGATTTCTTAAAGATTTTTAAGGAAGCTGGGGAAACAGGATTGGTTGATTTAAAAATTGGTAAAGAAAAAGTCAGACCTGTTTTGATTAGAGAAGTTCAATATGATCCTATAAATGATCAGCCTATTCATATTGATTTTTATCAAGTTAACTTAACCCAAAAAGTTAAAGTAGCTGTACCTTTAGTATTAGTTGGAGAGCAACCAGAGTCTATTAAATTAGGTGAAACAATAATCCTACAAACCATCAATGAATTAGAGGTTGAAGCTTTACCTACTGACTTAGTTGAAAAGATTGAAGTGGATATTAGTTCACTCAAAAATATTGATGATGCTATTACCATTGGACAATTACAATTTGATAGGAGTAAACTAACTATTCAAGCACCAGATGAAGAGATAGTAGTCAAGCTTGCTCCAGCAGTATCTGCTGAAATGGAGAAGTTGCTGGAAGAACAAGCAGCTGAAACAGCTGCAGCTGCTGCAGAAAAAGGAGCAGAGGGTGAAGTGAAGACAGAAGGAGAAACTGTTGAAGGTGTTGAGGGTAAGGTAGCAAAAGAAGGAGAAGTTCTTGTTGAGGGTGAAGCTGGGAAAGAAGAAAAGGCACGTGCTCAAGAGGCTGAAAAAAAGCCCGAATAGTCTTCAAAACCAGGCCAATTTTTACCCAAATTTTTTATAATTTTCTCTAAACTATGCGGACAATCTGCGTTTAATTTGCGTTAATTGATAAAATTGGACAGGAATGATTATTAGCGATATGATATTGTTATGCAACAGATAGTATCCAGATCTCAATTTATAGCTAAAATTTCAAAGTATTTGAGAATTGTAGAAACACAGAAACAAACTATTGTGATTACTGATAATGGTAAACCAGTAATAATGGTATTCCCTTATAAAGAGGAATCCTCTGATAAACAATTTTAAATTATTCTTATGTTCAATCAATCTGGTGAGATGGCCATCGAGTTACCATAATGGATTCTCCTTTGTGAGGCAGCTTTTGCCAAAGTTCTTCTGTGATAAAAGGCATAAATGGGTGAAGTAACTCCAAAGATGTTCTGAAAACATATTCTAAAACAGGTTGAGCTGCTGCTCTTCTATTTTTTGTACTCTCAATATACTTATCTGCAAATTCATGCCAAATAAATTCATACAAAGATCCTGTTGCTAAATGTAGATTGAAAGATTCTAGATTTTTAGTAACTTCTTGAATAGTTTTATCCAACTCTTCTAAAATTCTCTTGTCCTTGTAGTTGCTTTTATCAATCTCTGAAGATGGGTTTTCAGGTTTCAAATCTATTATGAAATGTCCAATATTCCAGAGTTTAGTTCCAAAGTTCCTGAAATTTTTAGCTCTTTCATCAATAGTTTGCCTTGAAGCCTTGCCATCTCTGCCAGGTGCAGAATAGGTATATAAAGCCATCCTGGTTGCGTCAGTGCCCCATTGTTTTCTTAGCTCATTTGGATCTATGCCATTACCTAATGATTTGGAAAATTTTCTGCCTTGCATATCCCTGATCATGCCATGGAAAAACATATTCTTAAAAGGAATTTCATCAGTAAACCAAAGTCCCAGCATAATCATCCTGGCTATCCAAAGGTATTTTATCTCTCCTGCTGATGTTTCAAAATCCCAAGGGTAGTATTTATCGAATTCTTTGTTTTTATCGGGCTCGCCCGCTAACGCCTGAGCGAAGCGATGGCGAGCGGGCCAGCCCAATGTTGCCATGGGCCAAAGTCCTGAAGAGAACCAGGTATCAAGCAATTGTCCGTCTTGCACCCATTTATTTAACTTACATGTTTGACAATTTTGTTCAGGGTGTTCAAGGGAGATTACCATGTCTTTATCTTTCCCTACCTGATGAGTTGGATTACACTTCTCACAATACCAGACAGGGATTCTATAGCCCCACCAAAGTGGCCTTGAGATACACCAGTCATGAATTTCTTTTATCCAATCTGATAAAATCTTTTGATAATTTTTAGGCATAAAGTTAATCTTGCCAATATTTTTAAGAGCTTTCTCCGATAAAGGTTTCATTCTGACAAACCATTCTTCAGAGATAATAGGTTCAACCACTGTTTTACACCGTTCACAAACTGGAACTGAATGGATATAGTCTTCCTCTTTGATTAAAATCCCTTTTTCTCTAAGCTCTGGTAGCATAGCAGTTCTTGCTTCCTGCACTTTCATACCAGCATATTTGCCTGCGATTTCTGTTAATCTGCCTCTTTTATCAATTACATGAACAATTGCTAAGTTATGTCTTTTGCCAATTTCGTAATCTACAAAAGAGTGTCCGGGAGTAACCTTAATAACGCCAGTGCCAAACTTAGGATCAACAATCTTATCTGCCACAACCTTCATTTTTTTTCTTCCTGTTAAAGTTTCGATTTCAAACTCTTTTCCAATAGCGTCTTTATATCTTTTATCATCAGGGTTAACAGCGAGCGCAGTGTCGCCAAATTTAGTCTCTGGTCTGACAGTTGCTAATGTGAATGGTCCATATTTTAAGTAATAGAGTTTTTCTTTTCTTTCTTCATATTCAACCTCTACATCTTCAATCGCAGTTTGATCTTTTGGACACCACTGGACAATGTATGCTCCTTTATAGAGTAAATCCTGATCCCAAAAAGTTTGAAATTCTTCTAGAACTGCTTTAGCAACCTTTGGGTCTAGCGTAAAAACTTCTCTGGACCAGTCAGCAGATAGCCCCATTACTCTCCATGTTGCAGACACTGATTTGTAGGATTCTTCTTTAAACTGCCAGGCTTTTTTTAACCACTCTTCTCTGCCTAATTTTTGTTTAGATAGCCCCTCTTTTTCTAACAGTTTATTTAAAGTGCCCTCAAACTGAATTCCAGCATGATCCACCCCTGGTAAAAGTAATACATCATATCCCTGCATTCTTTTAAAACGGGCAAGAGCATCCATGATAGAGTGTTCCATGGCATGGCCCAAATGCAAAGCTCCTGTAATATTTGGCGGAGGCATTAACAAACCATATGGTTTTTTACTAGAGTTGGGATCTGCTTTAAAAAAGCCCTTCTCTTCCCAAAATTTATACCACTTATTTTCTATCTCCTCTTGCTTATATATTTTATCCATTGCGGATAAGTATATTCAAATTAATAAGATAGGGCAAGGTTTGGATCTGCTTGAAGGTCAAAAGGGTTTTTAAGAGGCTTTTGGAAAAAAGCTGCTGAGGCAATCATAAAATGACATATATACTTGACATATATATTAGACAGCGTTATAGTGGTTTTACTATGCAAATGCAAAAAACAATGATGTATCTACCAAGGTATATAAAAGAAAAAATCAAAAAGGTAGCTGAAACCGAAGGAACCAGTCAGGCTGAGGTAATGAGAAAGGCGCTTGAGGTTGGTTTGGGAACAGTTGAATCTCAGAAAAACGCCTCTTCTAAATCTTTACTCAAGCTAGCTGAAATAGGCAGAAAGTATAAAACTGGCGAGTTGCCAAAAACCAGTGCTGTTGAAGAGATAGACAAAATGTGGCAAAGTTGGGGCAAAGGAAATGAGTAATAAGGTATGTATCTGTGATGCTGACTTCTTAATTGCTCAGTTAATGGAGAGTGATGCTAACCACTCAAACGCTCTTCAAATAGCTAAGCAATTAGTTGCAGAGGAAGCAAAGGTTTTATTTCCTGTATCTGCCCTGGATGAAGCTGCAACTGCTATTCAAAGACGATATAATAATCCACCCCTGGCAAGTGAGTTGCTTCAGCAATATAAAGATCCAAACCTGTTGGTTTTAGCAATCTCCCAGGATGACTTTATAGAATCAACTAACTATTTTGATCCAACTGCCTCTAAGCACCACACACCCTTTGACTGCCTTATTCTTGCTCTAGCCAAAAACCACAAAGTAGATGCAATCTTATCCTTTGATAAGTTTTATGAGAATAAAGGATTTCTAGTAGCAAAAGATTTGATTAAAGAAAGATGAGACAAGGTAAGGTTTGGATCTGCCTGAAGGGTTGAAAGATCTTCTAGAGGTTTTTGGAAAAAAGCAGCAGAGGCAATCATGGCTGCATTGTCTGTGCAAAGCTCAGGTGGAGGAATAAACAATTGACAATTGAGAATGGACAATTGACAATGTTTTTTAAGTTCACTTCGGAGTTTTTGGTTAGCAGCAACACCACCAGCCACCATAATTTGTTTGACTTTATATTTTTGTACAGCTTTGATTGTTTTTGAAATTAAAACATCAATTATCGCCTGTTCGATAGATGCTGCCAGATCAGCTTTACTCTTTTCTCTCTGAACTAAATTAGATACTGCTGTTTTTAATCCTGAAAAAGAAAAGTCATAATCTTTGGACTTAATCATTGGGCGGGGGAGATCAAAAGCTTTTGGATTTCCTTTTTCGGCAAGTTTGCTAAGTTGTGGTCCTCCAGGGTAGGATAGATTGAGCAATCTTGCACACTTGTCAAAGCACTCTCCAGCTGCATCATCTCTGGTTCCACCTAAGTATTGATACTTATTGTGATCTGTAAAAAGGACTAAATCAGTATGCCCACCAGAGACAAGTAAGCCAAGACAAGGAAATGTGGGGGGAATGGGGGAAATCCAATTGGCATAAAAGTGTCCAATTAAATGATTTACAGGGATTAATGGTTTATCCCAAACTTTGGCTAAAGTTTTAGCAGTTTCTACCCCAACAAGAAGTGACCCAATCAGTCCTGGGCCATAAGTTACGGCAATTGCATCAAGATCTTGAATCTTGAATCTTGAATCTTGAATCGCTGTTTCAATTACTGGAATAATACTTTTGATTTGTTCTCTGGCTGCTTGCTCTGGGATTATTCCTCCATATTTTGCTTGTAATTTAGCTGACGAGGCTATGGTATTGGATAATATTATTATTCTATTCCCTTCCTTTTTCAAGATAGCACAAGCTGTCTCGTCGCAGGAGGTCTCAATACCGAGTATGATCATAAAGCTGCTGCCTGCCCTTCGTAGCCTAGGCGAAGGAGGGTTTCATCACAACTAGTCTCAATTCCTAAAATTATCATAACCCGCATATTTTAGCAGAAAAAATCTACTCTGGTATTTAATAATTTTCTTAACACTTATTGATAATTGATAAAGTATAAAAATGGAAGTATACTATTTGTATATGCCTAAAGCTTTAAAGAAATATATAACCATAGACAAAGAAATCTTAGGTGGAACTCCTGTGATTTCCGGTACCAGAATTCCTATTGAGAGAATATATGAGCTTGTAAAACAAGGGTATTCTACAGAGGATTTGCAGGAGGAATACCCCCATATTGATACAAAAAAAATTCAATTCCTTATGGCTTATTTGATACAGGCGGGACTAGATGCCTTCACACAATACGAGAAGCAAGCAAAATAGAACTCGGAAGTTATTCAAATATAAACTAATTCTTGATGAAGGTTTATCCTTAGCCAAATCTTATCCAACACTTAATAATTTTCATAATCTTAAACACATTGTTCATGACCTCAAAAAATCAGCGATTAAAGATGAATTTCTTTATGATTTGGCAACAAGCACAGGAAGTGTATTAATAGTTTTTAACACAAAAGATTTTAAGCCATTGATTAGACCAAATAAACCTTCTGTTATTTCGCTGTCTAATAATCTTACAAATAAGGAGGCTGATTTAAAAATTTGTAAAGCCTTAAGAGAGCTTTCCACTGCTCAAACAAAAGGTTGTTTGATCTCCATTACTAAATCCGATACTACTATTAAAATTCCTGAGACTAATAAGGATTAAGGTTTTATGGCTACTTATTCAATAATCCAAAGATCCAAGCCTAAAATAATCATAAAGGCATTTTATCAGACCTATGCTATGATGGCATCATGGCAGGTGAACCAGGATCTCAAGAATCAAGAGAACCACAGCCAGTAGGTAGAGTACAGAGGTGGGGTAGTAGGATTTTCCGTCATCTACCGCTTGGTAGATTTTCTGAACGCTTTCAATTATTTGGACCAGTTACTCCTCTAGTTTTTGACCCCTCTCTTCCTCCAGAAGAATTAGGCAGACAATATAGAGATCAGATAATTCAACTTGAAGTGGCAAGGTATGGAATACCTACAAAAGTAGGACAAAAAAAGAGAAAAGAAGGAATAACAAAGATTTTTGGACAAGCAGTGACTAGATTATTTGAACCAGCTTACCAAGTTGATGTTCTGCGTACACATGTACTCGAGGATGTAACTAAATACGCACGAGAGGATAGCAAACAAGTTAAAGGAATGGCACTTGCCTTTATCAGACAACATAGTGTTTCAATTGAAGAGATAATGGAAAAGACAGATCCGCATGATCAGCTAGCGCGAGCTGCATTTGATGCTGTTAGAGAGATGCTGGGTGGTAATGAGCAGCAACAATCTTATGCGTTACAAGTGTTACAGAGCCATCAAGATAGAATTTTTGGATTACTTGGTAATGAGGTGATAGCCAATTTCTTTGGATGTGAATTAGCAGGAGTAATGGAATCTAAAAATCCAGTTCTTGTCAGATCAGCTAACCAAATTATAGAAGCAATTATTCAGGGGAAGTTTGAACGGGGTAGTAAATACCAAGATTTTACAAATGGATCAGCCTTTCTGGGTGGGTTACTTTATGAATATTACAAAAAAGCACATAGGTATGGGCAGGATACACTTTTCCCGATGTTAAAGGAAGCTGGACTTGATCCATTGGAGACAGTGCAAAAATGGCAAATGGGCAAGCATATTAACAGTTCTAATGGTGCAGTAGCAAAGAATCTCCCTTTACTTCTTGAATTAAACCGTGAACATCCTGGTAGTGTTGGATTGCTAAGCCAAAACTATCATCTTTTCAATCTTGGGAGATATCCAAAAGCAGTGCTTGAAGAGATGGTGCAGACCCATGAAGACGCTTCATTACCTGCTTTTTATGTTATTTATCCAAGGTCTGATGATGAAATTTTTGGACAATTCTACAACCAAAAATTTGTGCTGGATAAATTGTATACACAACTGAAGGGAAGAGTGCGTATAAAAATTGTTGAGGTAGAAACAGATAAAGAAATAGAAGAAATGCTGGATAGTTTAAAGGGGCGGTTTGGACAAGGGAAAGCAGGTATTTTAGCAGGACATGGAAGTAAAGATGCCATCACTTTTGGAAAAGAAGGAGACGGGCATCAACTAACAACACAACACTTTCTCAGTGGCAACGTAGATCATGGCGCTGGACGAGCTTTAAAGGAAGCGTTTGTTCCTGGTGCAACACTGGCACTTTTTTCCTGTAGTACTGGGTTTGATGATCCAGAAGGTATAGCCAGGGTGATTAAAGAAACAACTGGGATTAATACGCTTGGTCCGGATAGGCCAACTTCAATTTCAAATATTGAAGCGGATGTTGATGATACTGGGAATGTAGATCTTGATGTTTATTATTATAAAGCCCTAACGAAAAAATATAGTTAAATTTAGGTGTAATGTAATTTGACAAATTTAATGTGATATAATATTATTAATGTAATATGGTTTATACAGTTTCTATCACTTCTCAAGGGCAAATCAGTATTCCAGCTAAATTCCGCAGACAGCTGGGATTAAATAAAGGTAGAAAAGCGTTAGTTTCTTTAGAAGATAAGGGATTGGTAATTAAACCGATTAAAGATTTTTTGGAATTAGGAGGTTCTTTGAAAACTAATATTAAAGCTACCCCCAGACAAATCCGTGAATCTTTTGAACAGTATTTAGCAGATGAAGCTGTTAAAAATACTGGATGAATACGCTAATTGCTGATGCAAACTTATTCTTAAGATTTTTACTTAATGATATCCCAAATCAATATAGTATTGCTAAAAAACTGTTTTCTAAAGCAAAAAATGGTCAGTTGGAAATAATAGTTCCTCAAATTATAATTTTTGAAATAGCCTTCAGTTTAGATAAATACTACCATTTTCCTAAAACAGAAATGATAGATAAATTGAGTTTGCTTATTGCAACCCAATATTTTAAAATTCAGGATAAAGAAATTTTTCAAATAGCCCTAAATCTTTATCAGTCGAATAACTTAAGCTTAACAGATTGTTTTTTACTTGCTAAATCACAAGTTATGGAGATTGAGATCTTCACTTTTGATAAAAACTTAATTAAGCTGTTGTGAATATTAGGTAAAAGTTGTACCTTGAGAGTGTGGCTTTTGATGATATCCCTATTTCAAAGTATTAACTACCTAGAAACTACCTAAAAATCAGCTATTGGCTAGTTTCCAGAAACTCTTAGGAGAACGTGGAATCCCTTCAAAATAGATCTTTTATTAAAATTGGATTTTTACTACAATAACATTGCCTTGTCTTTTTATTTCTTGGGGTAGAGGAAAATCAGACTTTAATTTTTCAAGAATATAAACAATTTTTTCTACATTTTCCTCTCCAATGCCATGTATATTTAAGTACCTTATACCATAATTTAAGGCTGTATTAATTCTATCTCTAACCTCCTTTTCAGCAACTTGATTGGACATCTCCCTATTTATAAATACAGCATAAGGTGATTCGTTGACAATTCTATCGTACGCTATATTAAAATCGCTTGGAGAAAAATCAGACTGGGAAAGCATCTCATCATACATAGGTTGTATTTGTGATGTAAAGTAGCCAGCACTATAAAGGTTGCATATATTCCTTCCTCTATTTCCATAGCGGGCAGTTATATCCCACTTTAATTTTTTTATATCTCCACCTCTATCACTGACAACTTTTACATATATGGATTGTCTTAACGCTTCAATATCAATTGCAGGTATTTTACCTTTAAAGTAGGCTATTAAATTTTGACTGACTGATTCCCTATCTACCTGTTTAAAATCCTCTAATAATTTTTGTGTATCATCTTGAAGAAGGGGAATCCGGTCTTTGTCCACCGCATATCGGATTATTTTCTGAATCCCTATTATCTGATTTTTATCCAGGGCATTTAGATTAATTATTATAACAGGGCCGTTGACAGTAATATTTTTATTATTACTAAAAGCTTGAAAAATAATCTGCACCTTGGTTTGAAATTTCTTTAATCCAGATAAATCGATTTTGAATATAGACTGGAGACTACTTAGAATGTCCACCTTAGGGTTTTAAATGATCCGACAATTCCATAACTGTTGGGAGATCGTTTTTTACGAAAATAGTAGATCCAGGAATGATTCCCCCAAATTCCTCTTCGGTAATTTCTTGGCCATCTCGAGTGAGAACTCTTTGTTTTGAGTTGTTTTTTTCTACTAAATATCCTTCTTTGTCTGTAGCTTTTCCAAAGGAATTAAGAATAAACCCTTTAGCTGTTTTATCAAATGTTATTTGCATTAATTAGTAGCCTTTCTTACTTTATAACTTACTTTATATTCTCACGTCAAGCATTTTAACACAATTCAATAATAAACTTGATAGTTGTTGTTAATACCAGGTAAAAGTTGTACCTTGAGAGTGTGGCTTTTAATGATCTGGATAGAATTTATTGCTTTTCCTTAGGTGATTTCCACAATTTTGAAAAATGTTTTTTTAATTTTTTAGTTAAACACCATTTGCAAAAAAGATATGAGCTTGAAGAAGGCAATAAAAATCAAGCAATTGGTAATCTTTTAGATCTAGTCATGAAAATAATTCATAGAACAAAAGCTTACAGTCAACCTTTAGATTATATTTTAAATACTATTTTTAAAGCTGCCGAAGGAGAGATGAGAGATAAAGTAGAACGGGCTGGGTCTAAATCTTTCTATGGCACCACTATTCCATTCCTGACTGAAGAAACTATCAGTAAAGCAAAAGAGGTTTTTAAAAGATACTATGAATTAAGAACAGGGAAGATTAATAAAGTTGTTTTAGATGAGAAATTCTGGGAGTGTATATTAGAAGGTAGCCAGCTGTTTAAAATATGGGGAGGGCCAGATGCTTTGGAAATGGGGGAAGATGGGATAGCAGAAATTGTAGACTACAAGTATTTTGAAGATCCTCAAAAAGGAAAAGAGAATTTGGATATGGATTTGGCGCCTAAGTTATATACACTTCTTTGTTCATCAGAGCTTTCAAAGCTGGAGTATAAAAAGGTCAGGTTTAGAATCAGGTCTTGGAATGACCCTTTGGATGAATCCTTGTATGAAGAGTTTGATCTTCAAATAGTTGCTAACTTAAAAGACTTTTTTAGATTAAAGATAGAGAAAATTTTAGGGATTACAGAGCTCAAGTTTTGTGAGAAGCCCTATTGTAAGGCCTGTAACTCTACTCAAAAACAAGATTGGATTAAGCAGTTAAAACTTAAAAAATTCATTCATTAAACGGTTGACAAATAGTTATACTTTAGATATACTTTGTTTAATATGAATTATCAAGTTATAACCGTTAAAGTTGACCCTACTACTAAAAAAGAAGCCCAATATACTGCCGATGAGCTAGGTTTATCACTTAGTGCTGTACTCAAGGGATTATTAAGACAATTTATTCAGACTAAAACAGTCAGATTCAGTGCAATGGGGGAGAAACCAAATGAATATTTGTTATCTGCGATGAAAAGAGCTAAAGAAAATAGGAAGACAGGGAAAGCCTCTCCTGTTTTTGATAATGCTAAAGATGCTCTTAAATTCTTGGATGAGCAGGGTATATGAAAATTCAGTATGACCCTGATTGCTTACTTTTTTCAGATTGGTATTCACAAAGAACTTTATAGCTCACAGACCTAGTCTAACTTGGCCAAAATTCCAACTTTTTGCGGGAAGCCTTTTTGTAAAGCTTGTATCTCAGACCAAAAACAAGATTGGATTAAAGCCTTAAAACTTAAAAAATTTATTTAACATTGTAAGATGAGTTTTTATTGATAGTGATCAGTTATATCAAAAATTTCAATTTCTCCTGAAATAATACCAAAAATAGCCCGATACTTTCTATCAATTCTAAACGAATAGATCCTCATTTGTTTTGGCTTGAGGAGTTCTGTATTAAGTGAAGGATGCTTAGAATTCTCCTGGAAAAGCTTAAGTTGTTTATGAAATTTTTTGACCAACCCATGACCCTTTAAGTACTTTTCAAAACGAGGATTAAGGGGTTTTACTTTCATAAAGAGATGATTCTTTTAATCCCTGAATCAAACTATCAATAAATTTTTTATTATATCTACCAGTTTTTTCAAATTCTTTTTGGATTTCATCCAAAGGTCGGGGAACAAATTCTTCAAAGACAGTTTCTACCGATCCAAAATATCTTCGAATCAAACTTCGGATAAATTCAGAACGGGTAGCAAAACCTTGTTTCTTAGTTTCAGTATCCACTTTTTCTGCGATTTGAGCTGGTAGTGATATGGTAACTGTAGACATAAGAATATTTAACAATATTTGTTAATTTTTGTCAAGATGGCAGAAAAAATCCCCACAAAAGATAAAGTTCCTACAGATGCTTCTATACAGACGCTTTTAAATTGGCATTTGTTGCTTATTGGGTGTAGAATATCAGGACGAATGTTAAAGAAATTGCACAAATTTCTTGTAAGTAAGGTTGTTTCTTCAACTATATTTTGGGGTTATAACCTGATATATATTTTCTTTCTATTCCTTGTTCTTCTTAACTTAATTAATATATCATCAAGTGAACCAAGTTTTAAGTGGAAAGATGTTTTTACTTTTGGTGGTTTTTACCCTACCAATGTATTGGTAATGATTTATACTTTCATACTTACTCCTTTTGCTACTCTCATTCTAGTTATCTTGACAAAGATCTATAAAAAACCTTTGGATCTTTTAAAAGTATTCTTTGGGGTGGAAATTTCCTTAATGGGTTTGAATCTGTTAAGTATTGTCTTTTTACGCCAGATGACGCCAATTACCTGGCTTTTTTTCCTAAGCATTACAGCCAGTATCGCAGGTTTGTTAATACATCCTCTTTATCCAGTTATAAACTCCAAAATCAAACAAACCTTGCTGTTATTGTCCCAACAAGCAGCCCTCTTAATCTCTGGATATATTTCTCTACTGACTGTGTTTTTCCTGCCAATTATTGTGGCTTTTATAATCAATATCCTGTCTAGATCAGGCGGTTCTATTATCAGTAATTTATTGTTTTCTCTAACTCATGCAGGGCTTTTACAGTTTCTTTTTATGCTTTTTTTCCTAATATTGTTTGTGTTATCCCTTAGTTTTTTTATTACAGCTCCTATTGTAGCAATTATAATATTTTGGAATACTGCTAAGACTTTATTTAATCAATTATCCCAGCAGAATAAAAGAAACTACGCCAAAGTTGTAAGTATTAGTTTTGTTTTGGGCTTTATCTTAATTGCCTTATTCTTTTCTGTACAAAGTTCTGACAATTGGTATGTTAATGATTTGAATGCTTTGCGTAATGCTAATACTTTTGAGCAGAAAGAGAAGATAGCTCAAAAACTCATTAAGAATGACAAACAAATAAAAAACACCCTGCTTTCAACATATCTTGCCAGGTATAAATATTTGGGTGATTCAAATATTAATATTTTAAAAACAGGTTATAAAAATGAGCTGGGTACTACTCAACCTGTGGCTGATTTTATACAAAAGGCTTTTACAACTGTGGCTCTACCATTTATTTATAGAGGTAATTTTAAAGAAGATGTAAAACAAGCAGCCGAAGATTATGAAGACCTTTTTGATAACTCAATTCAAAAAGGAGAACAAGAGTCGATTGTTAAAACATTAAAAGCTACCAACACTCAAGATGAGATTAAAGCCGGGTTACTAGACAGAGATAAACAATCCGTAAAAATAGTCTCAAAAGTAGTAAGTATTAATTCTCAGTTTGATGGACTGCTTTCTAAAGTTACTATTGAGGAAGAGTATAAAAACACAGCTGATCGTCCTCAAGAGGTCTATTATGAATTTTATCTGCCGGAGGATTCAGTAGTAACAGAATTAAAATTAGGTCCGGATTTGGAATTTGAAAATAATTCAGCAGATAAAAACACAGATTTGCCTACTCAACCCACCCAACCAACTCAGCTGATGTCTACCCCAGCCCCTGAAAAACAAGAAGAAGCTGCCAGTGTTGCTCCTAAAGGAGCAGCAAATAGTACCTATAATCAACAAGTCCGTTTCAGAGTAGATCCTGCTTTACTTGAACAAGTTGGGCCAAGACAATATAGATTAAGAATCTTTCCTATTCCTGCCCAAGGCAGAGATTTGAATGGAGCAATAACTCTTGTACCTCAAAAGAATCAAAGAGTTAGATTTAGCTATTTAACTATCAGGTCAGATCAAGGAGTTATGTTACCGATGATTACTCAGCAAAGAAATGTTTTTATAGACAGTCATACCCGGAAAAAATATCTTATTAATGGTCAGGAACTCAAATATAGTACTGATCCTAAAATTGTGAATCTAAGTAATAGTAATTTATGTTATAGCAATGTTTTTCATTCAACTACTGAAATTGGAGAGGTGTTTTTCGTTCCTCATGCTGTTAATCCCCAGCTAAAAAGTGTCTATTCCTGTCAGGATAGATTTTCAAATGCCAACAAAAATATTAGTGGTTTAAAGATCGCTTTTTTACTTGATGTTTCATACAGCAACAAACAGGTCGAGTGGAATAAGTACTTACAGCAAAGTTTTCCTTTAATTGCTTTACTACAAAACAATAGTATTGATTTGTATTATTTCAATGATACTTTAAGCCAAAAAATACCTCTTACTCAGGATATGTTAAATAAACCCAGGGAAATTTTGCACTTTGGTAAAACTGACAGGTTACATGTACTGAAAACACTGCCGAATACTTATGATGTTGTATTTATGATTAGTGATAGCGGGGAATTTGATGGAAAAGGCGTTGATGGTTTGGAAGTGCTACCCAAAGCTCCTGTTTATCTTATTCATCCTCAATCGTTGCCTATATATAACGATGCTTTAACAACATACATCTTACAAGCTGGAGGTAAGGTTTTCTCCAGTGGTGAGGAAGCAATTGAACATTTATGGTTAGTCAGACAACAGAAAACGCTACAGACCAACTTAAATGTTATTGATGCTGATAAATTTGGGACTTGGATGGTAGTTAAAAATGGGAATATCCTTACTTTAGACAATAAACCAGTTAGTGGCATATCTTCTGATGGGTTTACCCAACTGGCAAAAAAGAAGATTATAGAACAAAGTATTTCTAAGGTGAATTCAACTACTACTCTGGCTTCCTTGGACCAAATTCATCAAATTGCTGAACAATCCTCCATAGTGACGCCTTTTTCTTCTATGGTGGTGTTAGTAACAGAGGCTCAGAAAGAGCAACTTAAGAAAGCTTCGCAAGAGTCCAGTAGATACATTGCTGACTTTGATATCGGAGAAGAAACTTTGGGTAATCCTTCAGGATCAGGTTTACTTGAGATTGGGGCAGTACCTGAACCGCATGAATGGGTATTAATTATTTCTGGATTAATATTGTTAGCCTATCTTCTTTTGTATGAGCAAACTCTTCACCAGAATAACTAGTCTATCTTGGTTAGATTATTTACTAATTCTATTCTTTATTGTTTTTTTCAAAGAAGCAATATTTTATATCTGGTCTACTTTTCAAAGCAAAGAGTTTTATGAAAATGGTATGGCTTTTGTAGTTATAACAGCAGTTCTGATCTACTCTCTTTGGAGACAAAGAAGCCAAACTAATAATGCTAAAGTAGGTTATACCCAACCATTGATCTTAATTTTAAGCATTTTGGGGTTATCTGTTTTAAATGCCTTTTTTCTTAAACTCGGCATTTTACCCGCAGCCTTATTCTTGCTTGGCGTTTATTCTTTACTGGGGTTTTACTTTGAAAAGAATATCTGGAGAAGAACTTTGTTTATTTTCATTATCTTGATTATGACCTTGCCTTTCTTAGAAAGAGTTCAAAGGTTTTTGGGATTTCCAATTAGACTGGTAACTGCCAATATAGTAAGCACTATTTTTCACCTTTTGGGAATAGGTCATGCTTCGCAGTCAACAATTATTATTACCGAAAATAGGGCTACCAGTATTGATTTACCTTGTAGTGGAGTTAAGAGTATTTATACTGGTGGGTTATTTATGTTAGCAACTTATTATCTGCAAAATATTAAATTGTCTATTAAATTAGTTATTTTGAGTGTTACCTTCTTCATATTATTGATATTTTTCAATATTTGGCGGGTTTTTAGCTTAGTTTATGTTTATGATATTTTAAATTTACAGCAAGCAGGAGATAATATCCATTTGATAATGGGTGTTACAGGGTTTTTAATAAGTTGTGTTTTTATCTGGTATGGTGCAAGCAAATACTTACCCAAAATTAGTTTTAATAAGTCATTGCCAGTTAAAGAGAAATATCAAGGAATATATATTAAGATAATAGTTATTCTCATTCTGCTTGTTTCCCTGGTTGCAGTACATTTTTCCTCAAACCCTCAAAAGACAATACCATCAAAGGCTTTAAACCAGGAAAAGAATTTAGTTTTAAACAATACAAAACTAGAAAATCTGTCTTTTAATGAGAGAGAACAATCTTTTTTCATCAATAGTGATGTAGATTTTAGTAAAAAATACAAAGGAGAGACTAAAGAAGGATTACCTTTTACCTTGTTACTGGTTTCCAGTAAGTCAGCCAGAACCCATCATGATCCTGAGACTTGTTTACTTGGTCTTGGGTACAAAATAAATAACTCAGAGATTTTTAGAATAAATGACATTACTGTTAGACGTTTAAGTTTGAATGAAAATAATGCTCACTTAATCTATTGGTTTTTAAGTTCAGATAAGATAATTATAGATTACTCAGAGCGTGTTTGGGAACAAATAAAAAATCCCAATAAAGAATGGGTGTTAATAGAGGTGGGTTTTGCTCAGAGTGTAGACATGGAAGATAAAAATATATCAGATTTACTGTTTCAGATAAATTCTGCGGCCAAAACACTGCTTTTAAGCAACTAATTTAATTTCTGCTAAAGTATTGTGCTCATGGAAGCCTTCCTGAGGTAATGACTCAAATAGTTTGATAGAGGAGATTTTAATAGGATCAAAAGGCAGGGTCATAATTTTTTCCAAATTTACCTCCAAATCTCTATCAATATTAAAAGTGTTACTAAATTTAGCAATAGTAATATGTGGGGTAAATCTTCTTTCATCAAAAGGAAGTTTTAAACTCTCCAGTCCATCCTTAATTTTTTCTCTGATCATTAAAACTTTATCTATATCACCTTTCACTCCTACCCATAAAACTTTAGGATGATGAACATCTGGAAATCCATCAATATATGCAGGAGTTACTTCAAAAGATGAAATACCAAGGGCTGCATCTTGAATAATTTTGATTAAATTGTCTTTTAAGTTATCTTCCTGTTCTCCCAAAAAAGCTAAAGTAAGATGAACTTTATCTAAATCAGTTATTTTTGCTTGAGGAATTAATATACTCAATCTATCTTGAATAGACTTAAACTGAGCCAAATTCTGTCTTGGTATTTCCAGGGCAATAAAAAAACGCATTAGATTTCCAAATTACTTTTTGCAAGTTTAATTGTTTGAGATTTAAAAAACTCTTTAATCTTCTGCCATGAGGTTGGAACTAACATTTTAGGGGAATCCTGTGGGTCTGCATCCATAAAATAGGTTAAACTTTTTGTAATATGATAAATGTTGTTGGACAGCCTGTTATATTTTTTATCATAAAATTTTAAGATTTCCTCGAGGGTAAATTTTTTAGTAATCAGAAAATACAAATCAATAAAATCACGTTTTGTACCTCTGCTGCAAATGGCATCAATTTTCATAGCTGCAATATCCGCAAGCGAAGCAATATTAACTTTGCAAAATTCAGATGTTTTACCAATCAGCGGATACTGGTAATAAAAATAACTGAATTTTACCTTTGGAAAACTACCTAAGATGGTCCATTTTGCTGTTTCATCCAGTTTAAACCCAGGTAATTCTGCCAGTTGTCTTAAGACAATTTCTGTAGAAAACTCTTTATCTGTGAAAAAATCAAGGTCCAAAGATACACGATGACCTAGCTGTAGAGCACAGGCTGTTCCGCCTGCCAGATAAGCATCTTTGAGAACTTTAGACTTGCCTAATAAGGCCAAAGCTCCTGCCGCATTTTTAGATAAGGTTTTTGTAAACATACTACCTTTCTGGCATCAATATTCAGTAGCAGAGCCCAGAAGTTGGCTGTTTTTGGCGAAAAACCTCTACGGTTGGTAACTACTTCTTTGATTAGGTCTTTGGAGTAATGTTTTAAAAGCCAGCGGATAGCTTTGTCATTACCGCGGTCTATCAGTCTGTGTATTACATATTGATCAGACTTCTGGGGATCAACTTTGTCAAAATCCACATCCCAGAAATACTGCTTAAAAGATTTTGGAAGCTTCTTTGCTGTCATCTATTAATTTTACCACAAATATTTGACAAAGATACCAAATTTATTAGATGATAAAAATGCCCAATATTTTATGAAAGAGGTTGTTAGTTCCCCAGAAGAAGTAGCTGCAAGACTTGCCGGTAGTACTGTACCAGGGTTAGTAGTAATAGGTCCAAATGTAGATGAATCATTCGGTGTTACTGCACGACATAATGGATCTTCTGTACATTTAAGTCTGAACCTACCGTATTGGCGTATCATGGATGGTGACAGAAGAGGGCGGATTGATGGAAGACTTTTTCTAGATCCAGTGCCTGAAGATGAAAATGTGCATCCTCTTGCAGATTCTGTCAGAGAATTGTCGCCTGATAATTGTGCTTTAATTGATCTACCCAAAGACTATAGAATATCAACAGGTTTTGATGGGAGACGTCAAGCTGTATGGGATGTAAATGTTATAATTGCAGGACCAGGAGCTGCTAGAGGGACAGACATAAGACAAGCTGTTTTTTATATCATACCTAGATCTTGACAGCGGATATAATTTTAGCTAGTATAATGTATAACAACTGAATATTAATCAAGAGTGGTAGATAGAGATTTGGCTCGTTAAGCTACCCAGCAACCCTGAGGGAACTCGAAGGGTGCTACACCCAACCCGAAAGGGAGGATTTGTCGATCCGAAGCTTCATGCGAAGGACGAAAAAATAAATTTTAAACCTCTCTTTCAGGAGAGGTTTTTTAAAGGAAAAAAATAATTATGAAAGGAGGTGAATAGAGATTATGTCATTGTCAATTGAACAACAAGCAATAAAAGAGATACAAGCTTTTGATCCAGGAAAAAGAACTGTTTGGCCGGATACCTTAAATTTGGGAGAAATAGACGGAGGAGAGTTAGTGTATAAAACAGTTACTTATGTAGCAAGAGGTATTGGAGATGATGGAATAGAGATACCAACTGGTAGAATAGAAAGCCAACCAGCCTTAGCCATAAGAAAAGGTGATTTAACTAGACCTCTAGTTTATAGTTCAGATTTTAAAGGTCAAGAGGGGTTAGTTCTTCAAGTGCTAGATAGAATAGCAGCATTTAGAGATAGAGCATAGGTTAAGCAAAATGAAAAGGGCTTGTGGAGTAAAAATCTGTAGGCCTTTTTTAAGTTCCTTCGTTCCAGGAGGATAAGTATTTTTTCTGTTCTTCGGTTAATTTATCAATCTTGATTCCTAAGGATTCCAATTTAAGTTCAGCAATCATATTATCCAGCTCAGTTGGAATAGTATATACTCCTGCTTTTAATTTTCCTTTATTTTGGACTAAATATTCTGCAGCTAGAGCTTGATTGGCAAAAGACATATCCATCACATCAGGTGGGTGTCCTTCTGCTGATGCTAAATTAATTAATCTTCCTTCACCCAGGACAAATACTTTTCTTCCATCATCCAGTGTAACCTCTTCCAAATTATCTCTTAATGTTCTTTTATTTTTAGCAATTTTGAGCAATCCTTCATAATCAAACTCCACATTAAAGTGTCCAGTATTTGCCACAATTACTCCATTTTTCATTTTCTTAAAATGCTCAACAGATAGAACTGTTTTGTTGCCTGTGGCTGTGCAGATAATATCAGCAATTTTTATAGCCTCATTCATAGGCATCACATCAAATCCATCCATTAATGCTTCCAAAGCTTTTAAAGGGTCAACTTCTGTAACTATCACCAAAGATCCCATACCCCTGGCTCTTTGGGCCAAACCCCTGCCGCACCAGCCATATCCAACAACAACAAACTTCTTTCCAGCCAGCAAAATATTAGTAGCTCTGATTATGCCATCAATGGTTGATTGGCCAGTGCCATATCTATTATCAAACAAATGTTTTGTTAAAGAATCATTTACTGCCATAACTGGAATCTGTAAAGTCCCATCTTTAAGCATAGCTCTAAGTCTGATTACGCCTGTAGTTGTTTCCTCAGATGAACCAATAACATCTTTAAGTTGAGATTTTCTTTCTGTATGAAGCAAGGTTACTAAATCTGCTCCATCATCCATGGTTATCTGGGGTTTAAAATCCATCACAGTATTTAAGTGTTTATAATAAGTATCTTTGTTCTCACCTTTAATGGCAAAAGTGGGGATAGAGTAATCTTCAACTAAAGATGCAGCTACATCATCTTGGGTAGATAAAGGGTTTGAAGCACAAAGAGCCAAATTTGCCCCCCCTTCTTTTAAGGCAATCATCAAATTGGCAGTTTCAGATGTAACATGTAGACAAGCAGCAATGGTCAAACCTTTTAAGGGTTTTTCTTTAGCAAACCTTTGTTTTATAAGCTCCAAAACCTTCATTTGAGACCCAGCCCACTCAATACGTAATTTACCTTTGGCTGCAAGTTTTATATCTTTTACATCTGATTTAGTCATATTTCAGTGGTTCTCCAAAATTATCCATGTATCTCTGTTTAAATTCCTCAACTGTAAATTTGTGATTACTTGTACCATATTTTTCTATGGCAAACATAGCAGCAATAGACCCCATTTGTCCAGATGTTTTTAAATCTAAACCCTTGGTGTATCCTGCTAGAAAGCCTGCTCTATAAGCATCACCAGCACCAGTTGGGTCAACCACTTCTTTTACTTTTCCAGCTTGGATTTCAATTTTTTGATCTTTAGTTTTTATAACTGAACCCTTTTTTCCAAAAGTAGTAATTAATATTTCTGTATTTTCCAGTAACTTGTCACTTGTTACTTGTAACTTGTCACAAAGTAATGTCATTTCATAATCATTGTTTATTAAAATCTTCGCCCCTTTTAATATTTGTTTAATCTGATTGGAGTCCAGAGCAGGCAGCTGCATACCTATATCTATCATAAAAGGGATGTTAAGTTGACGGCAATCTTCTGCAAGATTAATAATTGCTTGTGGACTGTTAGGAGAGATAACTACAAAATCTGGTTTAGTTGTTAAATCTTTCAAAGAATAATTTGCAGCTTCATCCATAGCACCAGGGTAAAAAGCTGAAATCTGATTGTCTGATTGATCAGTCATGATAAAAGCTGAAGCAGTTGGTTTATCTTTAATAATTTGAATATTGGAAATATCAACACCTGAGTTTTTTAAAAAAACACTATATTCTGAAAAATCATTTCCAGCAGGAGCAAAAATTCCTACAGGAATTTTTAAAAGAGCTAGGTTGTAGGCAATATTGCCAGCATTACCACCTTTTTGTTTTTCTAGAGTTTTTACCAAAAAAGATAGATTTATCTGATGAATCTTATCAGGCATGATGTTATCAGCAAACTTACCTGAATAATCCATAATATAATCAAAAGCCAAAGACCCTGAAACAGTAATCATCTTTTAGGTTGATTTATTCTTTGAAGAAATTCTTGATTATTAGGGAAGACTGAACTCAATCTACATGCTGAATGAGGTAAAATATTAAGCCACCAAGAATCAATTTCTATCCCATTTCTTTTTAACTCATCGATTCTATCAATAACAGAACAACCTGGAGTATAACAAGGAGTATTTCCAGCTAATCTAAAGCAGGGGGTAGGTTCTGATAGATTCTTTAATTGCCAGCATTCCTTATCCATTGATTATTGTGTTCCTACTAAGTATACAGTTTGCCAAGGTTTACCGCCTCTTTGTTTTTCTAAAGTCAAAGAACCAGCTTTAAAAGAAAAAGTTGATCGTATCAACTCTCTGATTTTTTATGCTTTCCGTATAGTTGGTCATGTGTCCCTAAATCAACGAAATATGCAAAAGTTTCATCTGTTTCATCTATCTGCTGGTATATAGCTCTCAAATCTGAAGTTACATCAATACTTCTAAAACCTTCCCACGCTCTTTTTAGAGAGTGATTATTAAGTTCTAAATAATCAGGGTCTTTGGAAAAGAGGCCAATTGCTATCCTGAAACTTTTACGGATTATCGCATCTTGTTTTTTAACTTTTGCAATAAGCTTTGGGGCAAGCTGAACTTTCATATCCCTTGTTCTTCAAGCCATTTCACCGCTTCCCCGCCTGTGCTAAAAATTGGTGATGCTTTCCCTGCTTTTCTATCCTTTTCTGCTTGTTTGATTGTCTTAATCAGGTATTCATTTGGTATCTCATCCTCTACACTAAAGGTTACTGTTTTGGTCTTAATAAGTTGTCTAAGCCAGGCATTCATTAGAGAAGATAGGCTAAACCCTAATTCTTTTGCCACCTTTTGGGCTTTTGTCTTTATTTCTGGGTCTGTTTTAATGTAAATTGCTGTGGTATTCATAGTAGATAAAGTATATACCTTAGCAATCTACTTTGTCAAACGTTCCAGGACCTGGGTGTTCTGGGAGAGAGAAAATAGTCAAATTTGATCTGCATCCTCTTGTTTAGGGCAAAGAAGCTCTTAGTGTACATTTTATTTCACCAGAAGATTTAATTTTAATGAAACTGTTTTGGTTTGAGGAATCTAAATCAACAAGACATTTGGAAGATATCCGATCAATAAATTTTAGGACTTTTAAAAGAAATGATTAGTTTGGTCTAAGTTGTTATTGTGTACCTACTAAAAATTGTTTAGATATAGATATATTTATTTAAGTAACGTCAACCTTAATTCTTAGTGGATTTTGGGGAGGATATATATAATTTTCTATAAAATAAACATCTCTTCGGTTTGGATACAGAATTCTATTACCAAGTGAAGAATCCATAAGTCCCCATGATTCTGCTTCTGGTAAATACCCTTCAGCCCATTGGTGTCCATACATCTCTCCGGCATGTGGATTTAATACCGATCCTCGAACTACTCTTGCTCGCAATCCCAGAGCTTCGTAAAATCCCGATGCTAATGTTGACGTAGATTTGCATGTGCCAGGGAATAATCCTGTTATTCTATATTCTGTCAAAAGGTCTTCTAATCTCATATCACCACCTGTTGCCACATCTGATCCGCTTGAATTATCATTAAGAAAATCAGTAATTAATTCAACTACATGTATAGAAGTCATATTACCTATAGCTTGTTTATCTAGCCCGAGTTCTCTTTTTAAAACTCTTCTAAGCTCGTTTGGCGTACTTTTGTCAAAGAAGCGAGCCCCCAAATAAAGTTCTGTTCCTCTGTTTCTTGTATTTTTTAACCTCAGATTTCCCAATACCCCACTCTTAACAATGGAAACATCAGAATAGGTTATGGGTTTTATAGTGCGGTTGTTGGGAACTGGATTAGGTTGATAATAAAACAAGGCATTATAAGGTGAGTAAGAAGAGTCACCGTAGAAGCCGTTTATATCCTGTTTATCAACCTGTGGAAAATAATCTTCTTTCCATTCAGATACTTGGATCTGAAGTTTTCTGCCTGCAATAATAGGAATCATTATTGGTACATGAAGTTCTTCTTTATAATCAGATTCTTTTTTTAATTGACTAACATCGATTTCTTCACCGAAATCAAACCACCTGTCTCCCAAACAAAATTGGTTTACTAGTTTCACCATTTCTTTTTTTGACCGAAGCTCGTCTTCAATTTGTTTTTTTAGTTCGTCTGTTTTTCCAACTGATTCTGGGGTAACAAAAGTAAGTTGTCCACTTTCAATTTCATGCCTGAGATTTTCAATAACAGGTCTATCTTCTTTTGACAGACTTCCCAGATATTTGCCGGTATTATAAATGCCTTTTGAAAAATCCGCTAAAACCTCAGCTATTAATATAAGAGCCCTCTTGGTAACTTCAGATTCTGATAAGCCGGCAAGAACAGCCATTCCTCCTATATAACTAATCCTGTTAGCAACATTATCTTTACTAGATTGTATAATTACGCTAGGAGCGCCCAAAGATTCTAAACTGTCTAGGATACTGAGTGCTTTGATTAATCCTAGTACATTAGAATCAACTGCTCGTTGGGCATATATCGAAACTGGGTCTGCCGGTTTTCTATATTCAGATCCTTTAAGAATTTCTGACATACTTTATTGTGTTCCTACTAAGTATACAGCTTGGTAAAAAATTAACATGGTAGTCATTGATCGACAGCTACAAACAGAAATGCACAAAAACTGCTAAGATATCTGTAAAGTTAGAATACTATGAACGAACCACGTCTAGGGGTAACTCCTGCTGAAATAGTAACTTCAAGAACAATTAAAGATATTCACCGTATTGAAGAATCAGATAGTAAATTACAACGTCGAGCCGATATCAAAAAATTAGTTGAAGAACCGATGGTACCCGCTTGTGAAACATTATATGATTTAAATATTTGTACTTGGAGATCATCTGCAAACTTTAACGATTTAAAACAAGGACATGGTGTAATCTCTATAGATTTTCCTAGTCTATCTGAACCTAACAAAACTATTGCTCAAAGACTTGTTGAGGAAGGAAAAGCAGAATTAGATGACCCAGAAGATTCTCAATTAGTAAATCTAATAATTCCTTTAAAAGGAACATCTACTGTAGACGAAGTATCTGCTGATGTCCTAGAATTAGCCAAAGAGTTTAGAAAGCAAAAAATGACTTGGGCGATCAGATACTCTTTAGAGCAAATGAGGGATAGGTTTGAATTACCTAATAAAGCTCCTCAAAAAATTGCTCAGGATAGAAACCTCTTCTATGATCCTGAAACTCAAACATTCTTCTTAAACGAAGAGCAGTGCTTAAAGACAAAAGAAAAGGTAGAGGATGACAAATAGGATTATCATGGAGGAGATGTAAGTTTGTGCGTTAACCTTCAAGTTGCAAGCTAAATTAATGATTAAAGTAGACATTAATCATAGGAGAAATCGTTACTGTCCCTTGAGTATCATAAGCTTTTGTATATAAGGGGTCTGGGTAAGAAGTAGCTCCACCAGGGCGTAATTTGTTAGTATCAATGGTAATTTTATATGGACTTTGAGTTGCTGTCCCCAATAGATAATCGCTTCCAATATAAAACTCAACTTTTGTAATACCCGCTGGGCTGTTTGCTTCAGCCAAAAGTTCAACAATCCCACTAATCCGCTCCTTATCTTGAGGCTTAATCATTTTAACAGTTGGGGACTGAGAGGTTGGAGTTGATGTGGGAGTTGGAACAAGAGGTTTCACAGGAAGCAGTGAGGGTTTTGCAGTACTGGTTGCGATGGGTGTTGGGAAGATGATTGAAGGGTTATTTGAGGGGAAGGTAAAAGGATTAGAATAATTAATTGTAGGCTTTTTAAGAAAAACTATTCCACCTAGAATTGCAGAGACAATAATTACTAGGATTAATACCTTGTGCATTTTATTAAGTATAGCTTTTTTAAGATTTGTTGGTCAACTTTAGAACTAAAAATACAGTGGTGTATAATTGGGTCATGAAAAAAACAGCCCAACAAATCCAGGATGAAATTTTTAGAAAGATGTCTGCTAATAGAAAAGTTAAGTTAGGTTCAGATATGTGGAGATTAGCTAAAGCTTTGAATGGTGAGAAAATAGATTTTAGAGTGAATGGATCCACAACATCTGCTGGTAAAAATAGTTAGAATTTTAAACTCTTTAGAGATTCCATATCTTGTCACAGGAGGAATGGCCATTTACGTTTGGGGTAGGCCACGTTTTACAGCAAAAATGAGCTGGACTTTGACTATCTAAAAAAATGGGCAAAAAAACAAAAAACTTTAAAGGTTTTAGAAGAAATGATTAGTTTAGTCTAGGCTCTTATTGTGTTCCTACTAAGTATACAGCTTGCCAGGCTTTGTAGTTAGAGACCCAGTTTTCTGATGCTAAAATTTCACCTCCTCTTGTAACAGTTCTTTTAAATGTTACTTTTGCTCCTTTGGCTGCAAAATCTACTTGTTTGATTGTACCTTTTGGTAAAGTAGGATCATCCTGCCGAAGTTCCGGAGGTGCTGGGGTAATGTTTGTAACTATAGGAGTTGTTAAGGAAACTTCTCTTCCATCAGCAGTACCATATAAATCAACATACAAAGTATTATCTGCAGTATATGCCTGAATTAGAATATGAGCAGGGGTGTCATTTTTGAATTGAAAATCAACCGAAGGATAATAGACTGTAGCATCCAATCCAGGTGGAAAACCTTGTTCATAATAGCCTACTCTGTAAGTATGAGCTGTTCTTTTTACAACAGGTAATCCGGCATTTAAAACAGCCCGAAAAAGAGTGGTTGAATCCTGACAAACTCCACCTCCATCATCTAAAACAGTTCTGCCTTCTTTAATGACATAAGCCTGTTTAAAACCAGTGGCTGCAGAAATATCCCCCACAGTTTGGTTAAAAGAAAAAATTTGCCCGGGAGGAATTAAAACCCCATTTATTCTAGAAGCTGTTAAATTTACATTGTAAATCCTATTAGGAATAGAGCCGGCAAAGTTAGAAATTCCTTTACCAATCAACTCCTTAATTCCCAAGGAATTAACATCTGAGGTTTGAATCTTTGGTTTAACAATCTCAACTGGTAGATTAATAGTTCTTGTTTCTTCATTAACTAAAGTATCAGACAGTAATTGATAGGTTTTATCTAAATCTAATTTTCTACCTTCAACAGAAGGTTTAAAAGCTGCCACCCTTTTGGTATTAGGATTAATTTCAAACAAACCCTCCTGCACTTCCTGATTAATTTCAGCAGCAATTTTCCCTAAATAAAATTGGGTTTTCTCTTTATCCAATAACCCTTCTCCATTTGTCAGGTCCAGTAAAGTGAGAAGTTGTTTAGCATCAATAATCCAACTAAAATTTTCAAAGATAAGCTTGATTGGGGATTTAATATTTTTATCAAGGATCTCTTTAGATCTAATAGCATGTTCTGTGGTGACTTTTGGAGAAACAGTTTTTAGGGGTAATTGGTTCTGATACTTTCCGGTTAGCAGAAATTTAATAACCTGCTGATTTAATTCTTCTTTGTCTAAATTTAAACCATTGATACCTTCTTTAACTTGGATGTTAGCAGAAGGAGTGCCTTCAATAGAAGTAATTTCATCAAAGGTTAGTTGGGCATTTGTAAAGGGCATATCAACAGCTTTTTTAATAGTATTAATTTGATTTTCTAAATCAAGATTAATTTTTGGATTTATTTGGTAAGTTAAGAAAAGAGCTTGAAACTGTTTTTGTAATCGATCGAAAAAAGGACCCTGTTTGGCATAATTTAAGCTTGAATCTAGGGATGAATAATCTAAAGAAGCAGAAGAGGTGGCAATATCAAGGTTAAATACTTCTTTATCTGAAACAAAATTAATTTGTTGAGCTACCCTTTTATTAAAGCTTGATTGAAGTAATCTAGCAGCCTGACCTTGGGTTAAAAAGGAAATATTAGTATCACCAACGTAGGTAAGCGGGTAATATTTGTCTGATAAGATTACTTGATATGTTAAGGCTAACAGTATCAAGAGAATAGTAGACAGTATAGTGGGCACTATTTGTTTTTTAAGTTTTGTCACGCTGATCATTTTACTAAGTTAGAGTATAATTTAATAGATGAAAAAAATTATCATTATTGCTTTAAGTCTAGCCATTGTACTGGGATTTGTTTTTTGGAGATTTGGGCCCAGCATTTCTTTATTTGGCGGATCAAAACCCAGTGGTCCCATCACCTTAACCTATTGGGGTTTATGGGAAGATGATAACTTAATAAAGCCATTAATTGAAGCATACACAAAACAAAATCCTAATATTGTTATAAATTATGTAAAGCAATCTTCTATAAATTACAGGACCAGAGTCCAAACTCAAATCAGGGAAGGAGTAGGTCCTGATGTTTTTAGGATTCACAACTCCTGGATCCCGATGTTTCTATCTGATGTAGCTTCAGCACCCTCAGATATATTTAATTTAACTGATTACCGGAATATATTTTACCCTGTGGCTGAGGAAAGCTTAGTAAGAAGTAATCAGATTTTAGCTGCTCCAATGGAGGTTGATGGACTAGCTCTTTATTACAACGAAGAGATTTTAAATGGTATTGGGGGCAAGCCTCCAAAAAACTGGCAGGAGTTTATAGATTTGGCAACTAAAATGACGGTGAAAGATGCATCAGGTATTAAAACTGCTGGAGCAGCAATTGGCTCAACTGGTAATGTTGATCATTGGTCAGATCTAATAGCAGTATTACTTCTTCAACAGCCAGGAGTTGATTTAACAAATGTAGCAACTGCCCCAGTGGCTGAAATATTCAGGTTTTATACAGGATTTGTAACTGACCCAAAAAGAAAGACGTGGGATATTAATTTACCAAACTCAACTCAAATGTTTGCCCAAGGCAGATTAGGATTTTACTTTGCTCCTTCCTGGCGGGCACATGAATTGCGGGTGGCTAATCCCAATTTAAAATTTAAAGTGGCATCTGTTCCTCAGTTATCTGGTAAATCTGTTGCTTATGCTTCGTTTTGGGCAGAGGCTGTTTCTAAAAATAGCAAAAATCCCAAAGAAGCCTGGAAGTTTGTTAAATACTTAAGCTCAGCTGAGGGAGAAAAATTGGCTTATCAACAAGCCTCCCAGATAAGACTATTTGGGGAACCATACTCTCAAACAGTTCTAGCATCTGAAATTGCCCAAGATCCAATAGTGGGAGCATTTGTGACTCAAGGTCCAATCTATAAATCCTGGTACTTATCTTCAAGTACATTTGATGCAGGGATAAATGATGAGATGATCAAGTATTTTGAAGATGGCATAAATGCCACTTTGCAAGGAACCCCCCCAGAGACAGCTTTACAAACAGTAAACCAAGGGGTAAAACAAGTTTTGGATAAATACACAAAACCTGCTCCTGCCCCAATAGGAAAATAGAAATCCTATGTCATTCTGGGGAGGAGCATAGCGACGACTCCAGAATCTTGTATGAGTAAAGCAATGTATGTCTACATTATGGCAAATAGCAGGCCAACTTTATATACAGGTGTAACCAATAATTTAGTAAGAAGAGTGTATGAACATAAACAAGAATTAGTAGAAGGCTTCACCAAAAAATATCGTTTGCATAAATTAGTATATTACGAAAACGTTGAGGGAGAAATGCAAGCTATTATTAGAGAAAAACAGATTAAAGATATGGATAGGGCAGATAAATTAAATATGATTAAACAGTTTAATCCTACTTTTAGGGATTTATATCAGGAAATAATCTAAATAGATGCTGGTCAAGCCAGCATGACAATACAATGTCATCCTGGTAAGCGAGTTTTACGAGCGCATCGAGGATCAAGCAAGGAATCTGGACAAGCAGGAACAAGTGTGGCCAGAATGACGCTGGGAGTATAATAAATCTATTATGATTGTTCATAAATCAACTTGTGGTATGTGTAAACCACACAAAAAATGGAAAAGGAATAGAACTAAGTTAAGAAATGTTTTAACTAATGCTTTGACTAGCGAGGAATTATCGGTAAGTCTCATCAAAAGTTATCACAAGAAATTTGACCACGATTATTAAGAATAATCCTATGAAAATGTTTAAAATTATTACTTTTGTGCCTGCTAAAAATGCTCAAAAAATAAGACAAGCTATGGGAGATGCTGGAGCAGGAGTGTTGGGGAATTATCATCATGCCTCTTTTTCAACAAAAGGAATAGGTAGATTTACTCCTTCAAAAGGAGCTCATCCAACTATAGGGAAAGCAGGTGAACCACAAGAAGTGGAAGAGGAAAAAATTGAGGTAATTTGTGAAAAAGGAAAAGTTAAGGAAGTGATTACTGCAATTAGAAAAACTCACCCTTATGAAGAAATCCCTTTAGAAATTTTTCAGTTAGTAGATGAACAGAATTTAAATTAATGGTGGTAGGTTAATTAGTTGGACTTCGGGTTCTAAAATTATACCAAACTTTTCTTTGACTTTTTGAGCATATTTTTTGGCTAGGCTATAAAAATCTGAGGCTTTACCTTCACCTTTATTAACAAATAGATTAGCATGATAACTGGCTATCTCAATATCACCTAATTTATCTCCTTTTGCTCCTACCATTTCCAGTAAACTTCCCGCTGGAAGTTTTCCATAAACTATTTTTTCCTTAGGAATTTTTGCCAGGATTTCTTTTGGTAATTTTTCTGCTACTAAATTTTTGAAAAAAGATCCTGGGCACTTTATTCCTTTAGGATATTTAACTAGTCTTTTTTCTAAAATCTCATCAGCTTCTTTCCGGAGTTCCTTGCTTTTTCCCATTTCTAGTTTAAAGATAACCTCAAGGATTACTAGGCTATTTCTTTTAAAAATACTATCTCTATAATCAAATTCACACTCATCTATCTGTAAAGTGATAGTTTCTAGGGTTTGAGAATTTAAACAAATAACCTCTCTAATTAAATCTGAAATAGTTTGTCCATAAGCCCCGGCATTACCAAAAACTGCTCCTCCCACTGTGCCAGGAATTCCAGTTAGTTTTTGTAAGCCAGAAAGGTTATGGGTAATGGAATAATCTACTAGATTTTGTAAACTCATCCCGCTTTTTGCTTTCAAAAATCTAACTATTTTAGTAATTCCTTCAATTCCGTTTTTGATAACCAATTTGTTAACCCCCTCATCTGCTACTAATAGATTAGATCCACCACCTATAACTAAATAAGGGATTCTATTTTGTTTTGTATAACTTATTACTTCAGTTAGCTCATCTTGGGTTGTGACAGTTATAAACAGTCTGGCTGGACCACCAATTTTTAAAGTAGTTATTTGACTTAAAGGAAAATTCTCTTCAAACTTAAGCATTGGCCTTATTATACTATTTGCTATACACCTGATCATGGGTGCCTATTTTTACAAATAGTGCTTGGTTTTTTTCAACAAGAATATAGACCATGCGGATACTCATGGTAACTGAGATACTCCACATGTTATCCATACTGCCAGCTAATTTGTGAGTTCTCAGTGATGGGTGTTTCGGGTTCTCTTCAAAAACTGTTACCTGTTTCTCAATTCTTTCTGCAAGTTTTCTATCTTTTTGGGCTATCTTGATAATTTCTTTTTGGACAAGTGGAGAAAATTTAGCCCTCATTGTGTAGTTGCTTGAAAAAATCCTTAGCGTCAACTGCCTTATTAAAATCCTTAAGAGATTGTTTTGTAGCCATCTTTGTTGCCTCAGATGCTTTAAAAACTGGGTATTCCTCATCTTCTACATCTTTCATGATAAGATGCTTAACATATTGCGTTAGGGGCACACCGAATCTGCTTGCTTTTTCTTGCAGCAAGCTTTGTAACTGTTCTGGTAAATTAATCTTCAGTTGTGCAGGAGCATTCATATTTTATACCTTAATATCACCCATTTTATACCCATTTTTGTTCATGTGTCAAGACATAACTGGGTAAGGATATATATCCTTGACTCAATAAGATTCATATTTTAGAATCGACCTAATCAACCTTATCGTATGACTATTGATCCGGAAAAATTACTTGATGAGTATATATATGCTCATGAGATGTATCACATACATCAATTTACCAGGGATGGAATACCAGGAAGTCTTTTTGGATCTGTTGTAGAAGCAGGAGAATTACTTGCCATTTATTATTTATTAGGGAAAATTATTCATCACAAGAGAACCTTAAACCGAAGAGGCTTTTTTCAAACAATATTTAGAACTGTAGGTACTGTTTCAATACTTTACACCAATCAATTCTTTTTGAACCCTCTTGAACACCAAGCATATACTCAGATTGATCACAATTCTCCAGACAGTTTATTTTCAAACCCCAACTTTAAATTTGATCTATTTGACCTGGAAAAGGCTCGTTGAAATTATTGACAGATTGTCATATTTATGACATAATAATCCTGTTATGTTAATAAGAACCACCCTTAGAATAAAAGAGAATTTAAAAAAGAGCGCTGAACATAAAGCTATGCAGGATGACATGACTTTACAGGAAATTTTTAACCGGGCACTAGAGGATTATTTGAATAAAGAAGCGGTCAAAAAAGCCAAAACGATTATCTTTCGGACGCATCATCTTGGTGAATCCCTGGATAATTTAACGCGGGACGATTTTTATCCGGATCCTAAAAAATCCTAAGATGCTTATTGATTCCAATATTTTGATTTATGCAATTAATGCCGATTCTCCCAAGAACAGATTAGCACAGAAGTTTTTAAGAGAAAATTCAGGAAATTTATTTGTCGCCCACCAGAACGTTTTTGAAACTATTCGGGTGCTAACTCATCAAAGATTTTCTAAACCTATGAAGTTGAATATCGCTTTGAGAGCTATTTTGGCTATTCTGCAGTCCTGTCGCATAATTTCTCCTGACCAAAGCACCTATCATCTTACGCTTAAATTTATAGAAGATTACAAGTTAACCGGAAATAGGATTTTTGATGCCTACCTTGCGGCAACTGCCTTAAGTAATAATGTAGCGAGTATCGCCACAGATAATATAAAGGACTTTCAACGATATGTGGGTCTAAAAACAATCAATCCCTTTGTTTAATGGAAAAGGCTATTTTAAAAACTTTAATATATGCAGATATTTTTGATTATCCCTTAACAATATTTGAAATTCATAAATGGTTAATTGGCAGGAAAGTTGCTTTAAGACAAGTAGAGAAAGCACTAAAAAGTTTAAGTAAAAAGTCAAAAGTAAAAAGTCAAAAAGATTATTACTTTTTACCTGAAAGGTTTAACCTGGTGGCAAAAAGACAAAGCAGACAGAAACAAGCCAGAGAGTATTTTAAAAAAGCCAGATTCCTAACTTATATTTTAAAAATCATCCCCTGGATTAAGTTAGTAGGAGTATCAGGAGGGTTGGCCATGAAAAATACTCAAAAAAAAGATGACATAGATTTATTTATCATTACTTCAAAAAACCGTTTATGGATTAGCAGGTTACTAACTTTAGGTTTGTTTTCTTTAATAAGACAAAGAAGAAAGGTTCGGGATCAGGTATCTAAAGTTGCTGGTAAACTCTGTTTAAATATTTTACTTGAAGAGGATAGATTAGCTCAAAATAAAGGGGATGTTTATCTGGCGCATGAGATTTTACAGATGAAGATTTTATGGCAAAGAGATGGAATCTATTATAAATACTTAATAGAAAATGAATGGGTTTTTAAATTTTTACCAAACTGGATAACTGCTGAGAGATTTAAGATTTTAGATTTTAGATTTAAGAATATTCATAAATCATTAATTGTAAACCTGCCTTGCCGGCAGGCA
>Ga0209515_10001541_pt1 | contig 38137 bp, 34 predicted proteins | sample Subgroupgradi54m_FD_187454 | JGI IMG/M metagenome (GOLD analysis project Ga0209515, IMG submission 187454) | Subsurface groundwater microbial communities from S. Glens Falls, New York, USA - GMW60B uncontaminated upgradient, 5.4 m (SPAdes)... ... | reverse complement strand
TTCGATGACCGGCTGGAGCGCGGTCAATGCCAGCACGTTGTCCGCCACTGCGACGGCGGCGACCGTTCCCGCCGTGACTTTTAAGAACTGCCTCCGTGACAAAAACATGGGTCACACCTCCTACAGTTGAGGGCTTCTGTCAAGCCCACGCGACTTCTATGCACAGCAGAAATTTAGCCCTCGTTTTCCTCAGAGAGCTACTATAAAATGAGAAGAAACGAACATGCCGCCATTGACTGACGGATCATATCCATACTATCTGTTATTTATATTGGTTTTCTGACATTTCCACGGATCCTTTCCAATCGCAATACGCACACCACACTCAATAAATTATTTGCATTTAAGTGGAGTGGGATAAGTGATTGAATAATAAACTTTAAAATATAACGATGATGATTGTCTAAGAAGAGCAATGTATATGTTGTTGAGTACTTGCCGTATCACTTATTCAGCACATATTCGATTTCAAGAAATAAATACTCAGTAAATCAACAATTTGGCCGTAATGTTCGCATGTTACCATTTCGTAGCACAATTGAGTCATTGTAACGAAAGTAACATGATAGCGATAACAATGAGCAGCGTGGCAGACAAGATTGATTGCTTGACAGCTTCGTTCCTACATCAGTAAAATCCCACCCCTCTGACTGGTTATGATCGAGCGGGAATAGCTCAGTGGTAGAGCATCGCCTTGCCAAGGCGAGGGTCGCGGGTTCAAATCCCGTTTCCCGCTCCAGTATTCAGTCTTCTTCTCAAAATGCCTTCCTCTCCCCGTGCATCATGATGGGGACCATCACGCTGTTCCCCGGTTGGAGTGCTTCTCTCCGCAGGTCGTGCAGACCACAGACATAATTGACGTAACCGTTGCATCGGTCGAAGAGGCCGTTCGCACTCTGTACGATGTTGCGATTACACACCGGTGCTGACCAGTTGTCAGCTTGATGCGCTATCGGGAGCGCGAGTTTTTCTCAAGTGTGAAAACTTTCAGCGCGGCGGCGTGATGCTTACTGGAGGCAATGTGGAGTGGTTGCGGCCCTGCTCACATCTGGACGGGAGCTAGACTATGCGGCGGCGATAGGATGGCTAGCGAGCCCCGTGCATGAGGGATTGTAGCCGCCCCACCTGTTCAGCTGCACGAGAGAGTTCGCCTGCGGTAAGCGGGGTTCGACTATATCGTCCCTGGTGGTAGAGGGCTGTCACATCAGCTACCATAGGGCCAGCCACTTTCCATTTCCGTTCAACCAGTCTGGCAAATTCACTGGCTGTGGAAGATGGAGGTTTGCTCACGCCGTGTCTCTCCACCATACGAACCATGCGAGTATAGAGCTGGACGATCGCGAGCTGCGGATGCGATGTCGGAAGATGGGTGGTCGCCCAGAGCCCTATCCTATCCCGAAGCATGAGGAGGAGCAGGGCCAAGCCGACCACAATCACTCCTGTCACGAGTCCCAGCATGCCGGGCTGAAACGTTCGGACCATGTGCGCCAGGCGGCTGAAAGCCTGGCCTGTCGGAGCGCTGAACAATGAACCCCAGCGACTCATCCGTTCACGCACTGCATCACTGCCCTCTCGTACTCCATGAACGACTGCCAGTTGATCCTTTGCGCTATAACGGACGAACAGGCGATCCCACTGTAGCCAAATGGATTCTCCAAGTCGGGTGATGGATTCCCAGCGATTTGTGGCGACTGTTGCACTGATCGTAGGGGTAGGATCCATGATGATCCAGCCTGAGTGCGGAAAGTAGACCTCGACCCAAGCATGGGCATCCCGCTGACGCACGGTGAAATAGCCCCCGTATTCGTTCCATTCCGTGGCCAAAAACCCTGTCACCAATCGAGCGGGAATACCTACGGTCCGCAGCATCACAACCATGGCGGTTGCGTAATGTTCGCAGTACCCGGTTTTGCGTATAAAAAGAAATTCGTCGAGCGGGTGACTGAGCGTTGCTGTGTCGGCTTCAAGGCTGTAGCGGTAATTCTCCAAGAGATGTTGCTGGATCGCCATCGTTCGCCCGAATGGGGTCGTGGCCTGTTGGGTGACACGATGTGCCAAATCTGCCACCTGCTGTGACCCCAAGGGAACCTGAAGATAGTGGGAACGGATTAAGTCGGGATAGGCCAGGGCCGACGCAATTCGTTCGGCAGTGACGAGCTGTGGAACTCGAGAGGTGACGGAGTATCGGATGCGGGAAGAAGGAGGAGATGACAAGTGGAGCCCACCCATGGCATCAGTCTGTAAGGCGAGAAACTCGCCGCTCACGAGTTCAGCGAATGGTGCAGCAAACAGGACTGAGGTATCGAGCGGTTCTAACAGGATATCTTGGCGAATTGGTATGGACTGGCCGTCCGGAAGTTGGCTGCCAGCTAGGCGAGCGAGGAATGTTCCATCAGCCACGAGATTCAGCGAGCGCCGACGGGTTCCACTATGGCTCCATGATCGTCCATTGTACTGATCGTAGGCGTGGCCCCTCAGGTAGAGGCGATCTTTTTCAACAGCGGGCTGGTCTGGTAATTCAACCCGCATGACGATCTGAGGGTCTTGCTTGACTGACCCGATCGTCCCTAGATCAACTCGGTCGGAAAAGCCCGTCGTCCGCAGTGCTTCCCCGCTCGTCTTCTGCAGCACACCCGCGCCGATGCGAGGGATGAGAAAGAAAATGGCGAGCGTCAGGATAACCGTCAGGACAGCGGTTCCGTTCGTCAACCAAAAGAAGCGGTGGGTGATGCGGCTCGGGAATGCCGCGTGACAGACTGCCACGCTCGTGGGTGGGACACCGGACGGGGTTTCGCCCGTTTCTTGGGTCAAGTGATACAGCAAGAGTGTCCAGACTGCCGCGAGCAAATACAGCAGAAAAATAGGGACATACCACGCATCAGTCGTCAGTGCCGCGGAAGCCAGGATGGCCATGAGACTAATCGCATAGAGATGTCGATAATCACGCCGCTGTTGAAGAGTGAGTAACTTGATACTCAGCAGCACGACCAAAAAATGGATGCCCGCAGGGAGAAGGTCTCGTGATACCACGGTGAGATCGATCAGCAATATGACAAAGGCACCAATCAATAGGACATTCCACAGGGTTGGAGAGACGGTCGCCTGTGCCATCGCCCGTCGAATGAAATGAACCCCTCCTGCGTGAAGCAGCGAGGTGATGAGGATGATCGCTGTAGGGAAGGCGAGCCAGAGTGGGACGCTCTGCGCAAAGACGAGTCCGCTAAACGCGGTGGCGGCGAGAAGGACGGAGCTGAGGGCAAAGGCCTGATTAAAAGGCATGTGTTAATTCTTCAAGTTGAGTGGCATGGAGTACCCGATCAGCTTGTACTGTGTTTGTGGCTATCGCCTGCTCCGACCAGGGTACGACTGCCACTGTGTAGCCTCGCTCGCCTTCGTGGGTAAGTGGGGGGTGCTCGCCGTCATGGCCGACTCCACCGACTTCAGGTAGCTGCCGCTGGCATAACGCCAACAGGCGCAGCATCGCCAAGAGGTGAGCAGATCCCGACCCGAGTCCTGAGTCTTCTGTCCCTACAATAAGCCGCACAGGGTAGGCCCGCTCTGTCAGTTGCCAGAGAAGTGATGCCACGAACGTCACGCTTCGTTCGAATAGAGGTTCGCATTCTTCAGGGGCCACAATTGAGAGAACGACTGTGATGCGTCGTTGATCCTCCGCTTCGGTTTCCCGCACGATCAGCTGGGACGTGCGGGCGGTTGTCATCCAATGGATGGCTCGCGAGTCATCGCCTGGTTGATACAGGCGGAGGTTGTACAGTTGGGTCCCATGTCCTCGTCGTGGGAGAGACTCCCCCTGCCCTTCGCTGACCAATTCATCCACGAATCGCAAGGTGAGCGGCTTGATGGGAGGACTGACGAGCAGATGAACCTCCGTGGAATAGAGCCCTTTCTTGAGGAACAGTCCAAAGGGAAATAGCGTCTGCGCCCGGATTCCTTCGAACCGGATCCAGCCTCGTTTTGTGGCAAGCAGTGGATAGGACAGGAGTGCGGAACTCTGCGGGGGCAGGAGGCGAATCGCGAGACCTCGGTCGACATCTTGGCCTTCGACGACATCGAATAGACGCAGGGAAAAACTGGGCAAGTGCCGGTTCCGATTGGCAACCGTAAGGGTGAGGGTGGTCGGCTCGTTAGCCATAATGAGATCGGGCACATGCCGACGAAATTCCAATCGCCGAAGACAATGCTCCGAGAGCAATCCGGAAATCACGATGAGGCTGAGCATCATTGCGAGGAGTAAGTAAAACAGATTGTTGCCGGTGTTGATAGCGGCGAGCCCGATTCCGAATGTGAAGAGAAGAAACCTGGTCCCTTCAGACGTGAGACGAATCGACCGCCACCGGGACATGCCTTGGACGAAGGAGAAAGCTGGGGAGGCATGGCGACTGAGGAGTGGGTGCTTCACGCGCGTCGCTCATCCAGCTGGGAGGATGCTGAACAAGTCCGCCAGCTTCGTTCTCGCATCGTTCAGGCCCTCAACGTACCAAAGAGATTCTCGGAGGTCGGAAGCGCTGGAGGGGCTTTTCCGTTCGCCAAGATCTATTCTAAGGGCAAACGGCCCACACCAAGTGCGGTCTGTACCTCCTCGGGCCTTCACTCGCTGTGGCCTTGCCCGCGGAGCGGCGCGTCTCGGCGCGCCGGGGTCGGGCGGGTGAGAAGTCTGGCCTTTTTGGAGCATCCTGCGTGACGATTCTGCTGCTGTGCCGCATGAGATGACCATCGAAGTTCTCGCGTACCAAACTAGTTCTTCTACACTACTCTGCTAGACAGGGACGGGAACGGTCTCGACGATATCGAGCACCATGCGCTCCGCCTGTTCGAAGCTCTGTGTCCGCATGCCATGGGTCCGGTTCAGCATGACGCGGTGGGACAGCACGATCGGCGCCAGTTCCTTGATGTCGTCGGGAAGGCAATAGTCGCGTCCACGGACGACCGCCAATGCCTTGGCCGCTTTGCTCAGTGCTAGCGCTCCACGTGTGCTGACTCCCAGGGATAGGAGCTCGCTCTGACGGGTCGCTTGCACGATCGCGAGCAGATAGTCCGTCACACTCTCTTCCATGTGGACCTGATCCACACGGGTCTGCAAGACCAATACTTCGTGAGTTGACAGCACCGCCTCCAGTGTTTCAGCGGGATGCAATGAATGTGGGCGGTCGAGCACCTTCCTCTCCTCTTCGTGAGTAGGATATCCAATACAGAGGCGCATCAGAAACCGGTCGAGTTGGGATTCCGGAAGGGGGAACGTCCCGTGATATTCGGCAGGATTCTGCGTGGCGATGACCATAAAGGGCTGCGCAAGTGGATGCGTCTGATTATCGACGGAAATCTGTGCTTCACTCATCGCTTCCAGGAGACTGCTCTGGGTCTTCGGCGTGGTGCGATTGATCTCGTCGGCCAGCACGACGTTGGCGAAAATCGGACCCGGTATGAACTCAAACCCCTGTTTTTGCCGATTGAACATGGAGACGCCGACGATGTCGGAAGGCAAGAGATCGCTGGTGAATTGAATGCGCTTGAACGAGCAGTCCAGTGATCGGGCCAAGCTGTGCGCCAGTGTGGTTTTGCCAACACCTGGCACATCTTCGAGTAAAAGATGCCCACGGGCCAGAAGGCAGACCACCGCCATCTCGATCACGTGGCTCTTCCCCTTGATGACCAGCGCAATATTGTCCTGGATCGACCGGATGGTGTGAGGTGAACTCATGTTGGGATTAGTGGTCCTGGTAGTTCAGGAATGCATGGTGATCTGACACGCTCGAAGTCTAACAAAGGGTCTGTAGATGGTCAATTTTCACATGAGTTCTTGCATCGACCAGTCTGGAGCTGTCGACTCGTAGGGCTTTGCGCCGGCTTGGCTGCTCGCGCTCAGCTTTATCAGCCTGCGGAAAGACTATATTCTGCACACAAGAACTTCGATGGCCCGCTCGCATGGGACGAGCCCGGTCTGTCTGGTCTATCTGGTTGATTTGGTTCATCTGGTTAGTTTCGTTCAACCAAAAAACCAGACAAACCAGATAAACCAAATGAACAAGACAGGCTGGCGGACTTGTTCAGCCTCCTGCTATTCCGGTACAAGGATCAGCATCCAAGGAGGGCTTTCTTCCGCCATGTCAGAAAACCGTCGGGCAGTACTGCTGGCGGGAATTCCTGGAAAGATGGCTCCACGGCGGATCTGAACGGATCGAAAACGATAGGAGGGGTCCTGCGTTGGGATATAGGGAAGGACTCGTGGAATCTCTCTGCGTAATGGACCGCAGTCCGACATATTGATGGTCTCGCCGACCGCAAGGCGCGAGAGCCGCTCGAAAACTTCGCCGAAGACCGTCGGGAGATTATCTGATGTGAACGGCTGATTATTCGGCCGATAGCGGGTGTCATCGAGAAGTTGCGCCAGGATTTCCCAGAAGACCTGGGTGTCGATGGCTCCAAGGACGCAGAGGAGGCCTCGGCGCGCCAGCAGCTCAAGCAGGGCGAGGGGACCTCGAATCTGGAATTTCCATGGCGGAAAGAGGAGTGCGCGGTCCCTGTGCTGGACCTCCAAGGCCCCTTCGCCTGAAAAGTGAGTCTGTCGAAATGTGCCTTTGGTTCGATGGAGCTCTTGAGTGATGATCTGATCGGACAATCGAGTCGGTTCATAGGCAAACGTGGGTGTCGCGGGAGCCCAGCAGGTCGCGATCGTGTAGCGGGGCGCGAGTTTCCCAGCCTGGTCAAGGTGGCCCAGGTCGAACATGTCCTGGTTCCCGTAGAATTGAAACGAGAGCCCGGTCCGAGACCGCAAACCGTTGAGTCTTTCCCGTTCCGGATGAAGTGGACCGCCCAGCTTTGAGCCTGGCTGAAGCCGATCGAGGCTATGAAGAATCAACTCGCGCTGTTGCTGTTGAAGGGGGGCCACGTATTGCTCGACGAGTTCCGTGGCAAACGAGAGGTCGCCGGCTCCCAGATCGAGCAGGGAGGCCACGTCGGCATCGAGCAGCAGGTCAAAGGGATTGGGGTGGGAATGGGCGAACGCCTCAATCTCTTCACTCCGCAGGGAGGTCACTGGCCACTGGGACATCTGGCCATCAACGATGCCGAACCACACACAGAGGGCCCGCACGGCTTTTGTCGGGGGAAGCCCCGTGAGTTCTTTGAGCCGGGGGCCGGGGAGATCCTGAATTCGTGTGGCTTCTGAATTTCCCAACGCCAGGGTGATCGCATCTCGGATGATAACGGAAAGGTCGACGCGGTGGGCTTCTTCGATCACCCGTTTCAACGTCGCAGTGAGATGCTTTGCCTCAACAAGTTTGCGTGAGGCCTCCCACTCCTTGTCGCGTTCCTGCAAGAGCTGGGTGACCTGCGAGCGAAAGTCTGCAAGGATCTGTGCGGTAGAATTCATAAGCCGATTGGTGTGGGATCAGGATCGTGGCTCTGTCGTTGTCAGTTGATGAATATCTGGAAGCATACCGACCTGGTCCAAGAGCGTCAAGGTTGCCGTATTGCCCATCCCGAGAAACCTGTGTTAGGTAAAGGCTATGTGGAAAACACCGGTGCTGCTCGCGATGCGAGCAATCTTCGTCACATTCAGGGCAGTGACAGTCGTCGGGGCATTGTGCTTCAGTGTGGCCTGCACAAGCGGAGGGAGTGCCAGATCTTCTGCCACCGCACAAGACGGATATCCCGCGCCGTTCAAGGAATGGCAGATCATTGATACGGCAACGGGGCAACCTGTCTCTCTCGACCAGTGGACGGCGCTGTTGCTCCAGCAGGACATCATTTATCTGGGCGAGGAACATCACAATCGGTTTCATATCGACGCGGCAATGAGGGTGCTGCAAAAACTGAAGGCGGAGGGGCGTACGCCGGCCTTGGCCATGGAAATGTTCGGCTGGGACGGCCAAGCGGCACTGGATCGGTATGTTTCAGGGTTAGAAATAAGTCGCCAGGAATTCCTAGAGGCTGTCAGGTGGCGACAGAATTGGGGTGGCCTGTTTGAGGATTACGAACCGCTGGTTCGGCTGGCGAGAGAACACCATTGGACTCTGGATGCCATGAATCCTCCGAAGCCGTTGGTGCGAATCGTCGCCAAGAACGGTTTGGCTCAAGCAGAGTCTGATCCCATGATGGCGCAATGGGGCATGAAGGATGAGGCCATTGTCGATGATCCGATCTATCGAGCCCGTATTCTTGAGCAACTCCAGGCCTGTCATGGCAAGGGGGACGACAGCCTCTATCAGACGATGCTCGACGCCTCCATGTTTCGCGACGAAGGGATGGCCAAGACATTGGTCCATCGCCTCAACCAGATCCGTTCAGTGAGCGATACGATGGCAGGACCCCTGGTAAGCTACACAGGGGCCGGACACATTCAGTACAACCTTCCGGTTCCGAAGCGAGTGGCCCGCCGCCTGACCGATCAGGTCCGCCAGGTCAGCGTGTACATGACGTCGTTCGAAGTGGGGCGCAGCAAGGAATTACAAGGCATGATCCACGAGAAGGTTGCGGACTACCTGTGGCTGACACCGGTCAGTGCGAAGGGGCCGCCGCGCCGATGTTGAGAATAGTGCGGACCCTTGACAGTTTTCCCGGTCTGTTTCAGACTACGGCGCAACAGCATTTGGAGTTGTTAGCGATTGGGAACGCAGCGCATGCGAAACAAGATCCCCTGTTCCGCTGAGCGGTTAAGCCTCCTGGATCCTCCGATGATCCAGGCGGTGGTTGATCGCAATGCCTTTCACATCGGCAATCAGTACCTCTCTGAAAATCGCGTTCGGATCGTCGAGGCCGATGATGCCCAGATTTCGTCCGCCGTCATTGGGAATTCAGGTCTTTACGAACAGACGATCCGTCTCAAGGAGGGGCATCTCATCTCAAAGTGCAGCTGTGCCTTGCCGGAAGAGCCGATGTGTCGTCATTGTATTGCGGTCCTGTTGGAATACCATCGCTGGGCACAGCCGAGAAATGGCCAGCAGAAGAAGGCGAAACCGTCCGCAGCTCCACAGCCGGCACAGGCCTCTCCGAATCGCGACAGCACGCCTGCGCCAAGTCCCGCTTCGACGACCGACCTGAAGCTGGGCGAGGTGATGGCACTCGTCGAATGGCTGCAACCCGCAATAAAGGCGTTGGAGCGCGGGCAACCGTTGCCTGACTCGCCAAAGCTCGGCGGGGATCTCGCTCTCTGGGTTCAGGCCATTCATACTCTGGAAGAACGCCGCCGCGAGAGCGAAGAAATACGGATCAACCTGGAATCCGACATGCGGGACCGGGAAGCCTATGTCGGCCGATTGACGCAGCAGTTGCAAACTTCGATGGAAGAGATCAAGGCCACCCAAGCCAGTTCTCAGCAACTGCAGCAGGAGCTGAGCGCTTGCAAAGAGATACTCGCGAAGGTTTCCGAGGTTGCCTCCGAGGTTGGGAACTATGGCAGCCAACTCAAGTCTGTCGCGGGTGAGGTGATGTCAAAGGGATCACAGCTTGATACACTCGCTCAATCTTTCAGGGAAGTCTCGACGGCATTGAAAGCGCTTGCCAAAACCTCTTCAGACTCCTAGCCCAACCTGCTCATTATTTTCTCCCGGAATCTATGCATGGCTTTCAGCTATTGCGTCCAGTCCGTCAACTTTAGTATGATGTTGCCCTCTTTTTGTTCTATTGATCTGAGGGAGGAAGGATTACGTTATGAAAAGGATTTGTACAGGTATTGTTGCAACGGCGGGTACCCTCCTGCTGACTGGTGCATCTTACGTTCTAGCGAACGAGCCAAAGGGTGGGGGTCCACCTGACTATAGCGGGATCTCCAGCATATATTACGTATTGATAGGGTTGATTCTAGCCTACGGCGTCTACGATTCGTTTTTTAAAAAGCTCTAGCCCTCATTATTCATGACGGTTTGTCGAGAGTTCGCATCGAATCCTGGCGAAGGGTGCGTGGCACGAGCGAGAGGAAAGACATTCCTTCTCGTCGCCCAACATCTCTCTCCCAGACATTGGCGAATGCAGCAGAAGCGCTCATGAATAATGCGAGATAGTATAGTCCTTCCAACCCTTCTTGACCTTTGGCGCCTGTAGTCAGGGTGTGCGTCCATGCATTGCGGTCGTGCTCATGGCCCAAGGTGCTGGGCGCCCAACCCACTACAATACCGTCGTCATCGTCCACAGCAAATGGCCGTGGGCCAGTCTCAGAGTCAGGGTTTCACGGTCTGTGTCACGCAAGCAGTTGTCGCATATCGTCGGGGTACAACACCGTCGCCCATCAGGGTTTGAAGTATTGCACTTAGAGCTAGAATCTAAACTCTCCTCTCTCTATGGGAGTGTCCGTGTATGTGGGGGAGGTTCAATCCCAATACCGGTGCCCTTGGTACGAGGGGACACGTTCATCGTCTGACCAACCAATCGAGGTCGCCCCGCGCGGAGCGCGTTCGTTCGTTTTGGGAAGGGCCCCTGACGCACGAGCTCCATCTCTGCCAGGGAAGTCCGTATGGACTGAGCGATCAGCCATGTGAGCGTCAAACTCGGGCTCCAATACACGGCATCGCGCAAACGATCTACGAGATCACCGGGGAGACTGACCGTTAGCCGGATCTTTCGAGATTCTTGCCGGTCGGCCCTGCTTGGTCTGAAAGACGAACTAATCGTCCCGTTGTGACCATTTTTTATCGAGCGATTTTGAACGGGCTGATTGATCAACGACATTGTATTCCTTTCCAAGTTGCTCAGAAGTGAGTGAGTCCTCAGACTATGGTCTAACTCTCACGCCTCAGCCAACCCTGTCAGATGGGAGGGCCGCGCCTCTGCTAAAGAGAGGCAGAACGCGGCCCCGATGGCAGAAGCGTATGGCGGTGGGAGGGCTCCAGATGGGCATAATCCAGAGGTAGTCCCACCTGCGTGAGAGGTATAACTCTCTTGCGTGGGGACCCACCGGCGTTTCGCTTCGCCAAATAGCTTCCAGTTCCTGACCATCGACTTTGTCCCCTTGTAAGTCGGGCGATGAAAGAACTACAGCCGTACAGCAACCCCCGTACCAAAGCTTTCTCAATCAAATTATTTCGAGGTCTGCCACGTAAGTCGTTGAGTGGGCTTGGTTTGGCGATTGAGCCCGAAAGTCGAACCTACAGGACAGAGGCGTATCTTATTCGGTACGCTTCTTATCCTGCGAGATACAGCCGCGGGGAAATGCAGTAGATGAAAATTGCGGGGAGCCAGATCTATTGGTGGAGATGTTTCATCGCGGCGGCACAGAGGAGGATGAAGAGGCCGATCCAGAGCGCGGTTCGTTGAAAGGGGATCGCCTCATAGGATTCTTCTGCGCTTTCTTCTGCGTCATCGGACTTGAAGAGCACCGTGTACAGAAAGAGCGTGAGAAGACAGAGGACGAGAAACAGCTTGACAAAAAAGACGGTCAGGTACTTCGCATGGTGCTCAATCCCGCTGCCGGTTTGCGAGGTAATGACCTGATTGACATAGTGGAAATTGATGCCACCGGTAAACAGCAGCACGACGAGCAGGATGCCTGCGACTTTCTTGTAATGCTGGTAGAACGCATCGGTGATCGGCTTAATCTGCTCCTTGGCAACAGCTTTCTTCAGCCCAGGAGTTACGGCCATGACGAGGAACGCGAGTCCGCCGATCCAGATGACCGCCGACAACAAGTGGATCCAATGATTGATGATCGGGATCAGCGTATTGAAATCGGTGACGAGGCTTTTGAGATTGTCCATTCTCAGGACTCGTGATGCGTGATGAGTGCTAAACAAAGAACCGGCGCAGGCGAGATGGCGCTTTCTTAACGCGTCACTGATCAGTCATCACGCTCAAATTTGAAGACCGGCGTTTCGTTGCCGAACCGTTTCTTGCGGAGTTCTTCCATCAGCTCGATGGTAATCAGAGGGATGTTATTTTCTCGTGCGTGCTTTTCTACGCCCTTTTTCACCATAGCGCGCAAGAAATAGGGAATCCGCTTGAGTCGAGTTTCTGAATCCTCATCCCACGCCACAGAGCTTTCTTCCGGTGTATTAAATGCGACTTTGATTTTTTCGCCACCCTTCGGCGTGTACAGGCACCACTGATCTTCGTCCAGCCAGTCGCCGTGATCGACGTAGGGGCGTGCGCGGCAGCCACCACAGATGTCCGTGTATTCGCAATCGCCGCATTTGCCTTTCAGGTGCGGGTAACGGAAGGAATTGAAGACATCGGACTTTTCCCATAGATCGACGAAGCTGGTCTCGCGGATATTCCCGGCGGACAGCGGCATGTAGGGGCAAGGAGTCAATTCGCCATTAGGAGTCACGCGCGCGTAATTGGTGCCGGCGAGGCAGCCGCCCCCCATATACCCCGTCGCCTTGGTGATCGGGGAGTTTGGATCTTTCTCATACGCCAGCCGTTTGAAATGCGGCGCACAACGAGCCCTGACGAGCATGCCCTTGTAATTATCCTGACAGTTGACCAGGTAGCCAAGCACTTCTTCGTACTGGGCCGGGGTGATGTCGGTCAGTTCCTCGCCGCGGCCGGTGCAAACCATGAAGAACACATTGAGTACCTTGGCGCCAAGCTGGTGCGCCCACTCGATCACTTCAGGCAGTTCCTGGTAATTCATGGGCTGCGCGCTGAAATGCACTTGGAAGGCCAGCCCGTTCCGCTTGCAGGCCTCGATTCCGGCGAGTGCAGCTTCCCATGCGCCGGGCACGCCACGAAAACGATTATGTTTCTGAGGATCGAGCGAATCAATGCTGATGCCCATGCCCATCACGCCGATCTCGACCAGTTCCTTCGCCATCCGGTCATCGATCAACATGCCGTTGGTCCCGAACACCACCATGAAACCGAGTTTCATGGCATGGCGTGCGATATCGAGGATGTCAGGACGGACGAGCGGTTCGCCGCCCGTGATCACAAGGAGACAGCCCTTATTGACCTCGGCAATCTGATCGATGAGCTTGTAGCACTCTTCGGTCGAGAGTTCATCATCCCCGCCGGCTGATTTCGTCGTCGCGTCGAGATAACAATGGTCGCACTTGAGATTGCAGCGCTTCGTGAGGTTCAGGGCGATGAGATAGGGTTTGAAGTCATCGACCGTTCGGCCGTCGTGCGGCGAAGAAGCCGTGGATGGCGGAGTAAAGAACTGCGATACCTGCTGCTGGATGCTTCCGAACGCGCCCGCAATGGAAGGGATATTCAAAACCGGCAGTGATTTACCCATTGTTCAGATGTCGAATGTTAAATGTTGAATGATGAATGTTGAATTGGTCCGACTAAGACACAGGTCCCACCTTCTCAGTCATTCAAAATTCACCATTCAACATTGAAAATTAGGAACTAGCTTTGCCGGTCAGGTTCGCAATCATGTCCTTCAGGTTGCCGGTCTTCATGGCTTCCGCCATGTAGTCCTTGGCCTGTTCGATACCCTCATGAGCCACTTCGGCCGTGATGACCATGACGCCGATCTTATCGGCATGTTTCTCGATGAGGGCACGCGTACAGTCGCGCATAAACCCTTCAGGAGCCCGTTCGAGTCGTGATTGAGCCTCCGGCATCCAGGTGTAGGGAGAGGCAGGGACAGATTCCACCGCGTCGCCATTCCCATTCCCGTTCCCCTGACTGTTCTCGTGCAAGGCGGCTGCGCCATTGGCGCCGTTCGTTGCAGCGGCCACGGTAGCCTGTGCTTCGGTTGAGGCGCCAGTTCCCTTATTGGCAAAGATGGGGGTGTAGTCCTCTGAGGCCGCTTCCTGAATCATGGGTGCGGCATACTCCAGCGTGATCGTGGTCATGCCGAGCTTACGAGCAGTCTTCTCGATTTTAGCCTTGGCGCGCCTGCGTTGGAAACCGGCAGGGACCGCGCGGATGCCTTCTTTAGCATCTTTCGTCCATTGCATGGGGACGTCATCATAGGCTAGGTCGGTTTCGAGCACTCCTTCGACGTGCGCCGCCGCTTCGAAAAGAGACTTGTCAACCAGTTTGAAGCGTTCACCTCCCGCGGCGCAGACGGGGCACTTGACAGGCGTCTCGCCCTTGCCAATGTAGCCGCAACCGTCGCAGATGAAATAATCCTGAGTCATCCGGTCCAAGTAGGCTTGAGTGTTTGCACTGACCGTCGGTTTTTCTTCCACAACCTCGGTCATCATACCGCTGAGCGTCGAGCCCATGAGATCCTTCAGCACAGACTCGTCAGCTTGCATCTTATCGCGGTCGATGCCTGCGGCATCCAGGCTGCCACCCAATGCGCGCATCGCATCCATCGCGCCCTTAGGTAGGATATGTCCGATGGCCGTATCAACCACTGTGTTGCTGATGATGGTGTGGCCTTTTTCGATGGCATAGCGGTGGATGGCGGTTTTAGCCACGCCTCTGGCGAATATCGGAATCTTTTCCATCCGGCGGAGGGCTTCTTCCGTCCAGGCGATCGTGTATTCAGCCAGCGTGTCGATCGGCGGCACGTATTTGCGGTTCGATACCAAGATATTGCAGGGCGCGGACCGCAGGAGATTTTCGGTGTTGCTGCCGATATCCATATCCTCGTCACTGTGCACACCGATCCGTCCGACGATCAGTAATGCCGGGATATCCTTGCGCACATATTGAATGATCTTTTCGAACGCCTTGCCGTCCAGCAGAGTTGTCTTGACGTCGGTTTGCTCAGCCTGAGCGATCTCGCGGCAGATATCGAGGTGCGACTGATAGATCTTCGCGAGGCCGCTGTCGATGATCTCTTCATGCAGCTTTTCCTGCTCCTTGAAGCGGAACACTTTACCGGCTTCTTCGTTGAGGACACCCGAGATGCTGTGAAAAGCGGCATAATGGAAGTAGGGATCGAAGGCCGAGATGGCCTCAACCGGCATGTTGAAGGCCTTGCCTAACGCCAGGCCTGTCATGAGTCCGCCGAAGGAATAGGGGCTACCGTCCACCGCCACCACGATTCTTCCGCCGGTCATGGGCTGGATTTGTTTGATGATCAGCATGTCCGAATTCCGCACGCGACGGAGCACCCGCTCGGTGTTACTGCCGATCACACTGTCCTTCACCGCACCGACGCCCAAGGCGCCCATGATCACCAGGTCGTAGGCATTGGTATTGATGTCTTCGGCCAACACCTTCCAATTTCGGCCTTCGAGCGAGCGACGCTCGATCGGCAGATTGTTCTCTGCACATTTCTTATCGACATAGTCGAGGTAGGAGTCGGTAATGATCTGGAGACCGCGAGTGATCAGCGAATCATGGATTTGGCGCTGCCGGTCGAGCTCTTTTTCATCGTGATACTCTTCGGGCAAGCCCGCTTCCATTTGTTTGAAACGCTTGTCATGCATTTTAGCCGCGTAGACATGGCTGCCCACGATCTTCGAGCCGAAGGCTTTGGCAAAATGGACTCCGACATCGACAGCAGTATTGGAATGGTCGGAGTTATCGACCGGGACATAGATCGTCTTATACATCGAGATGTCTCCTCAAGATGCCCTCCAGGCCAGGGCGAACAAGAGTAATTCTCAAAATTTCCAAACGGTTGACGTACTTCTCTACCCTCAAAGAACGCACATGCTAGCACCGGCCTGAATTCGAATGCAAGGTGTCGATGGGGACTGGTGGGACGACGTTAGGATGCCGGGGTCGCGACGGATTTTTCGCTCGACTCTTTTGCGGATCGAAGGGATTGTCGGGAGCGGAGAATCTCTTCCAAGGACAGAAGGGCATCGCGCCCAGAGTTCCCTTCGATCCCTCGAATCAAACTCTTGTCTGCATAGGGGCCGGATTCTTTGGGGGCCTGGGATAGGGATCCCGTCCACTTCCGTGGGTCCCGGCTTCCCTCTTTCCGTTCCCAGGCTCTGAGACAGGCCTTGGCAATGAACGAGTTCAGCGGCGCCGGGTTATAGAGGAGCTTTCTGATACTCGTTGGAGTCAGCATCAGAGGATTATAGCCGGCTGAGAGATACCCCTCTTCTAACAGCCGTTGTTCCAGATCGGTGTTCGGCTGAATGCCCAAAAAGAACATCAGGGGGAAGACTCGCTCTTCACCCAGGATCGAGGCAACCTTCTTATAGGACTCCACGCTTTGGAGCAAGGACTCCTCAGTTTCTTTTGGGCTGTTCAGCGAATAGTTGAGAATGACCTTCCCCTTGAATCCCGCTTCCGCCAGGTAGCGACAGCCATCGTATAGCCGCTCAAGCTTGAATCCCATGTGGAGGTCATTCAACACCACTTGGGAGCCAGACGTAATGGCGACTTCGAGATCGCCGACGCCGGATCGGACCATGAGTTTCGCCAACTCTGGGGTGATCAGCGACGTCCTGATATAGCCGGACCACTCGATCTCCAGCTTTTCGGCGAGAATCCGTTCAAGGATCTCGGTGCATTGGGGATAGGCTTCTTTCCCGGTAATAAACTGGGCATCCGTGAACCAGAAACGCCTGGCGCCCCATTGATGGTAGTGCTGAGAGATATCCTTGACGACCATAGAGGGTGGCCGATAGCGGACCCGCTTCCCTTCGATGTAGGGGTAAAGACAGAACGCGCAGTCGTAGGGGCAACCTCGCTTGGACTGAACCCCGATGGATTCGCCCAGATATTCCCGATGCTGCGGGAAGATCGAGGTCAGATAGGGCAAGTCGACGGTGAGCGCATCAAGGAGGGCCGGCGATCCCTGCTGGCCCTTTCGAACCGTCTTTCCTTCCCGGAGGATATAGCGCTCCTTCTCCAACGACTGGCCTTCAATCACCTTGAGGATCGCGTCTTCGCCCTCCCCAAGAATCCCAATGGTGCCTTCCGGGAGTTTTTGGATGAGCTGGTCGGCAAAGGCGGTAAAGGCTCCCCCGCCAATCATGATCTGCGCCTTCGGGAACTCCTTCGCGACCAACCAGGGATAGGAGAGCGCCGCCCGGATATGGCTGTAGTAACGGTAGAGCTGTTTTACCCCTGCAAACGAGGCGGCGATCCGCTTAAGCGGATTACTCGCAAAGTAGAAGTTAAACGCATGTTCCAGCGAAGAGTCTCCCTCATGCGGGGAAAAGATCTGAATGTCGCGCCAGGAGAAACAGACGAGGTCCGGCTTGAACTCCGTAGCGGCATCGCGAACCGCACTGATCCGTTGGGCGTCAGGGAAGAGAGACAGGTCGAGAATGCGCTGCCGCACGTCCGGTTTACGGCGATGAATAAAATCAGCGAGATAGGTCACCCCGATGGGATAGACCTTCTTGCAGGGAAGAAACACGTACAGAATAGAATTCATGCGAGTCGCCAATGGTGAATGTTAAATGATGAATGTTGAATTGTCGCCGAGATCAGTCCGGACCAATTCATCATTAAACATTCAAAATTCAACATTTCATTTGGTTGCCACATGTATCGCCACGATCCCGCCGCTCAAGTTGCGATACGTAACCTGACGAAAGCCCGTGTCGAGAAGCATCTGTTTCAATCGTTCCTGGTCCGGGAAGTTTCGAATGGATGCCGGGAGATATTCATAGACGCCGGTCGTGTCATGGGCCACTTTCGTGCCGATCCAGGGAAGAAGCCGGAACGAATACCAATCGTACAGGGCCCGCAGCCAACCGAAAACGGGCCGGGAAAACTCCAGGCATACAAACCGCCCGCCTGGTTGCAAAATACGGTGAATGTCCGTGAGCGCCTGCCGAAGATTGCCGACGTTCCTCATGCAGAACCCTGTGGTCACGGCATGAAAGGTCCCATTAGGAAATCCCAGATGCTCGGCGTTGGCTTCGAGACAGGTAATCTTCTTCCCCAGGCCCCGCCCGGTAACTTTCTTGAGCCCCTCGACCAGCATGGCATGGTTCAGGTCGGAGGCAATGACACGGCCGTTGATGCCCATGCGTGGTTCAACTAAGAGCGCCAGATCGGCTGTGCCGGACCCGACATCGAGTGCCCGGCCTTCTGTGGTGACGGGAACATAGGAGGCAGTAATCTTTTTCCACCGGTAGTGCAGTCCAAAGCTTAGGAGCGTGTTGTTGAGGTCGTAGACGCTGGCGATCGATGTAAACATCCGCTGCACGGCTTGTTCACGGGCCGAGCCCGTCCAGGTCGAGACAGCGACCGGAGCCGCTTGGGAATTGGTCCCTTTCTGAACGGGCGGTGTATCCACATGCACCATGAGACCGTGGTAGCACCGGCCTTCCTGGTTTGTCAAGGTAGCCAAGTCCTCATGGTATAATCCCGCCCCTGATGCATAACTCGATCGTCATCAAAGGGGCCCGCGAGCATAACCTCAAGAACATCGATGTGACGATCCCGCGCGACCGGCTCGTCGTGATCACGGGGCTGAGCGGGTCGGGCAAGTCATCGCTGGCTTTCGACACGATCTATGCCGAGGGGCAACGGCGGTATGTCGAATCCCTCTCGGCCTATGCTCGTCAGTTCCTCGAACAGATGGGCAAGCCCGACGTTGATTCAATCGAAGGGCTCTCGCCCGCCATTTCCATCGAGCAAAAGAGCACCAGCCACAATCCCCGATCCACAGTCGGCACCGTCACGGAAATTTACGACTACCTCCGCCTCCTCTTTGCCCGAGTCGGACGCCCCTCCTGCTTTCAATGCGGCAAGGAAATCACAGCGCAGACCGTGCAGCAGATGGTCGATGCCATCGGCCTGCTGCCGGAGGGGAGCAAATTTCAGCTATTGGCCCCGATCATTCGAGGCAGGAAGGGAGAGTATCGGAAAGAACTCCTCGACATGCGCCGGGCCGGCTACGTCCGGGCCAGGGTCGATGGCCGGCTGATTGACTTGGGTGAGGACAGCACACTCGATAAACAGAAGAAACACACGATCGAAATCATCGTCGATCGGCTGGTGATGAAACCGGGCGAGGCACTGACGAGACGGTTGGCCGATTCGGTGGAGACCTCGTTGAAGCTCGCAGGTGGGCTGGTCGGAGTGCTGACAGACAATGGAAAGGTGTCGCTCTATAGCGAGAAGCTCGCTTGCATCCGTTGCGGTGTTAGTTACCCCGAGATCACGCCGCGCGTCTTTTCGTTCAACAGCCCGCATGGGGCCTGTCCGGCTTGCGACGGCATCGGTTACGCCATGACACCTGGCTCTCAGGACGATGAAGACTTTACATTGCTTGAACTATGCGAGATCTGCAAGGGCGCGAGACTGCGGCCTGAGAGCCTGTCCGTCAAGGTGGCTACACGGTCGATCGCGGAGGTGACACATCTCTCCGTGAGAGCGGCTGCTGACTTCTTCAGTTCTGTGAAGTTCACCGAACGCGAACTGCTGATTGCCCATCGCATCTTGAAAGAGATTCGCGAACGGCTCGGGTTTCTCGTCAACGTCGGTCTGGATTACCTGACGTTGGATCGTGCGGCTGCTACCTTGTCCGGTGGAGAAGGCCAACGCATCAGGCTTGCCACGCAAATCGGTTCTGGCCTCGTCGGCGTCCTCTATATCCTCGATGAGCCGTCGATCGGTCTCCACCAGCGGGATAATCGGCGCCTGCTCCAGACCTTGCTGCGCCTGCGCGACCTGGGCAACACAGTCGTGGTGGTCGAGCACGATGCAGAAACCATGATGGCAGCGGACCATCTGCTGGATATGGGGCCGGGAGCCGGGACGCACGGCGGCCAAGTCATTGCCCAGGGCACGCCGACCGACGTCATGGGGAATCTCGACTCGCTGACGGGCCAGTATCTTCGCGGCACACAGATGGTCAGCCTGCCTCGCCGCCAGCGCAAGGCCAAGGGGTTGTTGTCCATCGTGGGGGCCACGAAACACAATCTCAAGGGGATGACCGCCAAGATTCCGCTCGGCCTGCTCACCTGTGTGACCGGGGTGTCGGGGTCCGGAAAGAGTACGCTGGTTCTTGAGGTGCTGTTCCATTCCCTCTCCCAGTTGCTCTATCAGAAAAAACCGAAGATCGATGGCTGCAAGGAGCTGCTGGGTGCCGACGCGCTGGATAAAGTGATCGACATCGACCAGTCCCCGATCGGCCGGACTCCGCGCTCGAATCCGGCGACCTATACAGGTCTGTTCGGTTTCATCCGGGATCTCTACTCCAATCTGCCCGAGTCCCGCGTACGGGGGTACAAGCCCGGCCGCTATAGTTTCAATGTGAAGGGCGGTCGCTGCGAGGCCTGCCAGGGTGATGGATTGATCAAGATCGAGATGCATTTCCTGCCGGATGTCTACGTGACCTGTGAGGTTTGCAAGGGCCAACGGTACAACCGCGAGACGATGGAGATTCACCATAAGGGAAAGAGCATCGCCGACGTGTTGAGTATGACGGTGGACGATGCCGTGGAGTTCTTCGAGCATATCCCGTTCATCAAGCGGAAACTCGACACCTTGCATGATGTCGGGTTGCACTACGTGAAACTTGGCCAGTCTGCTACAACCCTGTCCGGGGGCGAGGCGCAACGAGTCAAACTCTCGCGCGAACTGTCGAAACGTCCAACCGGACGCACGATGTACATTTTGGATGAACCGACGACCGGACTCCATTTCGCCGATGTACAACGGCTGCTCGACGTGCTCGACCGGCTAGTCGAAGCCGGTAATACCGTGGTCGTGATCGAACATAATCTCGACGTGATCAAGAATGCCGATTGGGTCATTGACCTCGGGCCGGAAGGCGGAGATCGAGGTGGTGAGATTGTGGCGGAAGGACCGCCAAGAGAGATTGCGAAGTCGAAGCGATCGTATACGGGGCAGGTGTTGAAGGAAGCAGGGGTGTAAGCGAGACGACTGAGTATCCTTTGTGCTCGCGCAACGCGCGGCCTCAGAAAGATAAGGAGGGAGCGGCCAGATGCCCTCCTTGCTCGCAGAACGCGCACGATGAAAAGGAGGGGAGGACACCCACGTTGGTCTTGTGCTCCCGGAACGCGCGCCCTGAGAAGGGCCTCGTTCGACGGCCGCACGTAGACCAACATGGGTGCCCTTCCCAAAGAGGAAAAGCAAGCGAGCCAGGAAGGACCATTAAGAGGGATGGCGGTCGTTCGATGCGCGCAGTAAAGGATAACTCGGCCCTCCCGCTGGGAGGAAGGAGTGCTATGGCGACTCCCTCCGTATCGATCCCTTCCACCCCTGCAGAAAAGAAATAGCGAGCGCGGCTGACGGCGCCAATGGCCATCAGCCGCTTCATGGAGAGAGACTCTCGGTACTGCAGATTAATTGCGGCCTATGTGTAAAGAGTTGGGTCTTGCATGGCGAACGTAGAATCAGAAAACCTCAAAGCGTCTAACTACTGTGTAAGTTTCATAGACTTGTTGGGCCAGCGAGATACTGCTCGGGGCCAAGGCCTCCTGCCAAGTATTAAGTCCGAAGCCGAAGACAAGACTTTCCGTATCATCCTCCGCGATAACATCGGTGCGATCTTCCAGCTTCAACATGATGTCGAGGCAATGGTCAAAGCTGCCTCTCCAAATCCGAATTCACCGCTCCGCAACAATCTAAGTGAGCAGGACAAAGCTATCTGGGATGAGATACTAAAGAAGTCCGTGAAGACTCAATACTGGTCGGACGGATTCGTCAGTTTCGTCTGTTTGGGAGACCAAGAAATCAAGTGTCCTCTGAACGGCGTATTTGAGATCTTCTGCACAACTGGATACTTTTGCCTCTTAGGCCTCGCCCGACGCCGACCAGTTCGAGGGGCGATCGATATTGCTTGGGGCGTTGAAATTCGTCCTGGAGAACTATACGGTCCAGCCGTAACAAGAGCTTACGAACTCGAAAGCAAAGTGGCTAAATACCCGAGAATCGTTGTTGGCCATGAAGTCGTAAAGTTCCTGAAAGTTCACATCGCCAACCCCGAGGACGATCCGTTCACTCAAGCCAATCGTGATTTCGCACAACGCTGCTTGGACATGCTTGTTCAAGATGTTGACGGCTATTGGATTGTTCACTATCTAGGAGACACATTCCGGTGGGCTGTGACGCACGAGCAACACGGCATCTTGCATGAGAAAGCGCGTGCATTTGTCATTCAGCAGACAGAAGAACACAGAAAACTGCTGAACAGTAAGCTTGCATTTCGATACAGCCAGTTACTTACCTACTTCGATACCCATATGTCTTCTGCATAATAATTTGACGGACCAGAGGGAACTAATGAATCGGGAATTGTATCGACGGAGTAGCGGGAGTCGAAACCTCCCTGTTTCAAGCCATGAGCTACAAGTCACCAGCTATGAGTTTCTCTTGAAAGGAAGCCCATGCACACAATCCTGTTGCTGACGGTGTCCAACATCTTCATGACGATCGCCTGGTATGGACACCTCAAGTACAAGGACTCGCCCTTGTGGATTGTGATTCTGGTGAGCTGGGGGATTGCGTTTGTCGAGTATTGTTTTCAAGTGCCGGCGAACCGCATCGGACATTACCAATTCAACGCCGCCCAATTGAAAACCATTCAAGAGGTCATTACCTTGGTCGTGTTTTGCGTCTTCTCGGTGGTCTATCTGAAGGAAGGGTTGAAATGGAACTATCTGGCTGGTTTTGCCATGATGATCGGTGCCGTGTTTGTTATCTTTAAGGAGTGGTAGCTGTGGCTACGAAGAAAAAAGAATCGGGGAAGACTGCGGCATCTTCATCAGCAGGCGGTTCGGCGGAAGATTTTGAAAAGCTCGGGGTGTTCTATCTTGGACGACCCTACGACATGGCGGCGAAACAGTCGAAGCCTGGTTGGTTGCTGTATGACTCGAAAGATCTGGTCACCCATGCCGTCTGCGTCGGGATGACCGGCAGCGGGAAGACCGGCCTCTGTATCGGACTCCTCGAAGAGGCGGCGATCGACGTCGTCCCTGCGCTGATCATCGATCCCAAAGGCGACCTTGCCAACTTGATGCTGACCTTTCCGCAGCTGCGGGGTGAAGACTTCGCGCCATGGATCAATGAAGACGATGCCCGCAAGAAGGGGCTTTCGCCGGCTGATTATGCGACCCAGCAAGCAGAGATGTGGAAGAAAGGCTTGGGGGATTAGGGCCAGAGCGGCGAGCAAAGCCAAGAGCTACGAAGCCTGCGTAAGCTCCCCCTAATCTGAGACGGTCTAAAAGGAGAACTTTCTGGCAGAATAGCCACCCTTAGCCAGGAGGTTCCCATGCGCCAGTCGAAGTTCACCGAGACGCAGATCGTATCGATTCTGAAGGAGGCCGATGCCGGCCGCCCCGTCAACGAGATCTGGCGGAGCTACAGCATCAGTTCCGCCACCTACTACAAGTGGAAAGCCAAGTATGGTGGGTTGGAGGCCTCCGACATCAAACGACTCAAGGAACTGGAGCACGAGAACAGCAAGCTGAAGCGTCTCTATGCCGACATGGCGCTAGAGAATGCGGCGTTGAAGGATGTCCTCGCAAAAAAGCTCTAAGGCCTGTTGAGCGGCGGGAGGTCGTGACCCACCTGGTCACGCAAGGCGGCCTTCCGGTTCAGCGGGCCTGTCAGGCCATGGGCCTCAGCCGGGCCACGTACTATCGACCCCTGGTGGACTGGGCACGCCGCGATGCGGCGGTGCTTGAGGCGCTGACCACGCTGGGTACCACGAAACCCCGCTGGGGGTTCTGGAAATACGTGGATCGGCTGCGGAATACGGGCTATCGGTGGAACCATAAGCGCCTATGGCGCGTCTATTGTCAGCTTCGGCTGAATCTTCCGCGCCGGACCAAGAAGCGGGTCCCGGCTCGGATGGTCCAGCCACTAGACGTGATCCCGCAGCCGAATGTGGGCTGGGCGGTGGACTTCATGAGCGATACGTTGTACGGCGGGCGGCGGTTCCGGACCTTCAACATTCTGGATGAAGGGGTCCGAGAAGTCTTAGCGATCGAAGTGGACACGTCGTTACCCGCCGAACGGGTCATTCGGGTATTGGAGCAAGTCACCGCCTGGCGGGGCCAGCCGCAGGCGATTCGGCTCGACAATGGCCCGGAATTCCTCGCCGATCGATTTACGAGTTGGTGTACGAATCGAGGGATCGCGTTGCGGTATATTCAGCCGGGCCAACCGAATCAGAATGCCTTTGTGGAACGATTCAATCGAACGTTCCGCCATGAGGTGCTCGACGCCTACGTGTTCGAGTCGCTGGATCAGGTGCGCGAGATCAGTGCGGAGTGGATGCGGGAGTACAACGAAGAGCGGCCCCATGACACGTTGGACGGGATGCCCCCCTCCGTGTTTCGGGCTCACCAAACCATCGGAAGTTCTCCTGTAGAAGTGTCTCCTTGACGGGGGAGCTTACGCTGCCCGATGGGATGAACCTCAATCGGGAACTCGTCAAGCAGGGCTGGTGCTGGTGGTATCGGAAATACGCCCCTCTGGATGCGGAACTTGAGAAGCTAGAGAAGGACGCACGAGAGGCGAAGAAGGGCTTATGGATTGATCCGGCACCCATCCCACCGTGGGTCTTTCGCAAAGCGAAGCGGGGGCAATCCCCCGACCTGTCAGATTTCGTACCGTTGGATGCTGAGATCGAAAGTAGTTCGTCCTCTCGTGGCCCTCCACTTCTGGGAGCAGCAGAACAGGACTCCGCTGGTTCCTCTTCGCCCTATCCCGTCATCGGCAACCGAAAGAGCCATATCTACCACCGTCCAGACTGTCCAAACTACAGCCAGGTTGCGCCTCATAACCGAGTAGCGTTTAATAATGCGGAAGCAGCGGAAGCGGCGGGGTATCGAGTGGCGAAGAATTGTCCATGAGGGTGAGCCGGTGCCGCCGTGGGAATGGCGAAAGAGGAGCCGTTAGAACGAGCGGGAAATCGCTCTGCTACGCGACCGTTTTACGATCGCGCAGTATCGTGTAGGAGTTCATAAAGCAGAGTGCGACGAGAGTCTAATAGTGACACTGTTGGGTGTTACGGATGAACAGCATGTGATGTGGTATCTGGCTATTCGTCTCTGATCTTCTACTTGTGACTCGAATCGGAACTTCGCAGCCAAAGAAATCTGCAATTCGATACAGCGGAACTCTATACCCTAAGTCACCCAACGGCCCCGTTCACGTCAGTTAATAAAAAGGAGATCACATTTAATCTGCAGGCGCTTTTTCTCTTGCGCACTAGGGATAAACGCAGCCTCGATTTCTGGCGGGACTGGTATGAAGGTTCGGTTTTTCAGGACCAGCGTGGAAGTGATATAGGAACCACCTCCGGAAGCCCCAGCAATCATCTCCTGACCCTGAACGTCGTAGTAGAGACCAAACTTTCCAGAGTGATGCTCGAACACGAATAATGCACGCTGCCCTCCCCATACAACCGACGTTTTGTGAGGCTGCAAAAAGAAGTCTCCCCTGTCTTCTCGGACCCGATCGCTGATCGCTAGAAAGCATCGGTAGCCGTTCAATGCCGGTTCGTTGGCAGGGATCGTCAATAGTTTGCGGTCAGTCGGGACTTCGAGTCTCTGAATTGGTGGCCGCGCCTCTTTCACATCCGCTTGCAGATCGCTGTTGGTCACCTGGGCAAGACTGACGGCATTCTCAATAACGTCGGGAACGACCTCACGGACCGTTGATGCAGCACTAGACTCGATGAATTGAACCGCTTTTGCTGAAATTGTGGCCGACCGGTCGGCAGCCTCTGTCATGGATAGCTTGCCTTCAGCGTAGTCCGTCCAAATTGATTGCAAAGAATCGAGATCGCTCGCCTCGTATTCAAAGGTCTCGCGAGTTCGCTGCACGGTCTTGAGAAATGCCTCGGCACCTTGGCGGGTGCTGCTCGGCACGTGGTCCGCTATGCGCGGGAAGATGATCGTTCGTACGAAGTCCTTAGCCATACTGTCGAATGCCAGGTACTCCTTCGAGTGCAATGACAAAATCAGGCTGACAGTGCCGCCGTTCGGATCAAGCCAAATCGAGAGCTGGTTTTTGTCAAATAACGCGAGCACCGGAAGGTTATGCGAGATAACACCATAGCGGATTTCTGCGGCCACAAAGTAGTCAGCGGAGAGAATGTAATTCAGTCGAAATGCTAACCCCTGTTGCGCCACTGTCCAGTTGCCCACCGGAACCTCTTTTTGAACTTGCGGGGCGTCAGACATGGTCTCAACCTTGCAGTAACGTTTCAGGAACTCCTGCTCACACTGTCGTCTGGGATTTGAGCGTGCGAGGACGAGGAGTGGGCGGTCTTCCGTGGCATGACTCAACGTCGACTGATCGTTGCCTGGATATACGAGCCACTGCCTTTGGGGGCTGTCCCTAACCTCGGAAAGCAATGTCGGCACGCCTGGAATGCATTGCATCTTAAGACTGCCGCAAAGTTCATATCGCCCTTTTTGGCAAACCCAACTCATGAAGGCGTTGCTCAGGTCACTCTCAGGCTTAGTCGAAATCTGGAGCGAGATGACGTCATCCATGGCGGACACCACTTCTTGAAGGACACTCATACTTTGGGTGCTGAGCGCCTCTCGTCCCGCCGTGGGTTGAAGAAATAAGAAATCGGCAACTCCTCCAAGCCCATATACGGAGTGAGCGGCTGTTGTCGCAAGTCCAAATCCGCTCCTGAAAGTTCTCAGGGAGCCGAGTCCCTGCCGCAACACCAGAAGCCCAGGAAGCGGAGAACCACCTGCGCTTAGGCCCGAGGCCTCAATTCTCACCTCACCGTTTGCCGCTCCCGTTAGGCGAATATCACCTGAAAAGCCATGGCCGAGATCCATATGCCCCATAGAGTATTCCCATTGAACAGGAAGCTCTGGAACAGCCACGGTGTATGTCCGACGGCTCCGTTCTTCGCCGTTCACAATCACCGAGATTGGTAGAAACATCACGAACTCGGATATGTAGCGGATTGCCTCTTGCACATTGATAGCCTGGCCGTGAAGTAGTGTCGCTGTTACTCGCGTTCCCGATGCACCGGTCGCGGGTAGCGGATCGAACGAGATACACTCTTCTGTAGCTGAAAGTGTCGATCGATTGGCTTGACATCTAATCCGCTCGGAGGCTCCCACCGCCTCTGTTTCAACGGTCAAGCTCTCGGCAATTCCGAAGTTCGCCATCGCGCCGATACCGAAGGTGCCAACGACACCAGCTGCTCTTGCTTCGTCGGTGTTCTTGCTGCTAGAGCCTGCCTGCCAGAAGTTGTTCCTTAACTCTTCGCGAGTCATCCCGATGCCGTTGTCAGTTACCATGACTGACGTCGGTGTTATCTCAACCTCAATCTTAGGCTCAAAAACGGAACTCTTGGCGCGCCGCAAGAGGATCGCGTCGTAAGAGTTCTGAGTATTCTCTCGAAGCAAGGCAAGAGGTGACTGGTAGATCTGTTTGGCAAGGACCTCAATGACTCGGCTGATGTCAACCTTGAATGGGATGCGCTCTGTCATGCTCATTTGACCTTGACCTCCCTGACCTGGATACGCTTCTCAAGCTCGCCTTGCTGTGAGGGCTGCATTCCGAGGCGAACGCCGTGGTCACGCAGCGCAGTTAGTGCGGGCGTTGGTGAGTGCAGACGATCATGAGCCTCGACCAGGGCGACCAGCTCATCAATGCTTTGTGGGTCACTTATCCGCTCCACGATCAATGTCCACTTGTTAGCACTAATGCATGCTTTCAGAAAGAGTGTTCTGCCATAGCCGGACATGCCAGGCAACCACGTCGCCAACATCTCCGCAGCCTCAGCAGCATGATCTGTCGCGAGCAGCCGCTCGGCGTCAAGGATTACCTTTGGTGCGACTTTCGATTCCGATATGACGACGGGCCAACTTTCTACAGACCAGGATATCTCGACATAAGTCTTCCCCCCGGCCAAAGTCATATGACAACCGGAGAAGAGGTGCGCCGTTTCCATTTGCCTGACGTGAACACGAGCTGAGGATAAGTTGTCATCAATTTCGATGACATTGTATTGCCTGAAGAAGCCTGTTGGTAGCTCTTTCGCCCCCGCACAAAGTGATCCAGCACTGACCACTGCCATTGTCTCGCGGTCAGGAAGGTGGACATGCATCGGCACGACTTGATGCCTATGCTGATGGCCGTGGAGACCAAGACGAAATCCATAGCCAACCATGTTCTGTACCTGATCTATATCCATGTAATCAGTTCGATAGGGAGCGCCTTGAATACTGTGGTGCCATACGCCCACCCAAAGCTGAAAGCGATAGTCTCGACGCATGAGTTGATGCGCCATCGCGATCGCACTGGGCTCAATTGCTCCGTGAAAGGCATAGCAATCGTTCCCATGGCATGAGTTGAAAACTGCCAGGCCGATTCGTCCGCCGAATAGCTGAAAGAGGCTAAACGGATGGTCTCTCCCCACGCAAGGTATACCTCGCACATCTTTGTAGAACCGATGCACGAAGTCCCAATACGCATCAAGCCGGCGTTCGTACACCTCAGGTTTTACTATGCGATAGAAACACCGCTCATCCCAGCTCCATCGCAGGTCACTTCCAACCTTGAAGGCATGTTGTGGATTGGGGATCTCGACAGCTGGAACTTTCTCCATCGCCTGCCTTGCAACATTCCAAGCGACATCGTGATTTCCAGGGGCAACGATTACTCTTGATCGGTCTCCTTGAACAAATTCCTGGGCCAGTCGGACAAGGAAGTCTTCGGCTACTTCGTATTGATTAGCTAAGGCATCTTCGCTGTTCTCACCCGCTAGCTCTACGCCTTGGATGATGTCTCCGCTAACAACAATTGCGTCGGGAGCTCGCACTGCCGGGTCGGCTCTCGTGTACCGCTCTCTGTCGACAGTTAGGCTTGCCAGCAGTTCATCGTTGGAAATCGGGTCGGCTGCCGAGCGATGCAAGTCAGATATATGGAGTATCGAGAACATGCTCTCCTGCCACTAGGTTATGAATTGGCCGAGCGCACTGGCCCAGCATGTCCAGTGTGGTTTGTCGCACAGCGAATGGCAACCAAGAGACTTTAGGCATGACGTAGGAGCGCGTGCAAAAAGCAATTCATGATACTCAATGTCCCATGATGTCAAACAATTCAATGTGCTGACCGGCATAGTACCGACATAGCTGTGAGGGACTCAACCCTGGTATCAGGGATTTGTGCGTTCAGACCCTAGGTCCAAGCGTAGGCTGCCCGATTCAGCATTAGCGGGACGGACATAAAAACTGCATCACAGTAACACGGAGGCCTGCGGATACAAATCACTTTGTTTCACAATCATCTGGTTTATGACCATGTTTTTACCGCCTCTCACTCGCTGATATAACGCCCACTTCGCGCCCCACAATCTGACAGGGTTTGGAGACAGGGCCTCTCCCGCGCCTTTGGAGGCTTATCCTGCTCAGGACCCCTTATTTCGTATTTCGTAAGGAGAAGAGGACGGACAGGTATTTCGCGATGGGGATGGTGGCATTAAGAGGATCAATGGATGCATCTACGGATTTGCAGTAGACTTGCCTACAACAGATCGCTGAGGCCGCTTTGCGATGCAACAGAGGTAGGCCGAAGCAGATCTTATAGTTGGACTAAGGAAAATATATGAACCACTCTGATCGATTGAATCGATATACCACGCTCCCGGTGCTGCTGGATATGCTGAAAAGGAGGAAGCTTGTTCTCCTTGACTCGGTATCATGGGAAGACAAGAACGATTCAGAAATAATGCTGGAGTACAAGAATAGAAAGGACCTGAAGTCATTGTTCGCGCTTTGCTTTTCCCAAGGTGATGAAACCATTCATCACTGGAAATCGTTCGCCGATGGCATCAGTGGCTGCTGTATTGAGTTCGACTCAAAAAAACTTATCAGTCTCCTAAAGACACTAGACGACGTTCGGTTTGGTCCCGTGGTCTATCGAAAGATGAAAGATCTGAGAGATGGCACAATTACTGTGAAAAGCATTCCATTCACGAAGCGTTGGCCCTATCGATGTGAGGAAGAGTTCAGAATAATTTGGGAAAGTCGCACCCAGGCACCATGCTATGAGATCGATTTTGATCTAAAATTAATCAGGAAAATCACGATAAGCCAGCGGATGCCCGCTCAAGTCTACTCAACGATCCGTGAGTACTTGAGAAGTGCGTTCAGGAATCCGGATCAAAGGATTAATCGCTCCACGCTGTATCAAAATCCCATTTGGATTAAGAAATTCAAAAAAGCCTAACATGGGCTGCAACGGGCACTGTGAGCCATGTGCGACTTCCCAAAAGAAGTAGGGTGCAGGAGCCATTTTCCCCACGAGGTGGGCCTGCTTCTCAGACTGATTACAGAAGCATAGCCCCATCCAGGAGGGTAATAGATGAGTCGAGGCCTTCTATCCGAAAAATTCGAACCTAAGCCGGAGGCAGAGAAAGTAATTCTTAGTGCAAAGAGAGCTATTGAGGCAATCCTGAAAATGAATCCGGAAGTCTTGCCTGACCACAAGAGAACGTTAATTTCCAGAATGATCTGGAAGATCACTGAGGCACATGGAAAATACGACACCCAATTCTGCTCTGAAGGAACACTACAGAACGACGAGGATCTTCGGCATGACCACGTAACAACAAGAAAAAACCTAATCACTCGCCTCATGAATGCTCCTTCGGATATTGAGAACATTCTTGAAGACGCCATCGGGTGCACGGTGACAATTGAAGAGCACAAGAAATTATCCGCCTTAGGAGACGAGCTCACCGGCTGGTATAGGTACAAGAAGGCAAATGTGCGGGTGTATGATCGAATTGAACAGAAGTTCAGGAAGTGAAACGGCGACTGATAACATTTCGCGGCACGTTGCGGGCCTGCTCCTTTGAAACACTACGTTAGTCAAGAGGGACATGTGCACAACGATAATGTGCATGCGTCGCCAGAGCGAGAAACACAGACAGAGTCCCATCCCCATCGCGAAATACCTGTCCGTCCTCTTCTCCTTACGAAATACGAAATAAGGGGTCCTGAGCAGGATAAGCCTCCAAAGGCGCGGGAGAGGCCCTGTCTCCAAACCCTGTCAGATTGTGGGGCGCGAAGTGGGTGTCAGATAAGGAGGCTACGGAGGGTGAGGGCATTGTCACAAACCAGATGGTTTTGGGACGCACCTACGTATCACCAGAGTCTTTGCCGGCAGGCGGAGGGGATCTCACAGTAACGGGTACCTGGAAGGAACTCCTACCCATCGGCCTGCCGTAAATTCCGCGTGCTTTGTCCACGGACTCTGTCCAGATGTCGCCTCCCTGCAGCGTTTCGTTGGGGTCCAGCCCGCAGAGTATCTTCAGATTACCCAGTAGCTCTTAGACCAGCACCCTCCAGGACCTCCCTCGGCCACAGCTGTGTGCGCCGCAGCGTTGATCAGGCGTCATCTCTACTGCCAGAACCCGTCGGTGTTCTGGCAGTGCGCTCCCAGTCTACGCATGCAACACTAAACTTAGAGAGCCGCGTGTTTCGTTGGCCAGAGAAGCAGACCTGGATGCGGGACGCGCTTCACGAAGGATCGTAGAGTGACCGATGAAGCAGTACTTGGATATCGCCGCACTGGCGGAGCGCCTTCTGATTAAGCGTTCGACGCTCTATGCCTGGGCCGAGCAGGGCACAATCCCGCACTTGAAACTCGGGCGGCTCTTGCGATTCGATCCCGATGAGATCGAGGCCTGGCTCCAGGATCATCGGCGGGATGGCATCCCAGAACCAACTTCCCACCGGCGCCAGCACCGCATCGACCACGTAGATGCCCTCATTGCCCGGGCCAAGGCCGAAGTCTATACTCCGTCCCGCGGGAAACCAGACCAAGACAGGGCCACACGAAAGGGGGACACCCATGGCTCTGTATAGGCGAGGACCAGTCTGGTGGATGCGGTTTAATTATCAGGGACGACAGGTTCGCCGATCGACGGATGTGACGGACCGGAAGCTGGCGGAGCGGATCTATTTCAAGGTGCGGGACCTGATGGCCGACGGCACGGGGGTGGAGCCCCCACCCCCCAGGCCACACAGAACGGTGAAGGACTTGCTTGAACGCTATCTCCGAGATCACTCGGCCCCGAATAAGGGGGCGTTGACGCACCGCCGGGACCAGAGTCTCGCCGCGCATGTGCTGCGCGCGTTCGGCGAGGTCCCTTTAGATCAGCTCCGGCCGGCGCAGCTCGCGGACTATAAAGCGAGCCGACGGGCCCAGGGCGTGGCCCCCAAGACCCTCAACGACGAACTCGGCTTGCTCGGTCACGCCTACAAGCTCGGCATGCGGGAGTGGGAATGGGTGACCGACAATCCCGTGCTGAAGATCGCCAAGGAGAAGGTGCGCAATCTGATCGAGCGCTGGCTGACCCCGGAGGAAGAGCAGCGGCTCCTCGCGGTCTCTCCACCCTGGCTCCAGGAGATCATCGTGTTCGCCCTCCATACGGGGATGCGACGGGGGGAGATCCTGAACCTGCACTGGTCTCACGTGGACCTCGCACGACGGACGCTCACGATCCTGGAGCAGAAAAATGGATCGCGGGACACGTTGCCGGTGAATGAGACGGCGATGGCCGTCTTGCAGGCGCGCGCGGCGGGACGGACCAGCAGCACGGAGGCGGTCTTTCTCAATGAGGCGGGCCACCCACGAAATGCACGCAATCTGTTGCGGGCGTTCTATCCGGCGATGCGCAAGGCGGGCATCACGCGCTTCCGGTTCCATGACCTCCGGCACACCTTTGCCACCCGGCTCATTCAAGCGGGGGTCGATGTCTATACGGTCCAGAAATTGGGCCGGTGGAAAACGATTGCGATGGTGCTGCGCTATGCGCATCATCAGCCGGAGAGTTTGCGCGGCGGGGTGGAGGTGCTCGATCGACTGCGGCGAGAAAGTAGCACAATTTTAGCACAGCGGGGTGCAGCCCCGAGTGCGAGTGCGGCGTAACGGCTTGATTTTGTGGTGCGCCCGGTTGGAATCGAACCAACGACCCTCAGCTTAGAAGGCTGATGCTCTATCCGACTGAGCTACGGGCGCCCTCTTGGAAGTGCTGAGGACTGAGTGCTGAGTAATGAGCTCTGGGAACCGTCAGACCATCTACTCCTAATCTCAGCACTGGCTACGGATTTGGTCGGGGCGAGAGGATTTGAACCTCCGACATCCTGCTCCCAAAGCAGGCGCGCTACCGGGCTGCGCTACGCCCCGACTCAGGAATTACAATGACTTATGTTTTGCCCAGAGGCCAGATCAGAGGCATGTGTTATTAGGGTGTTAGCCCTGTACCTCTGAAGCTTCGCCGCGGCCTCGTGAAGGTCCTCCGTCTGGATCGTATTATACCGCCTGTGCATCTGTTCGCTCTTGTGTCCGATGATTTTCATTGCCGTGGTCGTGTCCACTCCTGCCCGCCTCAAGTTGGTCGCCGCACAATGCCGGAGATCATGCAACCGCAGCCCCGTCACCCCTGCCCTACGACAGGCCGCGGCAAACGCCGTTCGGGGGTTCTTCCACGGCTTCCCGTTATACAGGAACACTCGTGGAGTGTCTAGGCGTCGCTCCGTATGCAACTCCGCGAAGGTGTCGAACACGTCCGGGGTCATGGGGATCACCCGTGTCTCGCCATTCTTGGTCTTGCGCAGCGTAAACTCCCGGCGTCGCATGTCCACGTCCGGCCATTCCAGCTTGAGCAATTCCCCCTTGCGTGGCCCAACCCCATAGGCAATGGTCAAGAACCGTAGGAGATGAGGCGCAGCCGTGGCCGTGAGCCTGGCCCACTCCTCAGGACTGGCAATCCGGTCTCGCTCGTTCTTGGGGTCTGGTTTCAACACATGGCTCGCCGGGTTATCCGGCACCAACTTGAACCGGAGACTCTTGGCGATATTAAACATGTGCGTGAGGGCGGTATGGTCATGGTTCACGGTCTGGATGGACGCCGGACCAGGGCTATCAAGTCGCGTCCACCCGCACCCTGGACACACCGCTTTCCCGAACACCTTATGACACCCCGCACACGCCATCAACGGATAGCACACCCGCTGCGCCCGAAACGCCGCCACATCCTCAGGGGTAATCGACAGCAAAAGACGATCCTTAAAGTAGTCCACGAGATGGCCCACCTTCAGCTTCCGGTCTTCATAGGTAGTCAGCTTGCGGACTTCCTCAAGGCTCAGATAGGTCACAGCCCAGTCTCGAAACGTCACCGCCTCTGCCCGTGCAGCCGAGGGGCTCAACATCTGCCCGGCCAAGAGCTTCGTTTTAATGCACGCCTCTTGGTCTCTCGCGCTGCGCTGGTTGCAGGACCCCACCCGCCAGCGTTTCAACTTCCCCGCCCCTGGTGGCGCAACTCGAAGATGCTTCCCGTCATCAAGCACGCGGAACTCAACATAGAAACTATCCTTTCGCCGTGTCAGCCCCATGCGATGCCCCTCCCTTCTTGTTCGTCTCTCCCACCAATTGAGAGAGACTGACCTGTAACGCCTGGCACAGCCTCAGGATAGTTGAGAGTCGCGGGTCGAGTCTCTCCGTTTCGATCTTCACGATAGAGACATAATGCACCCCGGAAAGGTCGCCTAGCTTCCGCACGGTCAACCCCCGCTTCTCTCGCCACTCCTTGAGCCGTGTCCGCATAGGGTGCATGGTAGCTGTTTAACTATCAACTGTCAAGGGGCATTCGCGGCAAATGATCGGCGCACTTTTACTGAGTTCCCGGCGATCCACTTGTCGAGTTCGACCCGATCAAACTTGGTCAAGCGTCCCATCTTCACAAAGGGAATGCGCCGTTGAGACACCATCGTATACAACGTGTGTACACTCAGGCCGGTATAGGCCGCTACTTGCTGAATGTCGAGGAGTCTGGGGGTTATGGGGGCATGGTCAGCCACGGGGAGCCCTCGCCGCTGCTGGTCCCTCACCATCATAGCCGTGCTGTTGCACCGTCCACGCTGACCCATCTGGTTTCGTTACCCCTCGAATGATGGACAGGGGTAGTCGTTGCCCGTCTGTGAGGTGAACCGTGAAGGCCCCGGCAGACCAGCGGCATTTGGCTACAGTGCCGTGCTGCCAGTCGTCGCAGCTCCACGCAAGATCCCGCATCGATCTCGATAGCTGACCAGCCAACCCGGTTGCAGAGGCGGCATAGGAGCATTGGCACTTCCTTGGCTTCCGACCTCGCGTGAAGGCGCGTTTATCAGAGGCGCATGGCAGACAAGGCAGCTAGGCCAGTGGCGATTGACGACTGCCGCACAGTGCGAACAATGCCCTACGGCAGTGGTGCTCATTGGAAACCCCACAGGAAACCCTGAGGAAACTTCGGGTTTCCTAGGGTGGAAACCGTTTCCAAGGGAGGAAACCATGCGTCCCCACTGTTGACGCGGGTTTTTATCGAAAGTTTCCTAATTTTTCTATGCGATTCTGCACACGGGAAACAGGAAACCTTTTGAGCCAGAAGGATACCCACGAGGAAACCAAGAGGAAACTTCCTCATGATGGCTTCTCCTCTTTGAGCTTCTTGAGAAGCTTTGAGGCGTAGCCCTTGGTGATCCCAAGCTCCTCACCCAGGTCCGTTGCTCCCTGGACCCCTTCCTTGACCAATTGCCGCGCCCTGTCCAGCATAGACACCTCCAAGGGTTTCCAGGTCCACTGCAGGCGCTCGTTGACGGTTTCTAGGCGCACATCCAGGGGGGCCACATCCTCCCCCGTGACGCTTCGGTTTTTCTTGAAGCTGAGTTCGAAATGACACCCCTCCCGCGCATCGCCGCCCGTGGGTTGTGCTAGCCGAATCACCGTGTCCAAGGAGTCCTCCCGCCCACTGGTGCCGCGTTGCTGTCCGCCTTTCCCCGCATGGTGAACCAGAACGGTCGTGACGCCTCGATGCCGTAACCGAATGAGCCAGGCGTTGACTGGCTCCCACTGCTGCTTGCTGTCCTCGTCAATCCCGCTGAACAAACAGGAGATATTGTCGAGGATCAGCACACGAATGTCGGGGCGGTCGTCGAGGATCTTCTCCACCTCTTCCCGCATGGCCTCCTTGGTCAGAATGAGGTCCCTCCCTCCGCAACGTTCGTAGACCAACTGGCTGGTCAGAAATTCCAGCGGGACCACGGGGGGCGTGTCCATAAGGGCCGTGGCCCGTTGTCGGAGTTCATCCAACTGCATTTCCCCATCGACATACAGGACTCCCACAGGAGTAGGGCATTCCCAGTTCCAGAGTGGCCTCCCTGTGGTGAGACTCACAGCAAGGGCCAGCTGGAAAAATGTTTTCCCAATTCCACGAGGCCCATAGACCATCACGGTACTGCGCTCAAGCAGCCAGGGCAGATACCGGGGACGTTCAGGAATCTCTAGCGCGAGCAAGTCCGCATAGCTCACCACTGCTGTTGAAAGATCGGGCGGGCACTGCGCCGAGTCTCCAAGAGGCGGCTGAACTTGCCTTGAGGGGTACTCCTGCGCGACGGTGTCGCTCAGGAGGGGTTGCCTTGCCATGTTCACCACATCCTCAACGCTAGGCTGCATGTCGGTCATTCCTTTCGCGCAGTGCAAACTCTTTGATTCGCAAATCATCGGCTACCGCTTCACACAATTTGGTGCGTTCGATGTCGGCATAGGCACGTCCAACCGCGTCAACGAGTCGGTCCAGGTCATTGTCAGAGAGTTCGTTGATCGAGATGCTGTTGACGGCCTGCATGACGCGCTCCGCTCGCAGCCGGCGATCCAGGGCCGCAAGGTCGAACCGAAACGCCAAGGTGACGCGGTCGATCTTCACCGGCTTTGCAATAGGCCGTTGCCCGTGAGGGGTCGGTGCATCAAAGAACATGTCCGCAACGCGAATGCCGAGGGCCGCCGCGATTGCATCAAGCGTACAGCCAGCCCAACACTTGACGAGCAAGCCTCGTTCACCTTCCTGAATCGCCAGCGACGGGTTATTGTCTGCGTGTGCCGGGCATCGGGCCGACCACTTGCCCGTGCCGTGTGATCGGACACCATCCAGCATGGGAAGAAGCTCAGTGGTGGTCATTGTGTTCCCTAGAATCATTACATTGCGGTAAAGGTTTGTCAGGATTAGGTGGAGGTCTACGAAGCGGCTCCGGTCTGCAAGGCTCCTCGCTTTTTTCTGGGGCGACTTTGCTCCAAATTAGTTCAAAGCGTTTTGCCTCACGCACGAGTCGCGCAACTTCCGTTGGGTGGCACCAGGGAAATGACCCCTTGAGAATTCCGAACGTCTTTCCGACATCGGTCAGCGCCTCTTCGACACAAAGGAAAGCCTTTTTCGATAGAATCATCTTCCCCTCACGGCGTATCGGTTAAAGGTTGTTGTGTGCCCCCTGTGCCATTTTCCTTTTTGAAAAGGAAAGTCCGCACCCGCTCTAGGTCCGTCGGACTGAATCGTCTATGCCCTGCCCAGTCTCTTTCTGCCGTAATCAGGCCGCGACGTTCGAGCCGTCGAATGGTGTCACGTGAAACGCCGAGTGCTCGGGCGATGTCCCCAATTCTCATGAGTCAACCTCCCATCAATGTGTAGCCCATGAGAGCCTATGGCCTAGCTCGCAGCATGTAGCATAAGGCTTCTGCAGAGAGGGGATACGACAAAACTCGAACGAAATTGAGGGTGAATGTCCCAGCGGAGAGATGAGGGTTACGAGGACGGGCTTGAGGAGCGACGGAGGCTCTTTGTTCCGGGACCGAGCCTTTCGTACCGCTTTTTGAGAGCGTCAGGAGAGCATTCGATACCAAAGAATAAACGGAGCAAGTCACCCAAGGTTGTCGTAGCCTTCGTGACTTGCCATCCAGAAGGCACCAACCAAAAGACAATCTCGCGCATCAGAAAATCAATCAGGGCGTCCCTACGTCTTCCCGCTAGAACAATGGAAGGAGGGGGTGGGGGCAACGCGGAAGGTTCGCAGAAGTCTCCCGCGTTCCGTTCCAAGAGATGCCCAGAAACTTTGTTTAGTTCGGTCAGATGGCGACCGATGAGGCGATTCGTTGGGGACTGGTTCCATAACAGCAATTTAGTCCGTTCCACTGATAATCTCTCGCACTCCTTTCTAAAACGTCTATGCGGACAGCGGACCTCAGCGGGATAATACAACTCGAAGTGAAGAGACCGGACATTGGGATTGTTTTGAATCTTCTCCAACTCCTTGACAATCTTTACCTGTTCCTTCGAGAGTTGCGCACCGGAACGAGCGAATTCCATTCGTTCGGTGTATCGGTTGCATGCATCTTGGGATTTAAACCGGAGGTAGGCTACCCAGATATTAGAAAGGACAAAGATGTAGCCGTCGGGAATTTTATCGGCAGCCTCAGTTGGAGCAGGAATCCGGCTTACCGCTTTCCGAAGCTTCGGATAAAAGACATCACGCTCATCTTTATCCAAGGAGGGGGCGAAAGCCTCGATTTCCCGTTTTGCTTGTTCGCTGAGTTT
>Ga0209515_10001540_pt1 | contig 38178 bp, 38 predicted proteins | sample Subgroupgradi54m_FD_187454 | JGI IMG/M metagenome (GOLD analysis project Ga0209515, IMG submission 187454) | Subsurface groundwater microbial communities from S. Glens Falls, New York, USA - GMW60B uncontaminated upgradient, 5.4 m (SPAdes)... ... | reverse complement strand
AGAGGAACCACGTGCTCTTTGAGATGTACAACGAGCCTGCCGATGAGACCACTGATTTTACTTGGGCCGACTGGCGGCCGACGGGAGAACTTCTGATTGCAACAATCCGTAAGCATACGAATAACATTATCCTCGGATCCGGTCCACAATATACCAGCGATCTCTCCGATGTGCCCAAGAACCCGTATAGTGATTCCAATCTCGTGTATGTCGCGCACATCTATCCTGGCACTGTCCCCAAGGGGGACGACCAAGTTGCTGCATGGGAGAGACGTTTTGGCTTCCTTGCCAAGACCTATCCGGTGATTGTCTCCGAGTGGGGGTTCCACAACGGGGGCAAGGATGAGACAACGAGCGGCACCCTCGAAGGCTACGGAAGGCCCCTCCTCGATTACCTCGACCGAAAGAATATTCACTGGGTCGCCTACGTGTACCATCCTCCCGATGATGAGCCACCAATGCTCGAAAACGACTGGACGACCCTCACTGAATGCGGTGAGTTCGTGAAAAAACGCCTCCAACCTTCTGCTCAACCCATTGCTGAGAGAGACATGAACACGGATAAGGGAAAATCGGAGGCAGCCCAACGCGTCCCGCCTCGCTGATCTGGGCTGGCATAGTTTGGACGCCTCCTAAATATTCAGACTCTCCTCGATACACTACAGCGGCTCAAGTAACGGAATTGTAGTGTAACAGCGGGCTCCAGGCCGGGACGCTTAAGCCGGGTGGGTGGGGCTTTTCGGAACGACCGAGGTGCGGGGTAGTAGCTCGAGTGGATCCACGCCGGCAAGACCGTACTGCTTGCGCTCGATCTTGGCGAACAGGCTGTAGGCGCAGGGGACGACGAACAGGGTCAGCAGGGTCGAGAGCGTTACCCCGCCGATGACGGCGATGGCCATCGGAATGCGCGTCTCAGCCCCCGGGCCGATGGCCAACGCGGGCGGGACCGCGGCGGCGATCGTCGAGATGGACGTCATGAGGATCGGCCGCAGCCGGATGGGACAGGCCCGCATGAGCGCGTCGTGCGCGTTCGCCCCCTGGTCCCGCAGTTGGTTCGTGAAATCGACGAGCAGGATGGAGTTTTTCTTCACGATGCCCATCAGGAGGATGAGCCCGATGAGGCTGTAGATGTTGAGCGACTGCCGGCCGAGCCAGAGCGCCAGGAACGCGCCGGAGGCGCTGAAGGGAAGCGCCAACAGCACCGTCACGGGATGGAGGTAGCTGTTGTACTGCGACGCGAGGACCATGTAGGAGACGAGGATCCCAAGCCAGAGCGCGAAGGCGAGGCTCTGGAACGACTCGCGGAAGGTCTGCGTGCTCCCGCTGAAGACCGCGCGGTAGCCTGACGGCAGGACCTCCTTCGCGATCGTGTCGGCCGCCTGGAGGGCCGTCGCCTGCGACTTGCCGGGCGCGACGTTCGCGAAGAGACCGATGGCGCGCTCCCGATTCTTGCGCGTGATGGTGAGGAGCGTGGGTTTTTCGGTAATCGTGACGACATCCTTGAGCTGGACAAGCTCCCCCCGGTTGTTCCACACCCACAACCGTTCGATGTCCTCCTTTTGACTCCGCTGGGTCGGGACGAGGCGCACGCGGATGTCGTAGCGCCGACCGCCTTTCGTGTATTTGCCCACCCGTTCGCCGCCGATCAGCGCGTTGATCGTGTGTCCGATCATCTCGATGCTGACCCCCCGCTCGGCCGCCTGCTGCCGGTCCGGGCGCACGCGGACCTCGGGCACGCCGGAGAGGTAGTCGGTGTCCACATCGACCATCAGGCCGCTCTTCGCCATCCGTTCACGGATGGTTTCGGAGTACGTGGCGAGCTTGTCCCAGTCCGGCCCGCGGATCGACAGCTCAATGGGGAAACCCCGCTGGGCGGAGAACCCGGAGAGCGACAGGTCCTGGACGAAGGCCTTCAGGTCCGGGATGGCGTTGAGCTGCTTCCGGAAGAGTCCCATGAGCGCCTGCTGGGAGAGCGGATGGGTGTTCGGCGGGACGAGCGGGCGTTTGCGCGGCGGCTTGAAGGTGATAAAGAGCATCCCGGTGTTGACCTCGCCACCCCCAAATCCCCCGATCGCGCCGTAATACCGTTGCGCCTCCGGGCGGCTCATGGTGAAGGCTTCCGCCTGCTTGAATTTCTCATCTGTGAAGGTGATGGAGGAGCCGACCGGGGTCTGGAGGCGCACGAGGAACATGCTCTGGTCCTGCGGGGGGACAAACTCCTTGCGCAGGAGCGGGAGCAATCCCAACGATGCGAAAAAGACCAGGGTTGCGGCGCCGATGACCAGCTTCCGGCGCCCGAGCGCCCATGCGAGGGCCGTGTCGTAGCGCTCGGTGAGCCAGCGGAAACTCCCTTCGACCATTTTCCCGAGGCGGGTCCGCCGTTCGCCGACCCGGAGGAACTGGGAGCAGCGCATGGGCGCGAGGGTGAGTGCTTCCAGCAGCGACAGCGCGACCGCGATGGAAATCGTGACGCCGAACTGGAAGAAGAACTTTCCGATGATCCCGGACATGAAGGCGACCGGCAGGAAGATCGCGATGATGGCCAGGGTGGCCGCGAATGCGGCAAACGTGATCTGTCTAGCGCCCAAGCGCGCCGCTTCCACTTTCTCCTCGCCGCGTTCGCGGTAGCGCACGATGTTCTCCAGCACCATGATGGCGTCATCCACCACGATGCCGATGGCGAGCGAGAGCCCGAGGAGCGTGAAGGTATTGAGGGTGAACCCAAAGAAATAGAGGCAGATGAACGATCCCACGATGGAGGTCGGGATCGCCATCAGAATGTTCAGGGTCGCGCTCCACGACCCCAAGAAGAACCAGCAGACGAGCGAGGTCAGGATCGCAGAGAGGATGAGCGTGAACGTCAGCTCCTTGACCGAGTCCTCAATGAACTTGGTGCGGTTGAAGTTGACGCCGATCTCGATTCCCGGCGGCAGCTGCTTCTTCACCTCCTCCATCCGCTTGAGCACGCGATGCGCGACGGCCACGTCGTTCGCCCCCCGCTGTTTGCGGATGCCCAGACCGATCGCCGGCTTGCCCATGATGCGCGAGAGCCGGCGGGTGTCAGCCAGCCCGTCCTCGATCGTGGCGACATCCTTGATGTAGATCGGCTTGTAGATCGGCGCTCCCGCACGGCGGTTGATGATGATGTTGCCGAATTCCTCCGCGCTCAACGCCTCGCCCATCGCACGGACGTTGAACTCCTTCGTGGCGGTTTCGATGCGGCCCGCCGGGATCTCCGCATGTTCCTGCTGGATGGCGTTGATGATGTCCTGGACGGTGAGCTGGTAGGCTTCCAGCTTCTCGGTGTCCAGCCAGACCCGGAGGTTGCGCTCCAGGAACCCGCCTAAGAAAATCTCCCCGACCCCATTAAGCGTTTGGAACTGGTTCTTCAGGTGGTCTTGGACATACTCCATCAGATCCCGCATCGGCAGCGTGCCGGAGACGCCGAGCCACATGATGGGGTTGTCCTGCGGGTTGACCTTGACGACGACCGGCGGGTCCATCTCACGGGGGAGCCGCTGCTGGGCCTGGGCGATCTTGGTCTGGACCTCCTGGAGGGCGACGTCGATGTTGCGGTCGAGGTCGAACTCGATCGTGACGGTCGCCTGCCCCTGTCGGGTGGATGAGGAGATGTCCCGGACACCCTGGACGCTGGTGATGGCATCCTCCACGACGTCCACGACGTCCGTCTCCATGACCTCCGGTGCCGCTCCCTCCCAGGTGAGCGTCACCGAGAGGACGGGGAAGTCCACATCGGGCATCTGGCTGACGCCCATCCGCTGAAAGCTGATCGTCCCGAAGACGATCAGGCCCGCCATGAGCATCCAGGCGAACACCGGATTCTTGATGGAGAGGTCAGAGAGCGTCATGAGGTATCTCCTGTCGCGGCCCTGAGCTGCCAGTACCGCTGTTTGGCCGCGTAGCGGGCCGCAATGGCGTCCCGCCGCGCATCTTCCAGCGCCTGAAGCGCCTGCAGCACGTCGAGATTGTTGACGAGGTTGTGCCGGTAGTCCTCCACCTGCAACCGATAGTTGTCCTCTGCGGCCTGCAGCGCTTTGTTGAACGCCTCATGCTGCGCCAGCGCCGCCTGCCACTTGGCGTACGTGTCGCGGATGTCGAGTGTTGCCTCCCGCTTGGTCCGGTCGAACTCCAGTTTGGCCTCTCGGGCTTTCGCGGCGGATTCTCGCACCGCCCCCATGGCCTGGCCGCCCTGAAAGAGGGGTGCGTCGACTTTCAGCAGGACATCCCAATCCACCCCTGAGGACGCGCCGACCCGTTTCGTGTAGTAGTTGCTTTCCAGATTGACGGTGGGGAACACCTTCGCCCACGCGATGGTGACTTGATTCTGGGACGCGCGCCAGGCTTCTTCGACGGCTCGCACATCGGGCCGCGCGTTCACCCTGCCCACGTACTCGTCTTCGCTGGCTACGGGAGGGACGTCCGGTTCCTCATCGCTGACGGCGCCGATCGGAGCGCGCCCTGTGAGGAACTCGAGCAGTTGACGGGTGGTCGTTTCTTCGCCGCGCACGCGCTCCAGGTTCGCCTCCACGCGCCGCAGCTGCGCGCTGGCGCTGGCGACCTCGCTGGGGCGCGACCGGCCGAGCCGCTCTCGCGCCTTCAACTCATCAATCCGCTCCGCGAGTGCGGTGCGGGTCGTCTCGAGGGCGCCACGCTCTTCCCGACGCTCCAGCAGGAGGTGGAACGCATCCGAGACATCCACCAGCAGCAGTTGTTCCGCGCGCGCCTGTTCATAGCCCCGCTGCCGGTGCTCGGCGCGGCTCGCGCCCATCGCGGCGAACTCTTTGAACCCTGAGAAGAGCGGTTGGGTGAGGATGAATTTCCGCTCCGGGATTTCCTTGAGCGTGAAGGCTGAGCCCCCGGTGCCGTCCTGCCGCTTCTCCGACAGCTCGAATGATGCCCGCGGCAGCGCCCCGCTCAACGCCTGAAGAAAGCGGCCTTCAGTTTCCTTGAGGCGTTCCCGCTGGATCGCGATCGTCTCGCTCTGCCGCAGCGCAAGCCGGTAGCAGTCGCGCAGCGTCAGCGCCGTCGCGGCAGGCTCGTCCGCCGCGAATCCGCTACCGACGGCGCACAGGACGACGATCAACCCGAAGAGAGACGAGCGCGGCCGCTGAGAAGTCATCCCAAAACCGATCTTGGCTCGGGGTTCTGGGCTCAGGGCTCGGGGCAATACCCGTTTGCCTCGATGAGAAAACGGCTTTTGCCCAGAACCCAGAGCCCTCAGCCCAGAGCCAACTGGGGTTTTGGGACAAGTTCTAGTCATGTCCTGATGCCTGTTGGAGCTGGGAGGTGAGCTTCGTGATGACGTGGTAGAACGCCTCAAGCTCCTCCGGCTCGAGTGGCAGGAGCGCCTCCTCCCATCGCCGGCGCACGACCGCTTCAAAGTCCCGGAAGAAGGCGAGGGCTGTTCGGGTGAGCTCCACCACGACTTGACGGCGGTCTTCGGGATGCGGGACGCGATGGACGTACCCGGCGCGGACCAGGCGCTCCACAATTCCGCTCGCCGTGGGCATGCTGATGTGGAGGTTGCGGGCCAGGGTGCCCATCGTGCAGCGCGTGTAGGCCCGGATGGCCGCCAGCATGAGGAACTGCGTTTGCGTGACCCCGCGCTTGACAAAGAAATCCAGCTGCACGCCCCGCATGATGTGGGGCATGAGCTGGGCGACGGCAAGGCTCGCGTCTTTCCGCGAGGGGCGCGGTCTCATTCTATTCATCATAGCTAAATGTTAGCCTATGTGAAATAATATGTCAAGGCGAGAGAGGTAACCAACGTCTCAGAAGTCAGAAATCAGAGATCAGAAGTCAGAAGGACCAGTCTGATGCCTGATTTCTGACCTCTGACCTCTGAAATCTGACATCTGACTTCTGGTTCAGCACTCTTCCGCTCAAGTTGTGCATCTGAGGTGCGATGGCGTACAATACGCGCATGAGTAGAAACCAACGAACGCTCCTCGCACGGGTTGAGCGGGAGGTCCTCCGGTGCCGCCCGATCGCCCTCCGCCACTTCCGGTCATCGTCCCTGCGCATTGAGCGCAAGCCGGATCGCTCTCCGGTCACGGCCGCTGACCGCGCCATCGAGGAGCGGCTCCGGAGAGCGCTCGGGCGTCTCTGTCCACGGGAATCGATCATCGGAGAGGAGTTCGGTCTCTCAGGGCCGAGCGGCACGACCTACTGGACGATCGATCCCATCGATGGGACCAGGGCGTTTTCGCGAGGGTTGCCCTCCTGGGGGATCCTGGTGGGACGCGTGGAGCGGGGGCAGGCGACGCTTGGCATCTGTGATTTCCCGGCGATCGGGGTTACCATTGGCGTGGCGCGAGGGGTGAAGGCGTATGAACGCACCCATGGCAGGATAAGGGCCCTGCCGCCTCCTCGGCCGGTCCGGTCGCTGGACGAAGCGGTCATTTTCCACGGCGGCACGCGCTGGTGGAAGGCCAGCCCGTTTGCCGATGGGTTTGCGCGCCTTGCGCGCGGCTGCTACCTTGAGCGTGCCTACGGCGACTGCTACGGCTATCTCTGGGCGCTGCGAGGTCACGCGGACGCCGTGATTGATTACGGGGTCAAGGTGTGGGATATGGTCCCCCTGGCTGCGCTCGCGCGCTCGACCGGCCGGGTCCTCGTCAACTGCTCCGGCCACGCCAGCTTTACCGGGCCGGACACCATCATGGCGCACCCGGCCCTGGCCCATCTGATCGTGCAGACACTCCGGCGGACGCATTGAATCATTGCGCCATTGAATCATTGAGTCATTGAGTCATGGGACGTCAATGGGTCAATGAACCAATGAGCAAATGCACCAATGAGCACGTTTCAGTTCCCTGAAGGGTTTCTGTGGGGCGCGGCCACCGCCGCCCACCAGGTGGAAGGCAACAACACGCACAGTGATTGGTGGGCCTGGGAGCAGGCCGGCCGCGTGAAGGAGCCTTCGGGATTGGCCTGCGACCACCACCGCCGCTTCGCCGAGGATTTCGACCTCGCCGCCTCCTTAGGACACACGACCCATCGCTGTTCCATTGAATGGAGCCGCATTGAGCCTGCCGAAGGACAATGGAATGACGAGGCGCTCGCGCATTACGTCGACGTTGTGCGCGCCCTGCGTGAGCGGCACCTCGAGCCCATCATCACGTTGCACCACTTCACCACACCCCAGTGGCTGGTCGCCAAAGGGGGCTGGACGAATCCCCATGTGGTGGATGCCTTCGCCCGCTACGTCCAGCGGGTGGTCGAGGCGCTCGCGGATCAGGTCCGCTATTGGATCACGATTAATGAGCCGATGGTGTATGTCCGGATGCACTACATCCAAGGGTTGGGTCCGCCGGGGGCCCGCGACTTTAAACAGGCGATCCAGGTGATCGAGCATCTCCTCCGGGCACACGCCGTCAGCTACCGGATCGTGCATGAGAAGCGGCGCGCCGATCAGCCCGCCCCAGCGGTCAGCATCGCGCAGTACATCCCCGTCTTTCGGCCGTGCCGCCGCTGGTGGCCACCGGATCGCTGGGTGGCTTCGCTGAGCGATCGCCTCTTCACCGGCGCGGTCCTTGACGCGTTGACCGAGGGGCGCTGGTCGGTGCCCGGGGTGGCGACCTGGAAGATCCCGGAGGCCCGCAAGACGCTGGATTTCCTCGGCGTCAACTTCTATGGGCGCCAGTTTCTCCGTGCAATCTTGACCCTCCGCAACTGGCCGGCGGAGAGTTGCGATCTCGGGCACCACCCGTGCGAGGTCACGGAGCGGACGTCGATGGGATGGGACGTGCATCCCGATTCATTCTTCCAGGCGCTGGTGCGGCTTAGGGCGACAGGGCTGCCGATCCTTGTCACGGAGAACGGCACGTATATGAGGGACGACGCGCGCCGCTGGAGCTTCATCGAGCGTCATCTCCAGGCGATGGCGAACGCGATGCAGGAAGGCGCCCCGGTCATCGGCTACTGCTACTGGTCGCTGCTCGACAACTTCGAGTGGGCTGAGGGCTTCGGGCCGCGCTTTGGGCTCATCGAGGTGGACTACGCGACGCAGGAGCGCCGCGTTCGCGAGAGCGCGCGCCGGTACGCCGAGGCGTGCCGGACGAATCGCATTGCGTTGTCACCCTCGTAACGGATGGCGCGCGCCCTCGTCCTCGGCGCGACCGGCCACATCGGCGCACACATCGTGCGCGCGCTCTTGGCCGAGGGCCATGACGTGCGGGCCGCATACCGGAGCGACCGGTTCCTCGGTGGGCTGGCTGGCCTTCCGGTCGAGCGGGTTCGGGTTGACCTCGAGACGCTGGAGGGCCTCAGGCAGGGGCTGGATGGCTGCGAGTGGGTTTTCCATGCAGCCGGCTACTATCCGGGGTTTTGCGAGCGTCGCAAGCGCGCCATCGCGGAGGGCATCGCTTCGACGCGGCGCATCCTGGAAGCCATTCGACGCGCCGGGCCGTCGCGGCTGGTGTTCACGAGCAGCGCCTCGACGATCCGTCACGTGCCAGGGCGGTCTGCGGATGAACGGGATGCTGAACCCTGGCCCCTCGAAGGATGGCGCTCCCTCTACGCGACGGTGAAGATCGCCATGGAGCACGAGGTGCTGCAGGCCCATCGGGAGGGGATGCCGGTCGTGATCGTCAATCCCAGCCTGTGCATCGGTGAGTACGATGCTCACCCGTTTTCTGGGCGGCTGCTCCTGGCGTTCGCCAAGCACTACGTGCCGGTCTATCTCGAGCAGATGGTGAGCGCGGTCTACACCGGGGACGTCGGGATGGGGCACGTGCGGGCAGCGTCGCACGGCCGTCTCGGCGAGCGCTACGTGCTCACCTGCCGCGACGTGACGTTGAAGGAATTTGCCACCCTTGTCGCGCACGCGGTCGGTCTGCCGCCGCCCCGATGGCGGCTCCCCTACGGCCTCGCGTTGGCCGCGGCATCGATGACTGAGTGCGTTGCCTGGTGCACGCGCACCGAACCGCTCCTGCCCAGGCAGGTCGTGCGCGCCGCTCGCATCGAACAGCGCCTTGATGGCAGCAAGGCGGTGCGGGAATTCGCGCTTCCGCAGACGCCGGTCGAGGAGGCGATCCATCGTGCGCTGGGATGGTTCAGGCAGCAGGGCTATCTCTGAGCCGGGGCCGGTTTGCACAGAGACTCCCCCTCGAGCTACAATAGAGAGGAAGCACCACACAGCGAACCCCAGGCATCGAGGTGGGGTGAAAACGCGGGAGGTCACATTCGGCCACACAACTTACGGTCGCTCCGCTCCGTAAGTTGTGTGGCCGAATGTGACCCAGCACTAATTGTGCGAGTGTGTCCGCAGTAGCTTGACGGGAGCTTCTGCTGGAGCACCCCGCTCGGCTACGTCGGCAGCGCCCGTACAATTAGTGCTGGGTTCAATTCGCACAGCAACTTATGTTCACTAGCGTTCCATAAGTTGCGTGCTCATTGAAGGAGGGGACATGCAGCGGCGCCTGGCGTGGGTGATGGCGATCACGATCGTGGCAGCGTGGGTCCCCTGTGCCGGAGCGCGGGAGAAGTCCATCGAGGAGCTCCCCCAGGACGTGTGGACGTTGGCGTTCATGTGGACCGAGCCGATCAAGGGGGTCGTGCGAGAGTCGCGTCGCTTCGACCCGGTGAGCGGGCTGTGGTTCGGGCTGCTTGAGGGGTCGATTACCTCGGTCGAGCGGACGGCAAACTTTTTCCTCCCGAGCGAGGAGACACAGCAAGGGACCAACCAGAAATCCGGCAAGCCGTTGCTGCGCTATTCGTTCTGACGAGTTGCCAACGGCATTCCGCTTCCGGGTTGTCATTCCATGAACCGGCCTACCCGCACCCGATCATCACGCCGATCCTGGTGGTGGTGGGGTGTCTGTCTGCTCTTCTGCACGGCCTGGCCCGTCCTGCCGGCCTGGGCCGGGGCGCTGCCCTCAGCGATTCCCGCACTGCCGCTCGGATGGCTGCGTGAGGTCGTCACTCGGTACGGGCTCTGGCTCGGATTAGTGGCGGCGTTCGGCGCCGGCCTCACCCTCAACCTCACCCCGTGCGTCTATCCGATGATCCCGGTGACGCTCGCGTTTTTCAGCCATCAGGCCGGCGGATCGTGGACGCGCACGATGCGGTTGGCGTGCCTCTATGTCTTGGGGATCTCGCTCAACTATGCCCTCCTCGGCATGATCGCCGCGAAGACCGGCGCCCTGTTTGGATCGTGGCTCCAACATCCTGCAGTGCTCATCGGAGTTGCCGTGGTGATCGTCGCGCTCTCGCTGAGTCTCTTCGGTCTCTATGAGTTTCGTCTTCCCCACGTGGTGACTCGCCAGTTCGGTCAGGCCTCGACCGGGTTGTGGGGAGCGTTCGTGATGGGACTCGTGGTGGGCGTGATCGCGGCCCCCTGCATCGGGCCGGTCGTGCTCGGGTTGCTCCTGTTCGTCGGCCAGTTGGCCAATCCGGTCTCCGGATTCCTCCTCTTCTTCATGCTGGGTCTTGGGATGGGCCTGCCCTACGTGGTGCTCGGGATCGTCGCGCAGCGGGTCGGACAGCTCCCCAAGGCCGGCGCGTGGCTCGTGTGGGTTAAACAAGCGCTGGGCCTCGTGCTCTGGGGATTGGCGCTCTATCTCCTCAGGCCGCTCCTCTCGGCGCGGCTGCTGAAGGTTGGGGTGACGGGCCTCTTGCTCGGGGCCGGGGTCTACCTCGGCTGGTTGGAACGCACCCACGGGAGCGGCCGTGCCTTTGTCTGGGTCCGGCGGCTCGTCGGGGCCGCCCTCGTGTGCGCGGCGGTCGCCCCCTGGTCGTCCGTGACGCTCCGGGCGGATGCGACCATTTCGTGGAGCCCGTTCAGCGAGGCGGCGTTGGCACAGGCCCGGCATGAGCAGCGGCCGGTCATCGTGGATGTGTACGCCGACTGGTGCATCCCCTGCGTGGAGATGGATCACGCGACGTTCCATCATCCCCGCGTGGTTCAGGCGTTGGCGTCTGTGACAACCCTCCGCGTGGACGCTACCAACGATGTGCCGCCTGAAGCGGCGGCGTTCCTGGAGCGGTTTCAGGTGTACGGGGCGCCGACGATTCTCTTCTTCGATCGCGACGGCCGCGAACGGCCGGACCTGCGGCTCCTGGGGTTTGCGAAGCCTGATGAGTTCTTGCAGCGCCTGCAAGACATCTTGAGATGAGGTTTCAGAATTCAGAAGGCAGAAATCAGAAGTCAGAAAGTCGTCTGACATCTGACTTCTGTCATCTGATTTCTGAACGTACACGGTTGAGATCATAGATGAGCCTCGACGCCCACCAGCGGTCAGTCTCGGGAGGAAAGCGGCGGCTGCTCATCGCGCTGGGCCTGACCCTCGTGATGATGGTCATCGAGTTCGTCGCCGGGTGGCTGAGCGGCAGTCTCTCGCTCCTGGCCGACGCGGGCCACATGCTGACGGACAGCTCGACGCTCGCGCTGAGCGTCTTCGCAGCGTGGCTCGCCACCAAACCCGCCAACAGCCAGAAGACCTACGGCTACTACCGGACCGAAATCCTCGCGGCGCTGGCCAACGGCGTTGCGCTCTGCCTCATCGTCGTGTGGATCTACGCGCGGGCCCTGCAGCGATTGCGCTCGCCGTCGACGGTCCTCAGCGGCCCCATGATCACCGTCGCGGCTGTGGGCCTTGCGGTCAATCTCCTCAGCGGATGGATCTTGAAGCATGATCGGTCGAGCAACCTCAACATCCACGGGGCGTGGCTCAACGTGATGAGCGATGCGCTCGGGTCGGTGGGGGTCATCCTCGCTGGCCTGCTGATCCGATGGCGCGGCTGGACGGCGGCGGATCCCATCGCCAGCATGATGATCGGCATCCTCATCGCCCTGAACTCGTGGAACCTGTTGACCCAATCGGTCAACATCTTGCTCGAGGGGACGCCCCGACACCTCCAAATGCCTGACGTCATGCAGGCGATGCAGACGGTCCCTGGCGTGCGTGACGTGCACGATATCCACCTCTGGACCATCACGACCGGCATGGACGCGATGAGCGGGCATGTCATCATCGAGGATGTGGGCCGAAGCGCCGAGATCCTCTCGGTGCTCAACCGGCTGCTCTCTGAGCGATTTGGCATCACCCACACCACGCTCCAGCTCGAGCCCCGGACCCACATCTGCCAGATGGCCTCCGTACCGGAGAAGCGGTAGCCATGGGATTTGAACCAGCCCGTGGAGTTTGTTACACTGTTTTTTGTGGGACGTTCTGAGGATCAGATGTCAGAAGTCAGATGACAGATGACAGAGGTCAGAGGTGTTCAATTCTGACTTCTGAATTCTGAGTTCTGACGTCTGAAAGCTGTGACTCATCAAGCGAAAGAGGAGGTGTTGATGCGCGGGTATCATGGGGTCCTGCTCATGGCGATGGCGGTCATCCTGAGCGGTTGCGCGAGCGGGCAGACCCATCAAGCCTTCGCGCGGTTACAATCGCAGGTTGGGATGCTGGACGAGCGCGTGACACAGCTGGAGCGTTCAGCCACGAGCAGGGCCTCGGCGGCGCCTGCGAGCGAGACGGCCAGCAAGGGAGAGGAAACGGTCAGCGTCGTGACGACACCCGAGAAGAGCGCAGCGGCGACGAAGCCCGCAGGACGGAAGGCCTCGCTGCAGCCCTCGATGCGAGACATTCAGCAGGCGCTGAAAAACGCCGGGTTCTACCAAGGCGTCATTGATGACAAGATGGGTCCGATGACTAGGGAAGCCGTGAAGGAGTTTCAACGCGTCCACGGGCTCAACGATGATGGGGTCGTCGGGAAACAGACGTGGGCCAAACTCAGCGCCTATATGAATCTCTCCGCCGAGACTGGTGGGGCCAACGCCGCTGAAGTCCTGAAGTGACCGTCACAACCCCGTGCGCTCTCTACCTCGCCCCTCTTGTTGACGAGACCCTCTCACTGGGCGTCGATGCGCCCTCCTCGTTCGCTCCTGCGCGATCTGTCACTGCCTCTGATGGAAGATCGGACCTGAGCGGGTATCGTGCATGACTATGCCGTCCCTCCAGACGATGCGGCTCGGTCCGCACGCGGCCCATGTGGAGTCCGCCTTCCAGCAGCTTCAGGCCCAGCAGTTCCTCAGTCGGCTTTGGAAGCGCGACGCGAGTCTCTGGGCTGCTGACGGGCCCACACAGAAGGCGATCCGGCAGCGGCTCGGATGGCTGACTATCGCCCAGGCGATGGCGCTTCATGCCGAGTTGTTGCGCCGCTTCGCTCAGGAGATTCGCCAGGCCGGTTTCACCCACGCGCTCCTCCTCGGGATGGGAGGGAGCGGGTTGTTCGCGGAAGTCTGCGGCAGCACGCTCGCTGCGCCCGACGGTCTGCGGCTCGTCGTGCTCGATACGACCGACCCCACGGCGATCCGAACGCAGCAGCGGCAATGCCCCCTGAAGCAGCTCCTCGTGATCGTTTCCAGCAAGTCCGGCTCGACCAGCGAAATCTCCGCGTTGTCGAAGTACTTCTACGAAACCTTCAAATCGGCTGACGGCCATCCCGGCTCGCACTGTCTCGCCATCACCGATGCCGTGACCTCGCTTGAAACACAGGCCCGCGCGTGGGGTTTCCGCCGCGTCTTCTCGCTGGCTGCGGACACCGGGGCCGATGTCGGCGGCCGGTTCTCGGCGTTGACCTATTTCGGCCTCGTCCCCGCCGCGCTGATGGGCGTGGATGTTGCTCTCCTCTTGCGCCGGGCGGAGGAGATGGTGAGCCGCTGCGGGCCGGATGGGCCGATTGGCGACAATCCGGCCGTGCAACTCGGGGCTATCCTCGGCGCGCTCGCCCAGCGAGGCTGCGACAAGCTGACCCTCGTGTGTCCCTCGGCGCTGGCGAGCGTTGGGACATGGATCGAGCAGCTCATCGCGGAGAGCCTCGGAAAGCTGGGACACGGGATCGTCCCCATTTGTGGAGAACCGCTCCGCGAGCCCGCCGCGTATGCGAACGACCGCATCTTCGTGGAGTTGCAGCTCGCCTCCCAACCAGATGAGGCCATCACTGGCCACCTGCACGCGCTCGAGCAGGCAGGACACCCCGTGGTCCACATTCGATGGGATGATCGATACGATCTCGGCGGGGAAATCGCGAAGTGGTCCATCGCCACGGCGGTGGCCGGCGCGCTCTGTGGGGTCAACCCGTTCGATGAACCGAACGTCCAGGAGAGCAAGGATCGGACCAAGCTGCTGCTCGAGCAGTATGCGCGGGAGGGCCGGTTCCGCGACGAGGGTCGCCCGCTCGTCAGAGATGCGGATCTGGCAGTCTACGGCGCGTCCGGCCCAAGCAGTCCAGGCTCGCTGACCCAGTGCCTGAGCGACTTCTTCAGGCAGCGGCAAGCCGGGGACTACATCGCCCTCCTCTCATTTCTGCCGCGCACGACGGCGCTCGATTGCGCCGCGGTCGCACTTCGGGAACGCCTCGGAGAGCGGCTGGGCCGTGCGACGATGCTCGGCTTCGGGCCTCGCTACCTCCATTCCACTGGTCAGCTCTACAAAGGCGGGCCGGACGCCGGGCTATTCCTGCTCCTGACCGCCGAGGAGCACGAGGACCTGCCGATTCCCGGGGAGCCCTTCACCTTCGGCGTGCTCAAGCAGGCGCAGGCGTTGGGCGATTTCCAGTCGATGCAGCAGAAAGGCCGCCGCATCCTCCGGATCCACCTGGGGGGCAGCCTCGAGCGTTCCCTCGAGCGGCTGGCAAGCACCCTTGATGACGCAATCGCAGCCCTCGCCCGCCGATGACGTCGACTGCGAGCACCGCTGCTCGGTTTCGGTGGCGGAACCCGTTAACTCGCGCTATAATAAAACGTTAGGGCTCATCAACCGACGGAGGAGCCATGTGCTGGGATCGAATCATCGAGTCGGAGCAAGGGGAGAAGCCAGAAGCCCCTCTATCGCCTGTCCCGCAGCCCCGCCCCGAGCGGAGCGACCGCAAGCCTGTCACCCCTGCGGCAGAGCTGCCTGAGGAAGCCGGCGTTGAAGTCGGCTGAGCACCTGATCGTTCCCTCCAGGGGACTCAGGGGCGTGCGCCGACCCCGCCAGCGGGCCATGGCCTTCGGCCGTGGGCCCGCGCGGCTTCATCGAGTGCGTGGGCGGGATGTCGCCCCACATGGGGCGTGGCGTGAGGGTGCCACGGGCTCTGCCCGTGGGGCTCCACAGCCTCGATCGCGAGTGTCATGAGTCCATCCTACTTTCAGCAGTACCTCTTTATCGGGCTCCTCACGGCTGTCGCGATTGTGCTGGGCGTCGCGCCGCTCATCCTCGCCAAGTTCATCGCGCCGAAGAAGCCCGGACAGTCCAAGCAGGCTCCCTACGAGTGCGGGCTGGAATCAACCGGCGATCCCTGGGTCCAGTTCCGCGTGCAGTACTATATCTACGCGCTCCTCTTTGTCATTTTCGACGTCGAGGTGGTCTTCATCTACCCGTGGGCGCTGGTCTGGAAATCGATGGGCCCGGTGGCGTTCGCCGAAATGGCGCTCTTCCTCGCCATCCTTGCGGTCGGGCTCATCTACGCGTGGAAGAAAGGCGTCCTGGAATGGGAATAAGAGGACGCTCGGGGCTCAGGGCTCGGGGTTCGGGGCATTTGCCCAGAGCCCACAGCCCAGAACCCTGAGTCAAAGCAGATGGCGATGGATCAGGGTCTTCAGAGCGAGCTGCAAAAACAGGGCGTCTTCGTGACGACGTGGGACCGGCTCGTGAACTGGGGCCGGAGCAACTCGATCTGGCCGCTCCAGTTCGGGCTGGCCTGCTGCGCCATTGAGATGATCGCCACCGCCGCCTCGCGCTACGACATCGCCCGCTTCGGCTCCGAGATCTTCCGCGCCTCCCCGCGCCAGGCGGATCTCATGATCGTCGCCGGCACCGTGACGAAGAAGATGGCGCCCCAGGTCGTGCGGCTCTACAACCAGATGGCTGAGCCCAAGTACGTCATTTCGATGGGCGCCTGCGCGACCTCGGGCGGACCGTTCCACAAAGGCTACAACGTGCTCAAGGGGATCGACCGCTTCATTCCGGTGGACGTCTATATCCCCGGCTGCCCGCCCACCCCGGAGGCGCTGCTCGAGGGGTTGACGAAGCTCCAGCAGAAGATCAAGGGCCAGTCGTTCACGCGCGCGATGGACGAAAAGAAAGGCGAGTACCCCATCCCGGCGTTCGGTACGTCGGGCCTGGCGCCGCGGTACAACCCTGAGGTCTGGCAGCCGCCGGAGCATCCGTTTGGGTCGCCCGCCCTCCAGCCTCCGACCGAGCCCGGGCACCCACCGAAGGTGGGTGGGCGAGGGAATCCCGTAGCCGAAGGCGGAGGGACAACCGCTCCGTAATGCTCCCGCCACTCGAAGAGGTGAAGCCGTCACTCGAGCAGCTCCTGCCTGGCGTGTCCGTGACCGTCGAAGGAACCGCCCTCCTCGTCGCGCCGAAGGACCTCACGGTCGTCTGCCGCACCCTGAAGGAGACCGAGCGGTTCAGCCTCGACTATCTCGCGAACCTCACGGCCGTGGACTATCCTGCTGACCCCGCAGCCCCGCCTGTGGCGGGATCCGCCGAAGGCGTGACTGGCGGGGCAGGTCGAATCGAAGTCGTCTACCATCTCTATTCCATGACCAAGAAGCATGGCCCTGTCACACTCAAGGTCAAGCTCCCTCGCGCGAATCCCGTCGTGGCATCGGTAACACCGATCTGGCGCGGAGCCGAATTCCAGGAGCGGGAAGCATACGATCTCTTCGGCGTCACCTTTGAGAGGCATCCCGACCTGCGCCGCATCCTCATGTGGGATGGCTTCGAGGGCTACCCGATGCGCAAGGACTACGTCGTGGAGGACCAGGACGTGCTCGAAGACAGGCCGCGCTGATGGAACCGACGATCAGCACCGCACCGACGATTGAGACTCAGCTGCTCGAGATCAACCTGGGGCCGCAGCATCCCTCAACGCATGGTGTCTTCCGCATGGTCGCGACCCTCGACGGGGAAACCATCGTGAAACTCAAGCCGGTCATGGGGTACATGCACCGCAACCACGAGAAGATCGGGGAGGGCCTCACCTATATCGGCTGCTTCCCGTACACCGATCGCCTGGACTACTTCTGCGCCATGACGAACAACCTCGGGCTTGCGATCGCGATCGAGAAGCTCGCCGGCATCCAGGTCTCCGAACGAGGGGAGTACCTCCGGGTGATCATGGCCGAGCTGACCCGTCTCGTGAACCACACCGCGGTGACCGGATTTCTCCTCAACGACATGGGCGCCTTCGGCACGCCGCTGCTCTACGCCTTCCGCGAGCGGGAGAAGATCCTCGATCTCTTCGAGGCGGCCTCCGGCTCCCGGATGATGTGCAACTACGTGCGGCCGGGCGGGGTGCGGGAGGACGTGCCCGACGGATGGCTCGACCGGGCGCGCGAGATCGTGCGGAACTTCCCGCGCTTCCTCGATGAGTTCGAGGCCCTGCTGACGAAAAACGAGATCATCCGGCAGCGCACCCAGCGCGTCGGGATCCTCCCCAGGGAGCTCGCCGTCAACGCGAGCATCACCGGGCCGATGCTGCGCGCCTCCGGGGTGGACTACGACCTCCGCAAGGTGGACGGCTACTCCATCTACCCGCGCTTCACGTTCCGCATCCCGCTCGGCACGGTCGGCGACGTGTACGACCGCTACTACGTGCGGATTCTGGAAATGCGCGAGAGCCTGAAGATCCTCGAGCAGGCGCTGCGGGGGATTTCGACTGCGAGTCCGGCGATCAGCCCGAAGGGGCAGGCGATCGGCAGGGCCCCGCGCACCTTCAAGCCGCCCAAGGGCGAGGCCTATGGCCGGATCGAAGCGCCCAAAGGGGAGCTGGGGTTTTATCTGGTGAGCGATGGCTCGCCGCAGCCGTACCGCTACCACATCCGGGCGCCGAGCTTCATCAACCTGACGGTCCTGGAAGACATGTGCCTCAGCCATAAAGTCGCCGACGTCATCATCATCCTCGGCTCCGTGGACATCGTCTTGTGCGAAGTCGACCGCTAACTAGCAGTTTCGAGTTGCGAGTTTCGTGTTTCGAGTTGGTCAGTAACTCGAAACTCGGAACCCGAAACTCGAAACAAACCTACAGATAGGGCATTGGTGTCGGCATGATCGGGACAGGTGTGTTACGAGGGATGGGGGTGACGTTCAAGACGTTCCTCGAGACGTACCCCTGGGGGCGGGTGATCCTTCGCACCCTGCGCATCCCAGTGACGGATGGGCTGTGCACCATCCCGTACCCGGAGGTCAAGCAGCAGCATCCGGAGCGGTTCCGCTACTTCCCGTTCCTCGTCTACGACGGGACGCCGGACAACTTGCGCTGCGTCTCCTGCAAGATCTGCGAGCAGGAGTGCCCCCCGCAGTGCATCCACATCGTCACGGAGAAGGACGAGCAGGGACGGCCGGTCAAGGCGCACGGCCGCACCTTGCCCAAGCAGTTCGACATCGACATGTCTATCTGCATGTCCTGCCGGATCTGTGTTGACGTCTGCCCCTTCGATGCGATCGAGATGGACAACCAGTTTGAGCTCTCAGCCCACGACCGCTACGAGCACATGATCTACAATAAGCAGCAGCTCCTCAAGCCGGTGGAATATTTCGAGCAGATCAAGCCGACCGAAGCGGCCACGGTGAACCAGCGGCTCGCCGCCAAGGCCGCCAAATCCGCACCTGTTGCAGCTCCGAAACAGGTGTCAGACACTTCGCAAAGCGGCAGAAGTGTCTGACACCTTGTGAAGGACAGATGAGTTCACTTGATCAGCTCTTCGTCAATGCCAACGCCTTCCTACTGGGCCTGCTGCCTGAAGTCCTCCGGCCATGGGTGTCGATCCTCGTGAAGATCGGCGCCATCGCCGCGATCGCGCCGGTCATCATGATGTACCTCACGTGGCTTGAGCGGAAGATCATCGCCAGGATGCAGAACCGCTTCGGCCCGGACCGCGTCGGCATCTACGGCCTCGCGCAGCCGCTCTCCGACGGACTGAAGATGCTCATCAAGGAGGACATCGTCCCGCGCGGGGCCGATGGGTTGCTCCACCTCGTCGCGCCGATCCTCTCTGTGGTTCCGGCGATCCTGCTCTTCGCGGTGCTGCCCTTCGGGCGCAACATGATCGCGGCCGATCTGAACATCGGGCTGCTGTACTTCTTTGCCGTTTCTTCAGTCGGCTCGTACGCGATCTTCATGGGCGGGTGGGCCTCGCGCAGCAAGTTCTCAATCCTGGGGGCGATGCGCTCCGTCGCGCAGATCATTTCCTATGAAGTGCCGGGCGTCCTCTCGGTCGTGGCGGTCATCATGGTCACCGGCACGCTCTCGATGAGCGGCATCGTGGATGCCCAGGCGAGCCGCTGGTTCGTCTTCACCCCCTGGGGCATCGTCGGTTGCGTGATGTTCTTCCTCAGCGGTGTGGCCGAGGTGAACCGCACCCCATTCGACATGCCGGAGGCGGAGTCGGAGCTCGTCGGCGGCTTCCACACCGAGTACAGCGGGATGAAGTTCGCGCTCTGGTACATGGCCGAGTTCCTGGAGTCCTTTGCGATCTGCGCATTTACTGTCACCTTTTTTTTGGGCGGCTGGCATGGGCCGGCCGTGCCGCTGTGGCCCTTCACCTTGCTTCTCACCGTGACGGTGGCGACGGCCCGGCGCCTGCCGCTTATCGCGCGCGGGGCTGGGGTCGTCGGGCTGGCGGCGGCGACGGTGCTCTGGGGGGCGCAGCCCGTCCCCTCCTGGGCGTGGTTCTTCGCGAAGACCTACGCGCTCGTCTTCGTCCTCGTGTGGCTGCGGGGAACCTTTCCGCGCCTCCGCATCGATCAGCTCATGGGCCTCGCGTGGAAATTCCTCCTGCCCCTTGGCCTCGTCAACATCCTCGCGGCCGGGATGTGGGCTTGGTTCCCGTTCCCGGTCGGGACGGCCACGAGCGCCCTCCTCCTCGTCGTCAGCAGCTGGCTCCTGGTGCGGGCCAACGCGCCGGAATCGTCGCAGCCGCTTCGCACCTACATCTTTGCCGAGTGAGTCCCTTGAATCATTGACCCATTGTGTCATTGATCCATTGGTGCATCTGCCTGTCACAATGGTGCAATGGCTCAATGAGACAGTGAATCAATGGGTTGACAGCTCAGGAGGTCAACATGTCGCTTCCCCCTCCGCATGTCTCCACTCAGGAAGCCCACGCGATTGAGTGGGAGCGTAAGCCCTCCACGATCGACGCCAACCTCAAGGACTACGAGGCGGCGGTCAAGACGTTCAACTGGAAGGATGTCGAGCGCGAATTCGACTGGTCGCGGACCGGCAAGGTCAACGTCGTCCATGAGGCGATCGATCGCCACGCCGCCTCTTCCAAGAAAGACAAGGTTGCCCTCGCCTATACCGACTACGACCGCCGCGATGAGAAATACACCTTCCACGACTTAAAAGTCCTCACCAGCCGATTCGCCCACGTCCTCAAGTCGCTTGGCGTCAAGCGGGGCGACCACATCGGCGTCTTCCTCCCCCGCACGCCCGAGCTCTACATCGCGATCCTCGGCATCAACCGCATCGGCGCGATCCCGGTCCCGCTCTTCGAGGCGTTCATGGAGCAGGCGGTGCAGGATCGCCTCGCTGATAGCGAAGCCTGTGCGTGCGTGACCAGCCCAACGCTCAAGTCCCGCATTCCGCTTGCCCAGTTGCCAGCGCTCAAGCGGCTCATCCTCGTCGGTGCCTCCAGTACGCTTGCCCCTAACGAGGTCAGCTACGAACAGGCAATGGCGCAAGCTCCGGATTGGTGTGAGCCGGAATGGCTGACGGTGGACGACGGGCTCATTATCCACTACACATCGGGCTCGACGGGGAAATCGAAGGGTGCGCTCCACCGGCAGTACGCGATGGTGGGCCACTACCAGACGAGCAAATGGGCGCTCGATCTGCGCGATGATGACCGTTATTGGTGCACGGCTGACCCAGGTTGGGTTACGGGAACATCATATGGAATCTACGGGCCATGGACGCTGGGGATTTCGAGTGTCGTGATCGGCGGGCGGTTCGATCCGGACCGGTGGTACCAGACCATCCAGCGCTACAAGGTCACGATGTGGTACAGCGCCCCGACCGCGTACCGGATGCTCATGTCGGCGGGCGAGGCGATCCCGAAGAGGTACGACCTCTCCAGCCTGCGCCACATCTGCAGCGTGGGGGAGCCGCTCAATCCCGAAGCGCTCAAATGGATCAAGAAGGTGACCGGCTTAGCACCCCATGAGACCTGGTGGATGACGGAGACGGGCATGCAGCTTATCTGCAACTACCGCAGCTATGATTTCCCGATCGGCTGCACGGGCAAGCCGTTTCCCGGCACGTATGCCACGGTAGTGGATGACCAGGGACGGGAACTCCCGCCCGGACAGTTGGGGCATCTGGTCGTCAAGCCGGGCTGGCCCTCGATGATGAAGGAAATCTGGAAGAACCCAGCGAAATATCAGGAGTACTTCCGCATCCCGGGCTGGTACGTGAGCGGCGATACCGCCTATAAAGACGAGCGCGGCTACATCTGGTATCAAGGACGCGCGGATGATGTCATCAAGACCGCGGGTGAGCGCGTCGGGCCGTTTGAAGTGGAGAGCGCCTTGGTCGCGCATCCGGCGGTGGCCGAAGCCGGTGTCATCGGCAAGCCCGACGAGGTCCGCGGGCAGATCATCAAGGCGTTTGTGGCGCTGCGCAAGGGATTTCAGCCCTCCGAGCAGCTCAAAAAAGAGATTACGGAGTTCGTGAAGACAAACCTGGCGGCGCACGCCGCCCCACGCGAGATCGCCTTCGTCGAGAAAGTCCCGAAGACGCGCTCCGGCAAAATCATGCGCCGCGTCCTCAGAGCATGGGATCAGGGATTACCAGTGGGTGATATCTCAACAATGGAAGAGTGAGTCTTAGGAATTCGAATTGATCCAATGCTCAATAAGAGCGAACTGGATTAAAGAAGGCAACTATACCTTGACAGCAAGTAGATGTTGACCAAGTTGGACAGTAACAAGCTGCATTTGCTTCGTCAAAGAGCTGCGACATTTTTCTTGGGAATGTCTGCGGCAAGCGTTCTAAGGATGTTTCACCCTCGCATTTCGATTGTAATTTTGATGGGAGCTTTGCTCTCGTTTCTTTTTGATTATTTGAAATCGAAACAGGTCACGAAAGAGCGTGTTAGATGTTTTATGTGGTCAGGGGTAGTAGGGTCAGGATTGGTGATATGGCTGCTTCCTGTTGTTCTTGCTGGCATACCTATCGAGAGCAAAGTTGTTCTACTTGAGAGATATGGTGGAGAGTGGCAGTCTTCGAACGAATTTCAAATCAAGTTGCCAGATAGGCATTTGCTTCAAAATAGTTTTACTGAAGGACGTTACTATCGTTTTACTCCTATGCTACAACACACCAAACCTGGTGCGTTGTTGACTAGCATAAGCCTTTTTATCCATATGCCAAACAACCTAAAATTACAAGAGACTAAATTATGGAGGATCACTGACATTGGAGCAAAATACACAACGTATTGGGCGATGATTCCCCATGTTCAATACGGCATCCTTTCAGGCATAGATGAAAGCCTTTTTATTGCTTTTCCGAAGGCGGATACCTATGTGATCCCCTATACTATTGTTGGGACTATTGTAGAAGGGTCAACGGTCAGAAGTTTGAATCCCATTAAGCGGATATTCGCTATAAAACTTACAGGGTAATATGCTTACAGAGCGTACATGGTACTTGTGCCAAGGGATAATTACCTTAAAGAATTGCCGAGGGCTTAAGGAAGGGAGGGGCTTCGGAGGCAGCCCAGTCAGGCAGAGCGGAGCACGAAAAACCTACCTCTAGTTTTATGGAGCGAAGAGGACATTGGTCCTCCGTCTCCTAAAGCGAGAGTCAATTGGGAGTCTTGTGTCCTAGTATAAGTTGGGCTTACCTTAGGTGAGAAGTTTGTTATTAAGATCTCCTTGTTCAGCACTCGTGCGTTATCATTTTTCTTTACTCTCATTCCTGAAGATGATTGCACGGAAATAATGAAGTGTCCTGGGAAAAAATCACGCATTTCAGAAATGTCGTAGGATGAAAGAATCCACTTCGCTTTAGCTCGCTTGAGGCGGTCAACTAAAACTTTGTGGTCCTCCCAAGACCGCATATTATGTGCGTAGTTACATCCATTCCCAGGATAAGGAGGATCTAGATAGAAAACGGTACCAGGCCGGTCATACCTATCCATGCACTCTCGCCAGTCTAAGTTTTCAATGATTACAGTCCGCAGCCTCTGATAGACTGGTTGCAAGCGGTCCCTTAGGGTCTTAAGTGCTCCAATAAGACGATTACCGTGTCCCCCATCCATGATGCTGGTAGCAAATCGGGGATAATCTAACTCTCCGCCCCACCCAGCCATGATCAAGTAATAGAACCTATGGGCGCGTTGCACAGGGTCAAGCTTGTGAGGTTCTAGGCCAGCGAGTTGCTCGAACTCTGCTCGCGAGACTAGTTCCCATTCAAACGACGCAATAAGCTCTTCGGGTTTCTCTTTGACCACTCGAAAAAAGGTGATCAGTTCCTGGTCAATATCATTTAGTACTTCTACGTCGCTAGGCGGTTTAGCGAAGAGCACCCAAGCGGCTCCCGCGAACGGTTCAACATAGCAAGTGTGTTGCGGTAGAAGGCTGACAATCGACTTGCGAAGGCGGGATTTCCCGCCCACCCACTTAAATGGGCTGTTTATCGTTCTATAAATTGGCGGATGGGTCAGGACAGCTTCCATGTCTCTATAAGAGACATACTAGCAAATTTCATTATCCCTGTCAAGAACGATTGCTAAGGTAAGGTCTCATGAGAAGTTTTGGAAAAAAACTTCGGTTCCTTAGACTTAGGCGGAGGCTAACGTTGAAAGGACTTGCCCACAAGCTGGGATACGTCGCGCATGGGTACATTAGTGAAATCGAGTCAGGCAAGAAGAAGCCCACCGTCGATTTCGTATTAAAGGTTGCAGATTTTTTTGGTGTCACGACCGATCAGCTATTACGTGACGACCTGAGGCTAAAATAAAATGCTTCTCAAGGTGCCAACCAAGAGAGAGGTCGAACAGATCCGGCTGATTCTCAGCACCTACCAAGACGGCTCCGGGATGCTTAAAGCAGCCGGGTCAACCTTGCCAGGCTGGCGAGATTTTGAGCGGGCTGTCGCTATAGTTTTCGGCGGAGAAGCGCAAGAAAGTAAAGCGATTTTTGATATTTTAGTCCCAACGGTGCAGAACTCACCTGTCAAATTTGGGATATCGTGTAAGATGAGGAGAGAGCTTAATAAGTTAAGAAAAACAGGACGTGTCTCTATCGAGCTCTCAAACTCATCTGGCTATTTTTGGAGCCGACTTCAGTCGCAAGGCATAAACCGAAAAAATTATCGAAAGAAATCGGCAGCCGTTGGAAAGGTACTGCTTGGTTTGGTAGAAAGTTGGCATCATGCTGTGAGCACCAAGCAGGGTGGGATTGTGGATCTGGATAAGAGCTTTTATCTCGTCTTATTGTGGAACAGAGCCGGTCTTTATCAGCTTCATCAATTCGTTATCCATATTCCAAAACCGGACGCCCTCAAATGGTATTTCCCAACCTCCCGTTGCCTGAAGGGAGATGACAAGGATGGGACGCTCTTTGAGTGGTATGGAGAGTCTGGAGGGCAACTAAAATACTACCCTCTTGCTCGGAACGCCATTTGGTGTTCTGAGCCATTCAGCCTCGAACCCATTAAGGACCTGAAAGGTGGAATCCTAGCAAAGGTTTCTACCTATTTTCCGAAGCTCTGGAACAAGGTTGAAGATCACAGCAAATGAGACACAGAAGCATTTTTAAAGTAACAGGACACTAGAGGAAAGCGTGAAAGCACGGACTATATGCTGGAAATGGATTGCTGGAATGGCACTCGTCGCGATCTGCGGGTGCGAGTCCGACGCCATCGGCCGGGATTGGAAGCGGATCGAGCCTCGCGTGCCGGCGAAGGACTTCACGCTTCCCCGGCTCGGTGGAGGACGCGTCCAGCTCTCGGACCTGCGCGGGCGCATTGTCATCATGGAGTTCTGGGCCACCTGGTGCGGGCCCTGCCGTTTTTCGCTCCCCTCCCTTGACGTCATCTACCGGCGGTATCGCGACCGCGGCGTCACGGTCCTCCTCCTCAATCAAGGGGAGGCGGCCGCTCAGGTCCAGCGATGGGTCGAGAGGCGGTTTGCCGCGCCCATCCTCTTGGATGCGAATGGCGAGGTCGCCGCGCGCTACAAGGTCGACGGCATCCCCCGGCTCTTCATTGTCGGCCAGGACGGCCAGCTGGTGTACGAACATGCGGGGTACGGGGGCGGTTTGGAACACAACCTCACGCTGATCCTGGAGGCGTTGCTTCAGGGTCACCAACGCCAGGCCGTCTCGAAGGGGTGAGGGGGAGCCGCACCGCATGGGCGCTGACCGGCTGATCGTGGAAGGGATCGAGGCGGAATGCCGGCTCGGGGTCTCCGAGTGGGAGCAGGAGAAGCCGCAGCCGATCTGGGTTGATCTTGAGCTGTCGATTGACGCAAAGCGCGCCGCTGCGCAGGATGATGTGAAGGATGCGGTGGACTACGCGGCACTCGTTGCGGCGGTCAGGGAAGAAGCCCAGCGACGTCCCGTTAAGCTATTAGAGACGTTGACCGAGGCGATTGCCGAGCTTGTGCTGGAGCAATTCGGGACGAAGCGGGTTCGCGTGCGAGTCAAGAAACGCGCGCTGCAAGGAATCGGCTATGCGGCCGTGGAAGTGGAGCGAACTCAAGTGCGGCGGCCAGGCCGACGAGTGCGCGTGGCGGTTGGGCGCGGCGCTGCGTAACTCGCGAAAGAGTTTTCTGTTTCCCACAATCGCACGGCCGTCACCGGAAAGCCTTGCGAGGCCGTGTACTCGAAAATCAGCCGCGCGATCGCCTCGGCGGTCGGGTTCTCGTCCATCACGAAGAGCGGCTCGCCGAGTTTGCGCAACAGCGGCAAGGCCGGATCGCGCCGGTTGAGCAGCATCTTGTGGTCCAGCTCGCTGTCGATCCACGCCTGAATCGTTTGCTTGATCTCGTTGAAGTCCCGCACCATCCCGCGCGCGTCCAGCCGCTCACTCGCGAGCTCAATCTCGACCTTCCCGTTATGGCCGTGGAGGTACCGGCATTTCCCCGCGTAATGGAGCAGGCGATGCCCGTAACAGAAGTGAATGAGTCGTGTCACCGCATACATCGTTGTTTCAGAAGTCAGAGGTCAGATGTCAGAAGTCAGATTTGCTTTTTCTGACTTCTGATTTCTGAATTCTGACTTCTGTCCGTCAAGCAATGAGCTGTCCTCCATCCACGAATACGACGGAGCCGGTCATGAAGTCGGTCCCTTCAATGAGGAAGAGGACCGTGTTCACGATGTCCTGGGGGCTGCCCCACCGCTTGAGCGGGACCCGCGCGGCGACCCGGGCGCGGGCGGAGGCACTCATGTTTGGAGGCGGGAGAATCGGGCCCGGCGCAATCGCGACGACCTGGATGCTGGGCGCCAATTCCTTGGCGAGCGCCTTCGTCAATCCGATGACCCCAGCCTTCGAAACGCAGTAAGGCAGGTAGTCGCGGTAAGGACGGACCCCGGCCCAATCCGCGAAGTTGATGATCTTGCCGCCTCCGCCCCTCCGCATGAGCCGGCTCGCGTAGAGGGCGCACAGGAACGGGCCCTTGAGGTTCGTATTGAGCGCATGGTCCCAGTCGCGTTCCGCAAGCGTCTGATACGGTGTCCGGTCGAAGGTCGCGGCGCTGTTGACGAGGACGTCCAGCCGGCGGAAACGTCGCGCGATGCGGTCCATCAGCCGTCGGGCGTTGGAGGCGTGTGCGAGATCGGCTTGGACCGCAAGGGCCTCTGGGGCCCCAGCGCGTTCGAGCCGCTTGACCGTTTCGTGCGCTTCTGTCGCCGAGGTTCGATAGGAGATCACGACGCGGGCGCGGCGTCTGGCCACCGCGAGGGCGATGGCCTGGCCAACCCGCCGGGCTCCCCCAGTTACAAGGACGACGCGGTCTTCGAGGGTCATCGGTCTTGGCTGTTGACGATCCCTCCAGGGGTGGCGGCTGAGAACGGGTTACGAGCCTGGGGTGCGAGGGAAGCGCTGCTGCAGGCTCTCGGCCATCTGGTTGATGGCCGTGGCGAGATCCTCCAGGACGTCACCTTGCCGCAGGGTGATCCGCTGGGAGAAGTCCCCTCTCCCGATGGCCTCAAGGGTGTGTTTGAGGCGGCTCATGGGGCCGACGACGCGGTGGCTCTGCCGGATCCCCACGTAGAGGACGATGGGAATGGCGACCAACAGCTCAATGAGCAGGGTGATGGCGACGGCGGCCAGCGAGGCGATGAGGTAGATGGAGGACTCCGGATTAACCCGGTAGGTGTTCAGCCACAGCAAGGCGCTGGAGAGCAGCGAGCTGAGGACCGCGATGGCCAAGACGATCGTGAAGATACGGGTCACGAATCGAAGCTGGTAGTCGCGGTCGACCAGGTACTGCCGGCGCTTCTGGAACTGCGGTGTGGACATCGTTCGCCTAGTATAGCATATTTTTTTCATGGTCAAGGTCTCTGGCCGGATTGGTTGACTTTTGTGTGACGCTTTGTTAGGCTCACCCTCATGGATGACGACATGGGATGAATGCGTGGTCAGGGACGACGGTGTGCGCACTGGTTAGCGGCGGCCTGGACAGCGCGGTCCTGCTGGGCCGGCTCTTGGCCGACGGTCGTCGGGTCAAACCGCTGTATCTCCGGTGCGGCCTGTCGTGGGAGGCTGTTGAGCTGTACTGGCTCAGGCGCTTCCTGCACGCCACCCGCTCCGCGCATCGTGCCCCGCTGCTCGTGGTCGATGTGCCGCTGCGCGCAACGTACGGCAGGCATTGGAGCCTGACCGGGCGACGCGTTCCAGGCGCCCGCAGCGCGGATCGCGCGGTCTACCTGCCGGGCCGCAACGTCCTCCTCTTGACGCACGCGGCGATCGCCTCCGTCCAGCGGGGGATCTCCATCGTGGCGATCGGGACGTTGAAGGGCAATCCATTCGGCGATGCCACCCCGCGATTCGTTCACCTGCTCGAACGGACGCTCATGGAAGCGCTGGGTCGGCCGGTTCATCTCCTCGCACCGCTTCGCCGGATGTCGAAACGCGACCTGATCCGTTCGGCGAACGATGTCCCGCTCCATCTGACGTTTTCCTGTTTACAGCCTCGGGGCCGCCACCATTGCGGCCGGTGCAACAAGTGCGCGGAGCGGCAGCGCGCGTTCCGACAAGCCCACGTTCCAGACCCAACCTGTTATGCGCGATAATGCCGGAGTCCTGTGTCATGTGTGATGTTGCATGTGTCATGGCATGTGTACATTACACCTTACACATTGAACATTCCACATGACGGTCTATCGAGGTGGTGTCGGGCAGTGGTCCTGGATCCTGCATCGGGTGACCGGAGTCGGCGTCCTCCTCTTCCTGTGCCTCCACATCCTCGATACGTCCCTCATCGCGCTGGGACCGGCCCACTACAACGCCATCATCGCCATCTACCGCCTGCCGGTCTTCCGGGTGGGGGAGGTCGGGCTCTTCGCGTCGGTGTTGTTCCACGCCCTCAACGGGGTGCGCATCATCCTCATCGATTGCTGGGTGGACCTCACGCGCTTCCATGAGCGGCTCTTCCGCATCCAGATGGTCTGCTTCACGCTGATCATGATCCCGGTCGCCTGGATCATGCTCCGTCCGTTGCTGGCGCCATGACTTCACACACGGCTTTGCCTCATGGGCGCCAGCAGTCGATAGTCCATAGTCGATGGTCCATAGACAGCCATTGTGGTCTGCTTTGGATCGGCCATGGACTATGGACTATGGACTATGGACTGGTCACATGAGCATTTCCTCCTCGTACTCACGCCCCAAGCCGAGCGGCGGACTGGAGCTGTGGTCCTGGCTCTTCATGCGGATCTCCGGCCTCCTTCTCCTCGGGCTGGCCCTCGGGCACCTCGTCCTCATGCACCTCATCCACAACGTGGATGAGATCAACTACGCCTTCGTCGCCAGCCGCTACACCGGCTGGTTCTGGCGGGGCTACGATCTCCTGATGCTCACCCTGGCGATGGTGCACGGGACGAACGGTGTGCGGATCCTCATCGACGACTACGTGCACTCGCCCGCGTGGCGGAGGCTGGCCCTGGGGCTGCTCTATCTTGTCTGCGGCGGGCTCCTCCTCCTCGGCATCGGCGTCGCCATCTTCTTCCAACCCCTCATACCGAAATGAAAAGAGCCCGTCCCGCTTTGTGTCATGTGGAATGTGTAACGTGTAATGTTCGTACGCATTCACCTTACACATTACACATTGGACATTACACGTTGCTGTGATGGCCCTACGTCCAGTTGCCACGCATCAGTACGACGCGGTGATCGTCGGAGCCGGAGGCGCCGGGCTCATGGCTGCGCTGGAGGCCTCGAAGGGCTGCCGGGTCGCCGTCGTCAGCAAGCTCTATCCCACCCGCTCGCATACCGGCACCGCCCAAGGCGGGATCGGGGCGGCCCTGGGCAACCTGGAGCCGGATCGCTGGGAATGGCACATGTTCGATACGGTCAAGGGGGGCGACTATCTGTGCGATCAAGATGCCGTGGAGATCATGTGTCAGGAGGCGATCGAGGTCGTCTATGACCTCGAGCACATGGGCCTGCCGTTCAACCGCACCCCGGAGGGCAAGATCGACCAGCGGCGCTTCGGCGGCCACACGATCGAGTTTGGCAAATCCCCGGTGCGGCGTTCGTGCTACGCGGCGGACCGCACCGGCCACATGATCCTGCAGACGCTCTATCAGCAGTGCATCAGACAGGGCGTGGCGTTCTTCGATGAGTTCCGCCTGCTCGATGTGCTCATCCAAGACGGCCGGTGCGCCGGGGTAGTCGCGCTGTGCCTGGCGACCGGCCAGTTGCATCTCTTCCATGCGAAAGCGGTCCTGCTCGCCACCGGGGGGTTCGGCCGGATGTACAAGGTGACCTCCAATGCCCACACGCTCACGGGCGATGGGTGCGCCATCGTCTTCCGGCGCGGCGTGCCGCTCGAAGATCTGGAGTTCTTCCAGTTCCATCCGACGGGGATCTACCAGCTCGGCATCCTCATCACGGAGGGGGCGCGCGGTGAAGGCGGCATCCTGCGCAACGACACGGGCGAGCGGTTTATGCAGCGCTACGCTCCGACCCTGCTCGACCTGGCGCCGCGCGACATGGTGAGCCGGGCGATCTACCGGGAGATCCGCGAAGGCCGCGGCATTCACGGGAAGGATTACGTGCATCTCGATCTGACGCATCTTGACCCAGCGGTCGTTGAGCGCAAGCTGCCCGACATCACCGATTTCGTCCGGACCTACCTTGGGATCGATCCCATCAAGGAGCCCATCCCCTGCCAGCCGACGGCGCACTACGCGATGGGCGGGATTCCCACGAACGTCCACGCCCAGGTCGTGGTCGACGCGGCCGGGACGCCGCTCACCGGTTTGTACGCGGCCGGGGAATGCGCCTGCGTCTCGGTGCACGGCGCCAACCGCCTCGGCACCAATTCCCTCGTCGACATTGTGGTCTTCGGGCGCCGTGGCGGGCGCCATATCGCCCAGCACGTCTCATCGCTGGATCTTCCGCCGCTTCCCACCGAGGCGGGAGGCCGCGCGCAAGAGGAGATCAGCCGGCTCTCATCCAACCTCGGGGGCGAGTCGGCCGCGACCATCCGCGCCGAGCTCCAGCAGGTCATGATGGATCACGTGTCGGTGTACCGAGAGGAAAGCGGCCTGAAGGAAACACTCGCCGCCATCTCCGCCCTGCGCAGCCGCTACCGCAAGGTGGAGGTGACCGATCCGAGCCTGCGGTTTAATACCGAGCTCGAAGAGGCGCTTGAGCTGGGCTACCTCCTTGATCTCGCCTGGGCGACCACGGTCGCGGCGCTGGAGCGGCGCGAGTCGCGCGGCGCGCACAGCCGCGAGGACTTCCCGAAGCGGGACGACGCCAACTGGCTCAAGCACTCGCTGGCCTTCGAGCGCGATGGGACCATCCGGCTCGAGACCAAGCCGGTTGCGATCACGCGGTTCCAGCCCCAGGAGCGCAAGTATTAAGTACAGTGGCCAGTGACCAGTGGCGAGAGAAAAAATGGGGTCAGAGGTAATTTCCCACGGGAGACCCCAATAAGAGCTCTGACCTGCTCTGTCGAAATCCGCCGTGTTTGTGGAATGCGTCATGCGTAACGCGTAAGGGGTCTCGACGCAGTCACATGACGCCTTACGCATTACGCGTTACGCGTTACGCGAACCCTTAGGTTTTCGACGGAGCAGCTCTGACCCCATTTTCTTTGCTTAATGGGACGCTATCCAATCGAGGAGGGCAGACTGATGAAGACGGCATGGCGAGAGTGGCTGGTGGTGGGGGTCTTGCTGGCGACGACGCTCTACGTGGTGGCCGAGGAGATCAGCCTGACGACCTACCACCCCTCCCCGAAAGGGGCCTACCAGACCCTGAGCTCCACGAGCACCTCCCACTTCGCGACCTACGAGGGTGGGGTAGGGATCGGGATCGCGGACCCGGGCACGGCGAACCTGGCCGTCATGGGCGGTAACGTCGGGATCGGGACGACGGACCCGAAAGTGAAGTTGCATATCCAAGGAGCAGAAGGGACGGCCTTTTCTGATACGGTGCGCATCAGTTCACCAGGATACTATTACGCCGAATTAGACATTCAGACGAAAGGTGGGAGTGGTGGCGGGGGAATTAACTTCAACCTTTCTTCTCAAACAGGGACGCCGTAGCTTTCCATCACAGGTGGCGACGTCGTGATCGGGAGCCTGTCGGGATCGGGGCACTCCGTGTGTATCGACGACTCAGGGAAGCTCTACCGAAAGACGACATGCCCGTAACAACCAGCCGGCATCTCGTTCGGTTTGCGACACCGCGGGGAACGTTTGAGGGGACGCTGAACGAGGGTCCGATCGCCGAGGCGCTGCGGAAGCGGCTACCGATCACTGCGACGGTGAGCCGCTGGGGTGACGAGATCTACTTCGATGTGCCGGTCAAGATGGCGAACACCCAGCCCACCCTGGAGGTGAAGATCGGGGACATCGCGTACTGGCCGGACGGGCCCTGCCTGTGCATCTTCTTCGGCAAGACCCCCGCATCGAAACACCATGAGCCGCGCCCGGCCAGCGACGTCACAATGGTCGGACACACGGACGCCCCCGCAACCCTCTTGCGTTCGATCCGCGAAGGGACGACAATAGTCCTCGATCATGCAGGTCCGCGTGCAGATTAAACGGTTCAACCCAGAGCAAGAGCCGCAGCCGCAGTGGCGCGACTACACGGTGACGGCGGAGCCGACCGACCGCGTCCTCGACGTGCTGCACACCGTCAAGTGGCGCCACGACGGCAGCCTCGCCTTCCGGCGCTCCTGCGCGCACGGCATCTGCGGGTCGGATGCCATGATGATCAACGGGCGCAACCGGCTCGCCTGCAAGGTACTCGTGAAGGACCTTGCGCAACCGATCGTCGTGGAGCCGATGCGCGGCTTTCCCGTCCTCAAGGACCTCATCGTGGACATGACCGGCTTCTTCGAGAAGTACCGCTCGGTGAAGCCGTACCTCATCACCGATGAGCCGCCGCCCGCCACCGAGCGGCTCCAGAGTCCGCCGGACCGTGAGCGCTACGACGATACGACGAAGTGCATCCTCTGCGGCGCGTGCACGACGTCCTGTCCTTCGTTCTGGGCGAACAGCGACTATGTGGGGCCTGCCGCCATCGTCCAGGCGCACCGCTTCATCTTCGACAGCCGCGACCAGGGCGCAGACGAGCGCCTCTCCGTGCTCAACGAGAAGAGCGGGGTCTGGCGCTGCCGGACGATCTTCAACTGCACCGAGGCCTGCCCCCGCGGCATCAACGTGACCAAGGCCATCGGGGAAGTGAAGCAGCTCCTCGTCAAGCAGGGCGTTCACCCCTCCTCCAAGGGCAGCCCGTAGGCACTTCCGTGTGTGCTCTCGCGGACTAACCCATGCCTCAGACGACACCCCGCATCGGCTTCATCGGTCTTGGGACGATGGGCACGCCGATGGCGACGAATCTCGCCAAGGCGGGCTTTCCCCTCGTCGTGTGGAACCGGACGGCCGCGAAAGCCGAGCCGCTGCAAGCGCAGGGGATCAAGGTCGGGAAGAGCCCTGCCCACGTTGCGGCCGAAGTCGAGATCGTCATCACGATGGTGTCCCGACCGAACGACGTCGAACAGGTCGTCCTCGGGCCTGAGGGCGTGGTCGAAGGTCTGAGGCCGGGCTCGGTCTTGATCGACATGAGCACGGTCTCGCCGATGACCTCCCGCAAGCTGGCGGGTGCGGTGACGACCAAGCAGGCGGAATTCCTCGACGCGCCGGTGGTGGGATCGAAAGGGCCGGCGACCGAGGGCGCCCTGATCATTCTCGTCGGCGGCCTGCCGATGACGCTGGAACGGGTCCGGCCGATTCTCTCGGCGATGGGAAAGACGATCATTCATGCCGGCGGGGTGGGGATGGGGACGAGCCTGAAACTCGCCACCAACCTGATGCTCGCGCACCTTGCGGCCGGGTTTGCGGAAGGGCTTCTCCTGGTCCAGCGCGCCGGGCTTGACCCCAAGCGGTACCTCGAAGTCCTGGAGGCGAGCACCTTCCGCTCACCGTGGTATCAGACCAAGGGCGTCGGGATGGTGAAGCGGGACTTCACCGCTCACTTTGCCCTCAAGCACATGCGCAAGGACCTGCGGCTCATGGGTGAGCTGGCGGGTGAGGTCAGCGCAGCCCTTCCCGTCACCCAAGCCATTGAGCAGCTCTTCGCTCGATCCGAAGATGAGGGGAAGGGCGATCTGGACTACTCCGCCATCCTCGCGTCACTCGAGCACCGTTCCGCCTGATGAGCAGGCTGGCCTCGCAACAGAAGAAGCTGGCGCCGTTGCGCACCGATGTGCACTTCCTGGGCGAGCTGCTCGGCCGGGTGTTAATCCATCAGGAAGGCCGCCCATTCTTTGACACCGAGGAGCGCATCCGGCGCTTCGCGATCAGCGTCCGCCGCTCCAGGCGCCGGCTCGACGACGCGGCCTTACGCCGCCTGCTCGATCGCTTGCCGCTCGCCACCGCGGAGAAAATCGTCCGCGCCTTCTCGGTCTACTTTCAACTCGTCAACATCGCCGAAGAGAACCACCGGGTGCGCCGGAAGCGCTACTACGAATCGCTGCCCGGCTTCCATCCGCAGCGCGGATCGATCGAGGACGTCGTCCACCGTCTCCATGCGGCGAAGGTTCCCTTCGATGTCCTCCTCAAGCGCGCGGCGGATCTCTCCATCACCCTGGTGCTCACCGCGCACCCGACCCAGGCGCTCTCGCCCACCATTCTGACCAAACACCGCGCGATCTGGGATCTGCTCATGAAGCGCCAGTTCCTCCATCCCGTGACGAAGGAGGAGCAGGCCATCACCCGCGACCTCCATGAGCAGATCATGGGTCTCTGGCAGACGGAGGAGTTGCGGACGACGCGCCCCATGGTCCAGGACGAAGTGGAGCAGGGGCTCTACTACCTCTCCTCGGTGCTCTACGATGCGCTCCCGGATGTCATCCTGGCGTTCTGCCGCGAGGTCGAGCGCGTCTACGGCCGCGCGATCCCGCCCACGAGCCTCATGCGGTTCGGGAGCTGGATCGGCGGCGACAAGGATGGCAACCCGAACGTGACGCACGAGTCGCTCCGGTGGGCGCTGTTGCGCTACCGCCAGGCCATCCTCGCCAGCTATCTCTCGTCGCTCGAGCGGCTCCAGGAGCAGTTGACTCAGTCCGACCAGCTCTGCCGGCTTGCGCCGGCCTTCCTGCGCTCGCTGGCCAACGATCGACGCGTCTTTCCCGCGCTGACGGAATCGCTGGACGCGCGATTTCCGCACCAGCCCTACCGGCAAAAACTGGCCCTCATGATCCACCGGCTGCGGCAGATGTTCCGCTACCCCTCTGAGTCGGACGGCGGCTACGCGAACGCGCAGGAGTTCCTGCGCGACGTCCAGCTCATCCAGCGCAGCCTCAGGAGCCATCGCGCCGATCTCGTCGCTGCGCACGGCGTCGCGAAGCTCGCGCTGCAGGTTTCGCTCTTCGGGTTCATCTTCACCCGGCTCGATGTGCGCGACCACAGCCAGCGCCATTGGGAGGCGTTCGCGGAGCTGGCGCGGCTGCATGAGCTTTCGACCGAGGCGGGCACCACAGCGAGAGCTGTGGTCGCCGAGGGAAGTGCCGAACGACGCAGTCGGAGGCCATCTGTTGATCCGCTGACGATGACCGAGGCGGACCGCCGGGCCCTCCTCGATCAGCTCCTGAGCCGGCCGCGCTACGTGGAATTGCTCAAGGGCTGCTCGCCCACAACCCGCGAGGTCGTTCGGACCTTCCAGGTGATGACCGAGCACCTCGAGCACATTGATGCCGAGGCGATCGACGGCTACATCATCAGCATGACGCATGAGCCGAGCGATGTCCTCACCGTGCTGTGGTTCTTCCAGCAGGCCGACCTCTTCCGGCGGACGACCCGCGGGTGGTGGAGCGGCGCGAACATCATCCCGCTCTTCGAAGGGATCGACGACCTTCGCCGCGCCCACGACGTCATGGAGACGCTCTTCCGGCACCCCGTCTACCACCACCACCTCAAGGCCCGGGGCGGGCGTCAGCAAATCATGCTGGGCTACTCGGATTCGAACAAAGACGGCGGGTTTTTCCCCGCCAACTGGGAGCTGTATCAGGCCCAGCGCCGGCTCCATGCGGTGGCCCGCCAGCACCATGTCCGCCTGCAGCTCTTCCACGGGCGCGGGGGGACGATCGGGCGGGGCGGGGGGCCCCTCCATCAGGCGATTCTGGCCCAACCCTGGGGCACGCTCGAGGGGCGGATCAAAATTACCGAGCAGGGCGAAGTCGTGGCGGCCAAGTACGCCAACCCCGCGCTCGCGATGCGGAACCTCGAGCTCGTCCTCTCGGCGGTGCTGGAGGCGACGCTCATCACCCCGAAGCCTCCCGCCCACATCTTGGGCTGGGAAGTCGCGATGGAGGAGCTCTCCCAGGCCGCGTGGCGCCGCTACCGTCAGGTCGTCTACGAGGACCCCGCATTCGTGCGGTATTTTGAGCAGGCGACACCCATCGACGCGGTCAGTGAATTCCGGATCGGCTCGCGTCCCGCGTCCCGCCCCCACACCAAACAATTTGGTGTGGGGGCACGCCGCATCGAAGACCTCCGGGCGATCCCGTGGGTTTTCAGCTGGGTCCAGAGCCGGCAGCTCCTGCCGAGCTGGTTCCCGTTCGGGTCCGCGGTCGAACAGGTCACGCGCGCCAATCGCCACGAACTTGCGGCGCTCCAGCGTATGTACGTCGCGTTCCCCTGGTTTCATGTGATGGTCGATTTCATTCAGATGAGCCTCGGGATGGCGGACCTGCGGATCGCCAGTCACTACGCAGCACTCGTCCGCCCGCGCTCGCTCGGGGAGCGGATCTTTGCGGAGGTCGAAGGGGAGTTTGCGCGGTCACGGAACGCGGTTCTGGCGATCACTAAGCAGCGCGAGCTGCTCGATGCCAACTACGTGCTGCAGAACGCCATCCGGTTGCGTAACCCGTACGTGGACCCGATCAGCCTCCTGCAGGTGCGATTCCTCCGCGAGCGGCGGCGCTCGAGCGCAGGCCGCCTCAGGAAGCGGCTTGAGCGCGCGCTCGCCCTCACGATCAACGGGATCGCCGCGGGGATGCGCCACACCGGCTAGCGGCGCCCGGTGCCGATGATCCCTCTCGCCGTCAGCTCAGCCGATCCGTTCCAGGGTGTCCTCCTTCTCCTGACCGGGCTGGTGCTCGGCATGCGCCATGCCTTCGACCGGGATCATATCGCAGCTGTCACCCATTTCATTTCGCTGGAGCCGGATCCGATCAAGAGCGCCTGGTTCGGCTTCCGCTGGGCGATCGGCCACGCCGTCACCGTGCTCCTCCTCGGCTCGCTCATCCTCATCCTGCACCTGAAGTTCGATCCGGCCTTCGAGCGCTACGCCGAGATCATGGTCGGCCTCACCCTGCTTACCCTTGGGGTCTGGCGGCTCCTCCTCCTGTGGCAGGAGCAGCAGCATACGCACCGGCACGCTCACCGCACGACCCAGCACGTCCACCCGCACTCCCACGAGCCGGGACGAGGCCACGTGCACCGCTTCGCGCCCACCCTCGTCGGGATGGTCCACGGGGCCTCCGGCACCGCGGAGGTGTTCGTCCTCCTCCCCATCACGCTCATCGCTACGACCTGGCTCGCCTACCTCTATATCGGGCTCTTCAGCCTGGGTTGCGCGGCCACGATGAGCGCCTACGGCTATGCGGCAGGCCGCTTCTACCGGAGGGCGAACGCCACCGGCCAGCGCCTTTACCGCACACTCGTCATCCTGACCTCCGCCTCGGGCCTGGTGCTTGGAATCGTGTGGATCGTGAAGAACCTCTGAGCCGCCCGGATTTCAGCGCTTGACAAGCGCCGGCCCCCATGTTAGGATTTTCATGCTCGCGAAAGGACGGATCATCCGTGATCCCCTGGAGTTGACAAGTTACGTCTGAGTGAGAACTTCTTCTGAAGGATGGAGCGCCTTCGAAAGAAGGCGCTCTCTTTTTGTCCCTTTTGCTCCCTCAGCAACAAACTTCTGAGCTTGGGGAGGATGGTTCTTTGACAATTTAGAGAGATGCCTACCCCCAGAGATTTCTGGTGGGTTTCACCGGATCGATTCACCTCAAACGTTTTCCTGCCTGGACCCGCAAGGGGACGGGTGGGAAATCTGATTTGACGGAGAGTTTGATCCTGGCTCAGAGCGAACGCTGGCGGCGTGGATAAGGCATGCAAGTCGAGCGATCCACCGCAAGGTGGATAGCGGCAAACGGGTGCGTAACGCGTGGGCAACCTACCCTGAAGCGTGGGACAACCCAACGAAAGATGGGCTAATACCACATATGCTCGCGGGATCGCATGATCCTGCAAGGAAAGATGGCCGAGCCCGCAAGGGCGCTATCACTTCGGGAGGGACCTGCGTCCCATCAGCTAGTTGGTAGGGTCACGGCCTACCAAGGCGATGACGGGTAGCTAGCCTGAGAGGGCGGTTAGCCACACTGGGACTGAGACACTGCCCAGACTCCTACGGGAGGCTGCAGTCGAGAATCTTTGGCAATGGGCGAAAGCCTGACCATGCGACGCCGCG
>Ga0209515_10001539_pt1 | contig 38181 bp, 47 predicted proteins | sample Subgroupgradi54m_FD_187454 | JGI IMG/M metagenome (GOLD analysis project Ga0209515, IMG submission 187454) | Subsurface groundwater microbial communities from S. Glens Falls, New York, USA - GMW60B uncontaminated upgradient, 5.4 m (SPAdes)... ... | reverse complement strand
TAATTCCCCTTTACTTACTTCTCTTATTATCCATTCTATCTTCTTTTTATTTAGTTTCTTCATATAACCTTGCTTTTCAGCAAGGCTTATCTTTTTTCTAGAGAGGAAGTTAATTCGGGATAAGACAAAATTGATTGATTAGCAAAAGTTATATAAAGCTCGTATATTATATGATATTTACCTTTAAAGGGGTGATAAGAGGAGAGCAATGAGTGGTTTAAACCCCGATTTGTTAAAACAAAAAAAGATTACACTTGAAGAATACCTTAAAGAAAATAATGAATTCTTGGAATTTAAAAGAAATGATGCGTTCTGGAAAAATCTTAAGTTAAGTTCTGATATAAAAATAGAAGAGTTTGTTGAACAAGATCCTTTAGTCCCGATAGTAGGTAAAAAGAAAGAGATTGAATTAGGAAAGATTTTAAATCATAAAGCAGCCTTGGTTCAGCTATATAGAAATCAAAGAAACAAAGAACTTGTAATTTTGTCTCTTGAATATGAAATTCTGAAAAATAAAGGGTTTAGAGGTTATATTGAAGATAAAGAAAGAGATTTAATTAAAAGTGGCTTAGATTGGGAAAAAACAATAAAAACAATACTTAATGAACTTCTAGAGGAAAAGAAATATGATAGAAAACAGTTAATTAAAGAGGAAATATTAAATCAATGGCCCCAAATATTCTTTAAAACTAAAGTAGACTGGAAAAGGATTTCAGAAAAAATTAGGGATGAAATACCAACACCACCAATATTATATTTTATAGGACCGGTTGGTAGCGGTAAAAGCTTCTTACAGAGGCAATTAGCTAAATCTTATTTAAATCTTGCAGAAAAATTAGGGGTTCAGTTTTTTGATTATTTAGGTATAAGAAATCCTTCAAATAAAAATGAAGTAGAGTTAATTAGATTGCCTGAGTTTGATGGGAACGAGTTAATAAAATATGATGAATTTTTAAAGGAAAATAAAAGAAGGAAAAAAAGATATGCAAAAAACGCATTGCTTACTAGTTTAGGTAGTTTAGCCCTATGGGGATCATGGACTATAGGTAAAAGGCTTGTGAGTGTACCATGGGGATTAGGCATAGGGATAAATCCATTATTAGATGTTTGGATGTGGTTCCAGGATAATAATAACAGAGATCTTATAAAATTTGCATTCTTTGGTACTTTAACCTTTGGCGCATACATGTTATATAAAAAGAATTCTAGTAAAGGAGATGATACAAGACCAGAAATATTATCGTTATCAACTGATAGCTCTCCAGTATATGTAGGAAGAGTGAACTTAGAAAATTTAATTGGTATTTATAATCGAAAACCAAACGAACCACCGCAAAATGGATTTGAGATGAAGCCAGAAGTTCTTGCAGCTGATGGAAAGCCATTGATATGGGAGCAAATTGGAGAACAAAGTGAAGATGTGCAAAGTTGGTTATGTCAGATGATTCAAGAAAGAGAGATTGATATAGCAAATAATGGGGCGTTTAAAAGAGATTATTTTCCAATAATATATATGGGAAGTAACCCGCATAAAGAAGAAGATGTTATAACACCAATCAAAGATAGAATAAATCTTGGAAAAAGTGCGTATGTAAAAAATGAGATTGAAAGAACTTTAGATACCGAAAGAGAATTATTTTGCTTTTTAGAGTATTATAGATTAAGGTTAGAAAAAAAAGTTCCTCCTATGGATATTTCTGCAATGGAAGAGGCAAAAAAGATTTCTATAATGCTTTCTGAAGGAAAAGACACTTTGATAATAAATAGAAGATATCTTAGTATCTTAGATAATGCATTCGATCTTGCAAAGAAAGAAAGTTCTAAATTTGTTACAAAGGAGCATATTACCAAGGCATTAAATGTTACAAAAAGTGAGGTTGAGCAAATATTAGAAAATAGAGTACAAGATTATTATAAACGAACATCACTAAAGACCTCAGAAAAAGTCATTGGAAGAATAAATTTGGTTACTTTATTAATAGATGAAGGATTAATAAATGACACACAAAATTTGATAATAAAGAGAGAAATGGCCGAAGATAATGGTGTTGGTTATATAGCAAGTATTAGTGCATCATTTAGTAATAAACCAGGATTACACCTCGTTAAAGATATCTATCTTGATAGTGCAATATTAGAAAACTATAGGCTAAAATTAGAATCATTGACACAGAATATTACAGATTTAGATTTAAAAGAGCTGGGGATAACAATAGACTTGACTGAAATAGTTAGCCCGGATGAATCTATTGTAACTGCATCTTATTTAGCAGTCAAATCCTTAAAAAATGGAGCTCCAATTAAACAAGATTTAATTATTGCAGCCGGATGCAATCTTAAAGGAGAATTGGTTTCATTAAATAAAATAAATAAGAGGATAGTAAATACTTATAATTTAGTTGGAAAATATATAGTACCTAACTATGATCTTTCTGCAAGGATAGAGACTTCTTTTTATCCCCAAATTAAGTTTTTTGGTATCGAAACAGTAGATGAAGCATATGATTTAATGGTGGTGAGATAAATGTATGATCCAAATTATTTAAAAATAATTGATGAGATTCAGGAAGAGATAATAGAAGAAAAACATAGAGAAAAACATAAAAGAGAGGTTAAAGAAAAAATAAAATCTGGGTTGGAGTATATTGTAACAAATTACAACCCAATTGTTGGTATGTTACCTGCAAATACGCAAGAGAAATTAAAAAAGAGATTTAAAAAAATTAATCCTTTAGTTGCTTCAAGGGCGACTGCGGTATTCTATGGCCTTTTTGCTTATTTTGTAGGTGTACATTTACAGGGTTTTGATATAGGTTTTTCTGTTGGTGATATGGATCGTATCGATAGTGTTAGGGTATTTCAACCGATTTATTTTTCATTTATTGGGGGAGGATTTTCAAAACAAACAACAGATATACTCTCTTATTATTTAATGGCGGAGACAATACCAAGAATTGCTTTAACTACATACAATAGAAGACCTGTTGGTAATCTTCTTTTAGAGGCCTTTGATTATCTTAAAAATAAAGTTATCTTTAATAGAAAATATACTGTGGAAGCTAAAAAAGAGATAGAGGATTATCTAAGTAAAAAGAAGATATTAGATGAGATACTAGGTTAAAATGCAAAATAAAAATTTAACTAGAAGGCAATTTTTTGAAATTTTTGGTTATACAGCTTTAGTTGGAACAGCCTTCTATTTAGGTTCTAATAGGATTGTAGATCTTTTAAGTAAACCGAAACAAAATCGTTTCTTGGCTGGTGTTGATTTTGATGGTTATAATGTTAATAGGGAGGCTACTGTAAAATTACCTAATGGGGGTTATAAGGTAATTGAAACAGGGTACTATTCTATTTATACTGTGTTGGAGTTTGCAAAGCGAGTACATGCTAATCTAATAGGTATTGTTCCTTATTATCCAGAAAAGTTATTTAGGAATTCTGATCAAGATCAAATTGATTATAATGAATATAGGTTCGAATTACTAAAAGAAGGGGACGGGGTAGTTAGAGGAATACTTAACCATAGTGACGTAAGGGGTAAAAAGTATGTCCTCTTTAGAATTAAAGACTTTCCAGATTACCAAAAGCTTCCTAAGGAGTTCGATGGCTATGATTTCTTAGGTCATTTAGCAGAAAATATTGCAAGAATATCTTCTATAGCATCTGCAAAGAATTCAATTATAGAATTAGAAGCAAACATAACTGACGAATCTTCAAATAGAGTAAATAAAATTTTTGAAAGGGTAAAAAAAATTTATCCTAAAATTGTAACAGCAATTAGTCTAATAGATCATAAAGATCGCTTTGGTGATCTTTGGTATCGAAAAGTTCTAGATGATTATTCAAAAAATGCAGATGTTGTAATACTCAATAGCTATCTTTCTGACACAAAGCAGTTAAAAGAAAATATTCTTCATATAAAGGGAAAAAATAAGAAGGTTATTCCTAGGGTTATAACTGGTGAATTTAGGAGAAATTATGGTTTCAGTGGCGATGAAAAGGACTTAGAAGCTATGGTAAATACAGCTTATGAAAATGCTGATGGTTGTATTGTTGGTGATATAAGTGGTGTATGGTTATATGTTGGTGAAAAGAATTTACTTGATGGTGGGAGAAGAAGGGATAGCTTGAAAAGATTGTACTTTAAATATTTGGGTTATAGTATGGAAGAGCCGAGTAATTCCACAATTCCCCAAGTTTTTAATGGTGTTTCAGGCCTTTAAGTTTATATTCTTGGGTTACAATAGTTTTATAAATCTTATAGGGCTGATTTTCTTTATGGAATATGCAGAATTATTAAAGCGAGCAAGGTCAAATTTACCAGAATCTGTGCTAAAGCATGAAAGATTTGATATACCAAAAGTAAATGGTCATATAGAGGGTAATAAAACAATTATTAGTAATTTTAGTCAGATTTGTGATTTATTTAGAAGAGAACCTCCACAATTATTAAAGTATTTTCAAAGAGAGTTAGCAACACCAGCACATATAGATGGCCCTAGGTTGATTTTAGGAAGGAAAATAAATGCTTCTTTAATAAATAAGAAGATAGAAGAGTTTGCAAATACCTTTGTTCTATGCTATGAGTGTAAAAAACCAGATACACATTTAATAAAGCAAGATAAGTTTACGATTATTAAATGTCAGGCATGCGGTGCAAGGCATCCTGTAAAATCTAAAATATAAAGATGTATCTTAAAATCCATAAAAGTCAAGATCGTGATATAATAGCAATTTGTGATAGTAATCTGATAGGTAAGAAATTTTCAGATAAATCTGGTTTGTATTTAGATGTTTCTGAAGGGTTTTATAGGGGGAAAGAAGTTTCTGAAGAAGAAGCTTTCAAAGTTGTAAAAGAAGGTAAAAATAATTCAAGTATCTTTAATATTGTTGGGAAAAAATCAATAGACTTTGCATTGAAAAATGGGATTATAGAGAAAGAAAATATAGTTAAAATTAATAATATACCACACGCACAGAGTATTTAGAATATGAATGAAGATAGACATGTTGATTATTATGAAGCAATAGTGCAAATTAGACCTAAAGACAATGATGTTCTGAAGTTTATTAAAAAAGAAGTTAGCCGTAGAAAGGATGTTACAATAGCTAAGGTAATTGAAGAAAAATATGGCTATGATGTTTATATTTCTTCCCAGTATTTTGCAAGAAGTAGTCTAGCTAGGAAATTAAAGAACAGGTTTAATGGGGAGGTTACTATAAGTAGGAAATTACATCATCAAGATAGAATGACGAGAAAACTTCTATACCGAGCTACAGTATTATTTAAGCTTAAACCAAAAGAAGAACCTAGCCCTTAAAAAGCTTTATAAATCTATCTAAGGGTTTTATATGCAAATGGGTAAGGATTTTGATGAAGAATTTGACGAGTCTGAAGAAGGAGAAGTATTTAGGGTAAGAACACCAAAAGGAAAGGAAACCTTAGGTATATTACAACAAAGATTAGGTGCAAGCAGAATGAGAGTAGCATGTTTGGATGGTAAAATGCGTATATGTAGGATTCCAGGTAGATTAAAAAGGAAACTCTGGGTTAGAGATGGCGATGTTGTTTTAGTAGAACCATGGGAGTACGGGGGTGATGAAAAGGGTGATATTTTGTATAAATATAAGAAAAACCAGGTAGAATGGCTAAAGAAAAATGGTTATCTTAAAGGTATGGACGAATTTGACGAGTTCTAAAATGTTTGGCTATGAGTTAAGGGTTCCTAAGGAAAGGGTCGCTGTTATTATAGGTGAAAAAGGCAGTATAAGAAGAAGAATAGAAAAAGAAACTAGCACTAAGGTATATGTTAATACTTCTGAGGAATATGTAGCTATATCTGCAGAAGACAATCTTAATGTTTATTTATGTAAGGATATAATAAAGGCAATTGCACGAGGTTTTAACCCAGATATAGCCTTAAGGTTATTGAATGAAGAAAATACTTTTGAAATTGTTGATATTAAAGAGTATTCTAATAAATCACGTAATAAATTCATAAGATTAAGAAGTAGGGTTATAGGAAAAGAAGGGAAAGCAAGAAAGAATATAGAGAAAATGACTAATACGGATGTATGCGTATATGGAAAAACAGTTGGCATAATAGGTGGTGTGGGGAATGTATTAATTGCAAAACAGGCAATAGTAAAGCTCCTTGGTGGTTCTCCACATAGCAATGTTTATAGGGCAATAGAAGACAGAAAGAATGGTAGAAGAAGGTTCTAAATGTACGACATAATTATTGAAGCAATTAAAAAGAAAAGGGAATTATCTTCATTAGATAATGATTTCATTAAAAGAATAGTTGATTTCTATTTTGTAAAGAATCCTAAAATAAAGAAAAAACTAGAAGCCCATCCTAAAATTGAAAAATCTAAGGAGTTTGAAATATTCTTTAAAGATATAAGAAAAATACTTCATGAGGTTTACGGTGTTTTTAATTTAAAATCAAAAGAAAGGGAAGAATTATTAAGTTTATTAGAGGAGAGTATTTCAAAGAGTCGTAAAATTGACAATGAAGTTGTTGAATTACATAAGAAGATATTAGCTACTCATCTATCAACCAGGGAAAGATTAAAATATTATAGGACAATATATGAAAATATCTTTAAATATACTGGAAGACCTTCTAGAATACTTGATTTAGGTGCAGGTTTAAATCCATTCTCTTATATTTTTATGAATATAAGTTCTGTAGAATATACGGCATCAGAAATTAGCTCAGAAGATATAAGATTTATTCAAAGATACTTTAAATTAATAAGTACTTATAAAAGAATAATAGGGGCTACAATAAAGCTAGATCTTATATTCGATAAGACATTTCCAGATGCTGATGTTTGTTTCTTATTTAAAGTACTTGATTCTTTAGAAAACCTTAAAAGAAATATTAGTATGGAAATATTAAACAATATAAAAGCAAAATATATTGTTGTAAGCTTCCCAACAAAATCATTAACTGGTAAAAATATAAGCAAAAAAAGACTTTCTTGGTTCCTAAAGATTGTAAAAAGATTGAGCTATAGCTATGAAACCTTCGAGGTTCCTAATGAGGTGTTTTATATTCTTAAAACTGGAAAAATTTATTAAGAGAACAAATTTTCAAGCTTTCCATGTCTAAAGAAATAATTCCGAAAAAAGTAACTGCTGAAGAATTAGCAAAGAACCAAAGAGAGATCTCAGTTTCTGAATTTTTCCTTAAGAACAGGCATTTACTTGGTTTTGATAATCCCTTAAGAGCCTTGCTAATGACCATAAAGGAGGCTGTTGACAATAGTTTAACATACGATATGCCGTTAGTTATTCGCAATAAGGGAAAGATATCAATAGTCAAAATAGGAGAATTTATAGATAAAAGAATGGACGTTGGTAAAAATAATGTTGTGTTAAAGAGAGATGGAGCCTTAGAGAAGTTGCCATTAGAAGATGAAATAGAGGTTCTTGCATTTGATAGAAAATCTCTAAAACTGGAGTTTAACAAGGTTTCAACAATTTTTCGACATAAGGTAAATAGTAAGATATATAGGGTAAAATTAACCTCTGGGAGATATGTAGATCTTACAGCATACCATTCTATATTTACATTGAATAAAGGGCAAGTTACTTCTATAGCTACCTCAGATTTAGGTATTGGTATGCCAATAGTAGTACCGAAGAAGGCTTGGAATTATTCTAATGATAGTTCAAATTTAAAAGAACTTAATCTAATAGAAGAGCTTTTGACTTTAGATAAATGCCTGACTTCAAAAATAAATATATATGGGATAAACACTATCTTAACTGACACTATAGTTGATGAAATAAAAAGCCTGTTGCCGAAATCGAAGCGTTATAGAATACAGGATTTTAAAAGATTTAATTATTTACCTTTTAATCTTCTAAGAGAATTACATGTTGATATAAATAATCTATCAAATTCAAAATTAGGTCTGTCACTTTCTAGGTATAAAATACCAGCAGTAATAAAACTCGATAGTAATTTTGCAGAGCTTCTTGGATTATATGTTGCAGAAGGTTCGATGTTGAAGTCGTTAACTAGAATGCATTTCTCTTTTGGCAGCCATGAGAAAGAATTGATTTATTATTTGGTTGATTTGTTTGAAAAAGTATTTGGCTTCGCTCCAAAAATAAAAAAGGCACACAGTACTGCATCTAATGTTGTAGCAAACTCTACAATTCTTTGTTTTATCTTTAAGTACATATTAAAAGTAGGAGATTATGCAAATGCAAAACAAATTCCAGATTTGATATTTAATTTAAGCACACCTTTAAGATATTCTTTTTTATTAGCATATCTTACTGGCGATGGTTACCCGAGTAAGGAGATGTTTTATTTATTACGTAACAATTTGTTGTTGCAAAATTCTTCTTTTGAGAAAATAACATGTGCAACCGCTAGTTTTGACTTATTCATAGGTTTGCAGTATATCCTTTCGTCATTGGGAATTGGATATAGCAGTGGGATAACGAAACCAGAAATTCGCTCTATAAATGGTATAACTGGTAATTTTGGGGAAAGCTACTCTATTTTCATATATACAGCTAATAAAGAATCGGCTATAAATTATTTACCAATTGAACACACTATAATGGATGTAAAAAATTGCAGAATAAAAAATTCTATAGAAAGAGAAAATCAGATTAATCTTAATATAGATACTATTAAGCAAGGTTTGGTTTCAAAAAATCTTATTTTATATGATAATGCTGAAACGCTTTTATCTGGAGACTTAGGTGTATTAAGAATAAAGAGTATTGAAGAAATAGAGTATGATCATCAATGGGTATATGATTTATCTGTACCGGATTGTGAGAACTTTATTGCCGGTATTGGAGCAATAGCGTGTCATAATTCTCTCGATGCATGCACTGATATAGGAGTTCTTCCTGAGGTAATAGTTGAACTAAAACAATTAAGTGAAGAAAGATTTATTGTTTCTGTAGAAGACAATGGGCCAGGGATAGTAAAGCAGCAGATTCCAAATATATTTGGTAAATTGCTTTATGGAAGTAAGTTCCACTCATTGCGGCAGAATCGTGGATCACAGGGAATAGGGATTAGTGCGTCGGTTTTATATGGACAATTAACAACAGGAAAGCCAGCTAAGATATTATCAAAAACTGATCCTAAAAAACCAGCGCATTATTTTGAATTAACCATTGATACAAAGAATAATAAGCCCGAGATATTAAAAGAAGAACAAAAAGAGTGGAATAAAGATCATGGTACTAGAATAGAAATAGAATTAACAGGAAAGTATCAAAAAGGAAAGCAGAGTGTTGATGAATATTTAAAACAAACCGCAATTGTAAATCCACATCTCCATCTTATCTACATTTCCCCATTAAATGAAAGAATAGAGTTTCCAAGAGCTACCAATCAATTACCACCAGAAACTAAGGAAATAAAACCACATCCCTATGGTATAGAGCTCGGGACATTAATAAAAATGCTTCAAGATACAAATGCAAATACTTTAAGTGGGTTTTTACAAAATGATTTCTGTAGGATTGGACCAACGACTGCAAAAGAAATATGTAATGCAGCCAGTTTAAGTGAAAAAATAAAACCAAATAATATAAGTCCACAAGATGCAGAAAAATTATTTAATTCAATACAATCAGCTAAAGTAATTGCACCACCAACAGATTGTTTAAGCCCAATAGGCCAGGATTTACTTGAAAAAGGGTTAAGAAAAGAAATTAATGCTGAATTTTATGTTGCAACTACAAGACCACCAAGTGTTTATCGCGGATTTCCGTTTATTTTGGAGTGCGCTATAGCTTATGGGGGTGAGCTAGAAAAGGAAGGTTCTGCAAGACTTTTAAGATTTGCAAATAGGGTTCCTTTATTATACCAACAAGGTGCATGCGCTATAACAGAGTCAGTTACAGAAACAAATTGGAAACCATATGGATTACAGCAGAGTGCAAATTCATTGCCAGTCGGGCCTTTGGTAGTAGCAATACATTTTGCATCTGTTTGGGTACCGTTTACTTCAGAGGCTAAAGAAGCATTAGCACATTATCCTGAAATAATTAAAGAGATTAAGCTAGCTTTACAAGAATGTGGTAGAAAATTATCAATATATATCCATAAAAATGTAAGGGCCAAGGAACAAAAAGAAAAAATAGGTTTATTTGAAAAATATATTCCTGAATTAGCAAACTCTTTGTCGGTTCTTTCCAATGAAAAGAAAGAAGACATAATTATTGATTTACAGAAAATTTTAAAGAGGACCTTACCAAAACTAGAAGAAGAGAATAAAAATGAGTAACTCTGATACAAAAGAAAATCTAAAAAAATTTGGATCCGATATAGTTAGACAAATAAAAAATAACAGGGATCCTGAAATTAAATTTCTATTAAGAAATTTAAGCAATATTATTTATGATAAAAAAGCAGGTATATTAAAATTGGGAGATAAATATGGCACTAGAAGTTTCTTTAATGTTGCTCATGCTAAAAAATTCTTACAGACAGTAGAGGTTGCGGCTATAATAAGAAAAGAATTATTGGATTCTGGAAAACATTCTAGTTTAAGAGATGTATTTTATATGGCTAAAAGAACTATTCCAGGTACTAGTGTTAATCTGGTAGATGACCAAACTGAAAGCGATAAAGCACTAGAAGATCTTGAAGTTATAACAAGCCTTTCGAGGGAGCAGCTTCATGTAAATGCAAATAAGAATGGTTCAGTAGCTGGAAAAGTCGTAATAGAAGATTCTGGGGATATAATTGATTGGTCTAAGCTAGGTTCTGGTGGTTGGTCTATCCCTTCGAATGTTGAAAATATAAAATTTAAAAAAGTAAATGCAAAATATGTAATTTATATGGAAAAAGCAGCAGTTTGGGAGAGATTACATGAAGATAAATTTTGGGACAAACAAAATTGTATAATTATGTCTTCACAAGGTCAAACTACAAGAGGCATTAGAAGATTATTACAAAGATTATATGAAGAAAATGATTTACCGATTTATGTTATGACGGATTTTGATCCTTGGGGATTTTACATTTATTCTGTAGTAAAATATGGGAGTATCAGCCTTGCTTATATGAGTAAGAAACTAACTATTCCGGGAATTAAATTCTTAGGTATTACAGCAAACGATATAATAAAATATGATCTTAAAAGGCATTTAATTAAACTTAATGATCAAGATTTAACTAGAATGAAACAGGTTGCTGAGTATGATTGGTTTAAGGATAATAAAGATTGGCAAAGACAATTTAAAATGATGAAAGAATTTGGGGCTAAAGCAGAAATTCAAGCATTAAGTGCTAGAGGTATTAGCTTTATTTCAGAAAAATATTTAGTTGAAAAGATTAAAAACAAAGAGTTCTTAGACTAAAATATGGAAAAATTATACATACCAGGACCAATAGATGTTGATGAGGATGTTCTTAAAGAAATGGCTATGCCACCATATAGTCATAGAAGTGATATTCTAGGTGATAAATTAAAGTCGATAGAAAAAAATATGAAAAATTTACTTAACATAGATGATGATTTTTATAAAATATTTGTCTTTACTTCTTCTGGAACAGGTGTAATGGAGGCTTGTGCTAGAAATTGTATTAAAGAACGATGTTTATGTATAAGTACAGGAGCATTTGGTGTTAAATGGCATGAAATAATAGAAAGAAATGGTAAAGAAGCAGATCTTCTTGAATTTAGACAAGGTTCTTCATATTATACTCCAATGATAAAGTCTTATCTTGATATTGTAAATTATGTAGACCCTCAATATGATTCTATTACAGTAACGCATAATGAAACTAGTACTGGGGTTAAAAATAACCTAAGCGGAATAAAGTTTCTAACATCAGAGTTAAGAAATAAAAGCAAAGAGCTTATTTTAATGGTAGATGCAGTAAGTTCTTTGGGCGGAATTGATATTGATTTATCAGATAACGTTATAGATGTTATATTTAGCAGTTCCCAGAAATGCTTGGGTGTACCTCCAGGATTAGCTGTTGCTGCTGTAAGTAAAAGAGCACTGGAAAAATCAAAAACAATCAAGTGGAAAGGCTTGTATTTTGATTTTATTGAACATGAAAAATATATGAATGAATATAAATCACCAGTAACACCAGCAGAAGCCCAGATTAATGCCTTGGCAAAAAGTTTGGAGAATATTATAAATATTGAAGGTAAGGAAAATAGGTTTAGAAGACATAAAAGATTAGCTGGAATAACCCAAGAATGGGCTTTAAGGCATTTTGATTTATTTGCTGATAAAAATTGTTTATCTGATACTGTTACATGTGTTAAAAATAATAGGGGTGTTGATATTAAAATGGTTAAAGAAAAAATGAAAGAGCTAGGTTATGTAATTGATACTGGTTATCCAACAATTAAAGCCCCAACATTTAGGATTGCACATATGGGCGATAGAAAAGAAGAAGATTTTATTGAATTTTTAGAGATTTTAACTAAGGTTATTAATAAATAATCTTAAAAAGAGAAAGTTATCTTCGATATTAGCCCTGCTCCTTAAACTTGCAGAACTTCAAAAAAGAAATAATGAAAGCAAGAGAATAAGTAGGGCTACAATTTTATAAATAAACACCAAAAGGGGCTCTTAGTTTCTCTTTTTCCCTCTTTATTATTTCTAACATATCCCTTGCACATTTTGCATATCCTGCTAAATATAGATCATCAACTGTAGTACGACCTTTTTTAAAATTGTAATCTACCTGCGCACTAAATAGTCTCATTACCCTTTCTAAATCTTCAAAATCAGAGGTTTGGAGGTCATCCTGCAGTATACTTTCATATTCTGCTATTACTTTAGCTAATAAATCTGGACTAAGTTCTTTTTTTTCAAATTCTTCTCGATATTTTCTTTCAACAAGTTCCTTAATTTGTTCTTCTGCCATTTTTTTATGTAAACTTTATCCAATCTTTTCCATCAGATAAGAATTCTTCTAATGTTCCATCCGGATGCACTCTTGTCTTTTCTAGAGTTTTGCCTCTTTTACCTCTTGCTTTATATGCTTTGTTCAAAAGATATCCAAGCCCAACTAGGCCAAGGCTTCCGAGTATAAGTTCTGGATTAGTACTAGATACCCCACCACCGAGACCAAAAAACCCACCACCGACTACTATAGGTCCAAAGTATTTTGAGTAAAGTAAATTTTCATAGTTTATCATTTTTTCCTCCATAATCATATTTTTAATACTATTCTAGAAGTTGAACTCCTTTATAAACTTTTCGTTTTGTTACTACTTTAAAAGGATACTATATTTTACAAAACTTTAAATAGTATTAGAAAGATGAAAATAGTAGAATGGCAAGAGTTGATTTTGTTCATTGCTAGCACTTTTTTCTTAGATTTTACTAATTTGATCTTTTATAATCCAAAAAATATAAATAAAGTAGTAGTTGAAAGAAAAGATACTCAAAATTGTAGGAGGATTATGGCCGCAATCGTACATCGGTAGTATAGAGGCCTGTGGAGCCTTTGAGCGGAGTCCGACTCTCCGTTGCGGCCCTTAACAAAAATGAAAGTTAACAATAAGAATTATAGGACGGTTTGGATGGATCGGGGTAATGTTTTAATGATAGACCAGAATAAACTCCCCTTTGAGTTTAGTATATTTACCTCTAAAGATTATGTAGAAACGACAAATGCAATAAAATCAATGACTGTAAGGGGTGCTGGTGCTATAGGGGCTGCAGCTGGTTATGCTATGGCTCAGGCTTTTTTAGATTGTAAACACTTGGATGAGGAAGAATTCTTTTTTCATATTCATCATGCTGCAAATCATATTAAAAAATCAAGACCTACAGCACAGAATTTATTTTATGCGGTTAATCGAGTCTTAAATGTTAATGGTTCCAGTATAGATGAAATGGCAAATAATGCTGTATTGGAATCTGTAAAAATAGCTGATGAGGATGTAGAACAAAGCAGGAAAATAGGCGAGTATGGTTCTATTTTAATAAAAGAAAATGCAAGAATAGAAACACATTGCAATGCCGGTTGGTTAGCCTTTGTTGATTATGGTACTGCTTTATCACCTATTTATATTGCTAAAGAACAGGGTAAAAATCCATTTGTTTACGTGGATGAAACCAGGCCAAGAAGTCAGGGTGCACGATTAACAGCATGGGAATTAGGTAATGAAGATATTGAACATAGAATAATCCCAGATAATGCAGCCACTTATTACATGTCCAAGGGTTTAATTGATCTAGTTATAGTTGGTGCAGATAGGATAGCGGGAAATGGTGATGTTGCTAATAAAATAGGAACTTTAGAAAAGGCAATATTAGCTAAGCATTATGGAATTCCCTTTTATGTTGCTGCTCCCTTGTCTACATTTGACTTAAACTGTAAATCAGGAAATGATATTCCAATAGAAGAAAGAAGTGAAGAAGAGGTTTTATATCAAACAGGAATAGATGAAGAAGGAAAATTAAGAAAAATTTTAGTAGCGTCCCCCAAATCTAAAGCATTAAATCCGGCATTTGATGTTACGCCAGCAGAATTTGTAACAGCAATAATAACAAACAAAGGGATAATTGAACCTAGGGAAAATTTAATTCTTGGACTTTTTGGATAATATACACTATAGACCTTTTTATAGATGGATAGATTTTTAGGTTTGAATAATTTGGTAATTTCAAAAATAACTATTTCTTCCTATGGCCAAACTTCTTATCATAATCTTTGTGGCTTATTATATTAAGAACAAAACAAATAACTTCTACTTGATCGCCTTTGATGGTATACAGCATTCTCCAATAATTTGTCAATTCAGCTCTCCACAAATTTTTTGCATTTATTTTATAATGTATTCTTTTGGGATAAGTGTTTTAGCAATGTTATCGCCATAGAAAGGATTTGCTTTAATAAACTCGATTTTCTGCTTTATTGAACGCAGCAATTGCATCTCTTCTGTATTTTCTTTACCTTCGTTGATTTGCTGTCCAACTATATCATTCAATTTCTTGTACTCAGAATCAGCCTCATCAAGAAGAATCACTCTAACTGGTTTATTCATACCTCAGTTCCTCTTTTTATTAATTCATTCAACTCTTTCCTTTCTGTGAATATCCAAAGAATTCCCTTTGTTCCAATAATTATTTTTCCACTTAATTGCAAGTAATCCAAAATTTGAATTAATGTTTGGTGCATCACTTTTTTTGGTAACTTCCTTTTCAATTCAGCTAGGGTCATTAAATTGCCACCCCTTAATGTTTCTTCAACCATAAAGATAGTGTTCAATGTAGGAGAATGTGTTAGTTTTTCTTTTTCCTTTATATGTATTGTTTGAGGCATTTTGTATATCTAATAAGTATATATTTATATCTAATAGATATATAAATCTTTCTGTTTTGAGTGTGCCTATAGTATCCTAGCGTTGGTGCAACCCCCTAAGATAAGCAAAAAATAATGTTGTTTTCTATCAACATTATGTGCTACAAGTTTGCTTATCAATTCAACTTTCTGGGTTGCATTTGTTCTGTTTCTTAGGACAGAACCATATTTCTGCTTGATGCAGAAGAATATATTCTCAATAATAAGCCTTTTGTTATATACTTTTTTATCAAAAATCCTATCCGCTTTCTTCTGATAGTATCCATCTCTTCCACTTGTCTTCCTAAAAGGAATATAAGGCTTGGAATTATTGAGAAGGACAAATTTTCTCAATTCTCTTGAGTCATAACCTCTATCAGCCAAAACATTCTCTGTCTTCAGGGGTTTGATTAAAGTCTTAAAATCTCTTGAATCATGCGCATAAGATTTTCTTGTTTTGTGAGTTAAAACAAGCTGTTTATCGCAATCAACAGTTATACTTAATTTCATGAATTTCTTTATTTTACGCCTTCCTTTATGGTTCCATACAGTTCTGTAATAATAGCTTTTCTTTTCTAATTCAAAACCAGTTGCATCAATTGCAACAGTAACTGCTTGTCTGATTCCAAGCAGTTTTGTTATTTGTTTTTTAATCTTCTTGACAAATCTTACAATTGTTGTATGCACAGGAACTCTATGCAAACCTAAATGCATTCTCATATCAGAAGAAGCTCTTAGCATAGAAACAATCCCTCTTGTAGTTGTCTTGAGCCTTTGCATCAAGACAAATATTGCCATCTTTTGATGATTGCAATATATCTTATTTGAAAACTTGCTAAAATACCTTGGAATTGATTTTGCAACCTCTAGTGCATCATCAATAAATTTTAAATAATCTGAATACTCATTTATCATTGGGCTCACCTCTTTTTGCCTTATCAGCTTAAGAGGGCTAATGAGCCCTATTTATTTAAAATTATAGGAATGCACCAACGCTAGTATCCTAAACCATTATAAACTCTTGCTTTAGTTATACTGGGAGCATGGAAAGAAAAAATTCTAGAAACAGTTTTTTAAAAAAAAGTACTTTTGCATTAATAGGTTTATCTTTTCTAATAACTGGTTGTAACAGAAAAATATTTGATGAGGTGATTGACGAAGAAAAGGTTGTATATTATGAAGGCGACTATTTTAGTGCAAATTATTTGGAAGTATCTAAGAATGGTATGATATTATTTAGGATAGAAGATTGGAATAAAGATGATATAATTGGAAATATAGCTAGTGATAAATATGTTGTTTATTTGAACTGTGGAAAAGAATGTACTGGAAGAAAGATATACCAAAAAGCTAAAGTAACTGATGAATATGGCTATGAGTTTTATGGTAATTCGGATGTAGCACAAAAAGCGCTTGGAATAAGTGAAAGTAAACTATTGGAAGCAACAAACTTGTATAATAAATATAAGACTAAGATAAAAGAAAACCTAGAAAAAAGATTAAAGTAGTTTAAACACAAAACCTTAATAAATATCATTAATTAATTAAATTCTATGGAAGTATTAAATGCTAAAGGAACAAAGGATTATAGTGGAGAAGAAGCAATAATTAGAGAGAAGACTGTTTCTTTATTAAAAGAAATATTTGAATTATATGGTTTTTCACCTTTAGAAAATCCTGTTTTAGAAAGATATGAAGTTTTATCATCTAAATATGCTGGCGGTAATGAAATCCTTAGGGAAACTTTTAGATTTGTTGATCAGGGAAAGAGAGAATTGGGATTAAGATATGATTTAACAGTTCCATTAGCGAGATTCTTAGCAATGAACCCACAAACTAAAATGCCATTTAAAAGATATCAAATAGGCAAGGTCTTTAGGGATGGTCCTGTAGGTTCAAATAGAATGAGGGAATTTACACAATGTGATGTTGATATTGTTGGTTCAAGTTCTTTGGCAGCAGATGCAGAAATACTTGCAGTTACATATGAATTTTTTAAAAAGATAAATCTTAAGCCAACAATTAAGGTAAATAATAGAAAGGTATTAAATGCGATTATAGATGAATGCGGTATTGAAAAAGAATTAAGAGAAAAGATAATTCTTACCATAGATAAATTAGACAAAACAGAAGAAAATGGTGTAAAGGATGAGCTATTGGCAAAAGGAATTTCACCTGATAAAATAATTAAATTAATGAAGTTACTTAAATCTGAAAATTTAAAATTAAAAGATGAACAAGGATTAATAGAATTAAAAGAATTAGTAAAATATGCAAAATTATTTGGTGTTAATAACATTAAGGTTGATTATTCTTTAGCTAGGGGTTTATCTTATTATACAGGAACAGTTTTTGAGGTTTATGTAAAGGATATTAAAGAAGCAATAACAGCTGGTGGAAGATACGATAAGATGATCGGAGAATTTGTTGGTTCTGGGGAATATCCTGCAGTCGGCATATCATTTGGTTTAGATAGGATATCTAATTTGGTTTTAAATTTTAAAGACCCTAGTATTTTTACAGAAGCAAAAACCGTTACTAAGGTTTATATAATACCTATAGGGCTATTTGATGAAGCAATAAATGTTTTAAATGAGCTAAGAAAGGCTGAAATAAAATCAGATATTGACCTGAATAATAGGGGAATAAGTAAAAATTTAGATTATGTTGATAAAATGAAAATACCATATGCTTTATTTATTGGTAAACAAGAATTAACTAAGAATAAGTTTAAATTAAGAGATATGAAATCTGGTAAAGAAGAGTTATTGGGTATAAAAGAATTAATTAAAAAACTTAAGGATTAGTTCTATGTCAGATGTTGTTGTAACCAATGAAGAAAACTTGCTGAAGGCTTTAAGATACGTTTTTGATAATCTCAAGGTTCCTGATTTAAAAGATAAAATAGTTTTAATTAAGGCAAATACAAATACACCAGATCCTCCGCCAGGTTCAACATCACCTGATTTTTTAGATGCTACAATAAAAATAGTTAAAGAATTTAGTCCCAAGAAGATTATTGTTGGTGATAAAAGCATGTCTTCTTTATCAACCCTAGATGTCGTGCGTAAAATTGGTTTATTGGATGTTTGTAAGGAAAATGGGGTAGAATTTATTGATTTTGATGATTATAAATGGGTTAGGATAAGTAATAGGAATTTTGATGGCTGGTCTATAGGATTTAGCTATTCTAAGATTTTTGATGATGTTGATTATGTTATCTCTTTAGTTATATGCAAGACCCATTGGACTGCAAGATTTACCATGGCATTAAAAAGCCAGGTAGGAATAACAGACGATAGCGATAGGATGCAATTACCCCATGGTCGAGATATGGATGATTTATTTGGACAAATGATAGCTGAAATTTCAACTGTTAAAAAACCTGATTTGGTTTTAATGGATGCAAGGAAAAGTTTTGTTGAAGGTGGTCCTAATGCAGGTTTATTAAAAGAAGCTGGTTTAATTGTTGGAAGTAAAGATCCTGTTGCAAATGATATGGTTGGTATTGCAATCTTAAGAATGTTAGGAACAACAAATCTTTTAGAAAAAACAAAAATTGAAGATTTAATACAAATAAAACAAGCAATAAAGCTTAAAGTTGGAAATTCCAGTATAAACGATGTTGGTTTAATTGGTGATTCTAAACTTGTTAAAGAAATAAAGAAAAAATTACATTAGTTTAAAGCAAGTGCTTTTTTTGGGAGATGTTTGTTTGTTTCTTCCTTGATAACTTCCCAGTGTAATTTTACAAGTTTTTTTATCGTTGGATCATTTGTGTTTAGTTTAAATAATTTTGCTTTACCTATATTTCTAGTATGTATAACAGCATTGTTTTTTAGGAGTATTTTCCATGCGCGTATAAATGAGGTCCAACCCACACCAGCACCTTCTGCTATTTCAGTCATTGAATAATCAAAGTCTTTACCAAGTATTAAAAAGTTCATAATCCTAACTAATGGGGTATCACCAAAGTATTCTACAAATACGCTTTCTTCAGCCATAATACTTTGTTGGTATATTTACTATTTAAATATTTCTATTTCATTAACTTAAGTTATTATATGGAAAACTATAAATATTAGTTATTGTTTTATAGTTTTAAATGGTTACAGACAAGTTTTATGAACAAATAAAAACACATATACTTAAAAAACTCTTTGATATGCGTTGCTGGATGGGAAAACATACAAATATTAATAATATGCAGAAAGGATTGCCGAGACATGCTCGTGATTCAAATGTGATAAGTAAAGTTGTTAGTGAATTGATGCAAAAAGAATGGTTATTATCAAAACCAACCCATTATGGTTTAGAACTTTCATTAAATATTGCAAGGAAAAAAGAAATTGAAGAATATCTTGATAAACAGGTTTAATACAGATAAAACAAGCAATAAAACTTAAAATTGGAAATTCTGGTATAAATGATATTGGTTTAATTGGTGATGATAAGTTAATTAAAAATATTAAAAAAGAACTTTATTGGAAAGCAAAAACTTTTTTCGGAAGTTTTATAAAGGATTAGTTACTAGGATTAATCGTAAGAGAAATAAAGAAATGGGTTTTTCTCATTGTTATTGAAATTGAAAAATAAACCAATTTTACCAAGTTTGAAGGAGAAAAAGCGTTACCTGGTCTATAATATTATAGTCGGGCAAAATAGGCTTTTTCAGGCAGAGGAAATTAAGCAAGAGTTTAATAGAAAAATGTTACAATACATGGGCGAATTAGGATATGCAAAAGCAGGGGTTATTTTTGTTAATAATCCAAAATATAACCAGGGAATAATAAGGGTTAATCACAAATATGTTGATCCAGTTAAGGCATCTTTAACACTAATAGAAAATATTAATAATGAGAAGGTTGTGGTAAGGTGTAAGGGTGTTTCAGGTACGCTGGAAGGCTCTAATAGGTTTTTATCATAATAAACGGAGGTTAGAAAAAAAATGCAACCAATGCAACATCAGATGATGGGATATGATAGGACTAGCACAATGTTTAGTCCAGATGGTAGGTTATTACAGGTAGAATATGCAAAAAAAACAGTAAGACAAGGTACTACAGCACTTGGAATGGTGTGCAAAGACGGTGTTTTACTTGTTGCAGATAAAAGGGTTACTGAAAAGTTAATTGTAGCAGACTCTATAGAAAAGATATCACAGGTAGATGATCATATAGGTGCTACTTCATCTGGAATCTTAAGCGATGGCAGGATACTTATAGAAAAAGCCCAGGTTTATGCACAGCAACATCGTGTTAGTTATGATGAACCAATAGATATGTTAAGCCTAGTAAAGGAAATATGTGATGTTAAACAGGCGTTTACACAATATGGTGGGGCAAGACCTTATGGTGTTTCCATATTATTTGCTGGGGTAGAAGATAATCCCAAGCTATTCCTAACAGACCCAACAGGGATCTATTTTGAGTATAAAGCTACTGCTATAGGTGAGGCAGAGGTAGAGATTAAAGATATTTTGGTAAAGCACTATAAAGAAACCATAACTATTGAAGATGGCCTTAAGTTAGCAGTAAAAGCATTAAGAAAAGTATTAGGAAAAGACTTTGAGGTTGATAGAATAGATGGTGCTTATATAACAACCAAAGATAAGATATTTACAAAGGTTAGTAAAGATAAGATTGCAAAGATAACATAGGATGGTAGATATAAACAAAGCAGTAATAGCAAGAATGAAAATGAGCGGAAACAATTTTGAGATTTTGGTAGACTGTGATAAGGCAGTTGCATTTAGAGAAGGTAAAGGTAGTGTAGAAAATGTCCTGGCTGCTGAAATGATATTTAAAGATGCAAAAAAGGGCGAGAGAGCATCTGAAAATGACATTAAAAAGAACTTCAAAACAGATAACGTACTTGAGGTTGCATCCGAAATAATAAAAAAAGGCGAATTGCAATTAACAGCCGACTATAGAAGTAAGTTAAGAGAAGAAAAAAGAAAACACATTATTGAACTAATTCATAGAAACTCAATAAATCCCCAGAATAATCTTCCACACCCAAGTGATAGAATTGCTAGAGCATTAGATGAAGCAAAGGTTCATATTGATGAGTTTAAGAAAGCAGAAGAACAAGTTCAGGATATTATAGCAAAATTAAGACCAATATTGCCTATTAAACTAGAGGTAAGAGAAATTTCAGTTAAGATACCAGCACAATATGCAGCAAGATGTTATAGTATTTTAAAAAACTTTGGAAGTTTGAAAAGAGATGATTGGCTGAATGATGGTTCGTTATTGGCGGTTATTGAAATTCCTGCTGGTTTGCAAGAAGAATTTGAAAATGAATTAAATAAATTAACTAAAGGAGAAATAGAAACTAAAATATTAAGTAAAAGATAAAATGGGATTGTTAATTAATGATAAAGAAGTTGTAGTTCCAGGAGAGATTTTAGCTACTGGCATGGATTATTTACCAGCATATGGGACATTTAGAGAACAGGATAAAATAATTGCTCATTACTTAGGCTTAGTTAGTATAACTGGCAGGCTTATTAGGCTTGTTCCTTTAAGGGGGAGGTTTATAGCAAAGCCAGGTGATGTTGTAATAGGAAGAATTGCTAATATAACAATGAGCAATTGGTTTGTTGATATAGGTACACCATACGAAGCTAGTTTATCAATGAAGGATGCAACATCTGACTTTGTTGAAAGAGGTTCTGATTTATCACAATATTTCAATATAGGTGAATTAATTATTACAGAAATTACTAATGTTATTAAAAATAAGATAATAGATCTCACAATGAAAGGTCCAGGTTTAAGAAAATTAAAAGGTGGGAGAATTATTGAGGTAATTCCATCTAAGGTTCCCAGGATTATTGGAAAGCAAGGTAGTATGATTTCATTAGTTAAGGATGCAACAAACTGTAGAATTACAGTTGGTCAAAATGGAAGAATATGGATTAGTTCCGAGGATCCAGAAAAAGAACTTGTTGCAATTAAAGCAATACAAATGATTGAAAGTGAAGCTCATTTAGAAGGATTAACAGATAGAATAAAAGAATTCTTAAGTGGCGAGGTTAAACATCAGGAGTAAAAATGGTATATTCACAAAGAGCAGACGGTAGAAAATTCGATGAATTAAGACCAATTGAAGCAAAGGTTGGCGTTATTAAAAGAGCAGACGGTAGTGCGATGTTTAAAATAGGGAAAACTATTGCGTTAGCTGCTGTTTATGGCCCTAGAGCATTACACCCCACATTTTTAAGAAATCCAGAAACAGGTATCTTAAGGTGCAACTATAATATGCTTGCTTTTTCAGGCTCTGGGGAAAGGGTAAGGCCGGGCCCAAGTAGAAGATCTAAAGAACTCGGTTTAGTTATTGAAAAGGCTTTATCACCCGTTCTAGATTTAAGGGCTTTTCCTGATTCAGTTGTTGATGTTTATATTGAATTAATTCAAACAGATTCTGGAACAAGATGTGCAGGAATAACAGCTGCAGCAATGGCATTGGCAGATGCTGGCTTGCCTATGAGGGACCTAGTTGCTGCTGTGTCTGTCGGTCTTGTTGGTGATAAGGTTGTGGTTGACTTAAATAAAGAAGAAGAGGATTATGAAGAGGGCGCGACAGATGTTCCAATTGCAATGACATCAGTAGATAATAAGATTACATTATTACAGCTGGATGGAAATGCTACAAAGGAACAGATGAAGGAATTGCTTGAATATGCAAAAAAAGCCTGTAGCAAAATACATGAGATTCAAAAGAAAGCCTTGAAGGATAGGTTTATTGTTAGGAGATAAAATATGGTCAATGAAGTTAAAGAATATGTTGATTTTCTCTTAAATAAAAATTTAAGAGCAGATGGTAGAAAATTCGATGAATATAGAAAACCAATTAAGATAGAGTATGGTATATCTTCAAAATCAGCTGAAGGTTCTGCAAGGGTTATTATTGGAGAAACAGAGGTAGTTGCCGGTGTTAAATTAGCAGTAGATACTCCTTATCCAGATACACCTGATGAAGGCACCATAATGGTTAATGTTGAATTATTACCTTTATCTAACCCAGATTTTGAACTGGGCCCACCACCAATAGATGCTATTGAATTATCAAGGGTGGTTGATAGAGGAATAAGAGAATCCAAATCAATTGATTTTAAGAAATTATGTATTAAAAAAGGCGAAAAATCATGGATTGTTTTTATTGATATTTACCCAATAAATGATGCTGGTAATTTATTTGATGCTGCTAATCTTGCTGCTTTAGCTGCTTTAAAAGATACAAAATATCCAAAATATGAGGATGGAAAAGTTATTTATGAAAGAACTAATAAGCCGCTTGAATTAGAGAACCTACCAATTGCATGTACATTATTTAAGATAGGGGATAAATTACTTATAGATACAACAAAAGAAGAGGAAAGTGCAGCTGATGCCAGGCTTACTGTTGTAACATTAGAAGATGGTTCAATACCAGCTATGCAGAAGGGTGGGGAAGAACCAATAACGCCTGAAGAAATATTGAAGATGATTGATATTTCAATTGATAAAGGAAAAGAACTTAGGAAATACTTTAAATAGTAATATTTAAAAAGGCATCTTAAGCATTTTAAGGTTTGATATGAAGCCAGAAGAGTATACAAAATATGAAAAAGCCAGGGTAATAGGCGCAAGGGCATTACAGCTTTCTATGGGTGCACCAATGCTAGTAAAACTAGATGAAAAAGATCTAGAGAGAATAAATTATAGTGTTGTAGCAATAGCAAAAATGGAATTTGAAAAAGGGATTATTCCAATTACAGTAAGAAGACCATTGCCTACTAAAGTAGAATAATTCTATTAATAAGGTTTATTGGGGAATAAAGAAGCTGTTTAAGTGTTACAGAAAGAGTATCATTCTTGTTCATTTATAGTGAACAAAAGGTAGCTATTTTGTGCAATGACAATGAAAAGATTTATAAAGTATAATGTATTATGTAAAATACAAAATAACTATTATTTGTTTCATACAAAAGATGAATCACAAAGAGATTATAGCAAATTGGAAGGAATTTAAGATTCCTGCTCTTTTTAGTAGGAAACATAACATAGGTCTGGAATCAGATTTTATAATTACAATATCTGGCCCTAGAAGGGCAGGAAAGACATTTGTTTGTTTTCAGATAATTGAAGAACTTATAAAGAAAGGAATTTCTCGAGAAAATATTCTTTATATAAATTTTGAGGATAATAAACTTATAGGGGCAGATTCTAATGATTTAGAAAAACTTTTAGAAGTCTATTTTGAACTTTATAACATAGACAAAGATAAAAAAATATATCTATTCTTAGATGAAATACAAACAGTAAAAAATTGGGATTCTTGGGTTAGAAAGATTTATGATATAAATAAAAAAATAAAGTTTGTTTTAACTGGCTCAAGTTCTAAATTACTAAGCAAAGAAATATCAACAGTATTAAGAGGAAGAGTATTGAACAAAGAAATATTCCCCTTAAGTTTTAAGGAGATTGTTTCATGGAAGGGATTGAAATATAATCTTAAAACAATTGTTCATAGCGAAGATAAAATTGGAATTAAGAAACTATTTAATAACTTTATTCAAGATGGAGGTTATCCTGCAGTAACTTACCAAAAAGTAAATAGAGAAGAAGTTCTGCAAAGTTATTATGAATCTATGATTTTTAAGGACATAGTTGAAAGATATAGAATAGAGGATGTAAAAAAAATAAAAATGCTGGCTAATCTTCTATTAGAATCCACCTCAAAGGATATTTCCTATAGTAAATTAGCTAATAAATTAAAATCCATGGGCATGAATACTAGTAAAAACACTATAATTGAATTTTTGTCTTATTTTGAAGATGCTTATTTATTCTTTCAAAATATAAAATATGAATATTCTCAAAGAAAGCAACTTGGCTCAATAAAAAAAGTATATTTTATAGATAATGGAATGTTAAATAGTGTGAGCTTTAAGTTTTCAAAAGATGTTGGAAAATTGCTGGAAAATTTGATATTTTTAGAGCTAAGACGAAGAAATAAAAAAATATTTTATAATAGAGATAATTATGAATGCGACTTTATAATTCAAGAAAAAGAAAAAGTTGTACAAGCAATACAAGTGACAGAAAATCTAAATTCGGAAAATGAAAAAAGGGAAGTTGAAGGCATTTTAGAGGCTATGAATAAATTCAAACTTAAAGAAGGTTTTATAATAACTCTTGATGAAGAAAGAGATATAGAAATAAAAGGAAAGAAGATTTGTGTTATGCCTGTTTGGGAGTGGTTGTTGGAGTGAAGACAATAAAAAAAGAAAACATTTTTAAACTTGCATTTATAGTTAATCAAAGTATTAAGAGGTATTAAAAAAAGATGGGAAAACAAAGCAGATAAAAAATAAAATATAGTTAGGGAAAAATAAGACTCTTTTAGCCTCAATTTAGGACTCTACACAAAGCCATTCTATTAATGCATTGTTGCGTTGTCGGGTGCTGGATTGAATAAAAAAATTAAGTTTTGCTCAATTTAATCAAACTTAACCACTTATTCGTGCTTAAAGTTAATTCTGGTATTGCTTCTTCTTGTGGAGTTTTATTGTCTATTCCTTGATGTTTTCTAACAAAATTATAGTAAATTTCATATCCTTTCATAATGGCTCTTGCACTTTCTAAAGAACCATGAAAACCACGCATTATCTTTGTTCTATCTCTAATTGAGTTATGCAGTCTTTCAATTTTATGGTTAAATCCTCTTTCTGAAGCTATGACAATATTGTGCTGAACTTTTGGATTAATCTTAAATTTATTATTAACGCCAAATGCTTTTCTTAAAACTCTTGGATAACCTTTTAGTCCGTCTGTTGTAATTATCTTAACTTGTTCGCCTGTTGCAAACTTCCCATGCTTTAGAACTCTTGTTAGATTGTCTATGGTTCTGCTTTTCATGTAATCAGAAGCAACCATAAAGCGAGTTTCTGTATCCATGACATCAACAAACCAATTCTGCTCACCTAATCTATGATATTCCATTTCATCAGACATTAACTCTATTCCACTTTCTATTTGTAAATTGTTCGTTAATGTGCTTATCATGTTCGCATATTTTACAATCCATCTGTAGATAGTAGAATAATGAGAATTTTCAGGGGCGAACATTTGCAGATGCTCTTGTATTTTCCTTAACGACATTCCAGCATAATACATATTCATACAAGAAGTCACTTTATCTTCATGGTTTTTCATTTTCCAGAAACCATCATCTATTGAAAACCTTTGAGAACAATCTTTACACTTGTATCTTTGAACTTCGCCCCTATTTTTAGTTTCTCTAACTCCATCTTTCTTAATGTTCTTTCCGTCGCATTTTTCACACGAAATGTCTTGTATACTCATAGTATATTATTATAGGTATACATCTATTTAAATCTTTCGGTTATGCTCTATGACTATAGTAAAGTATTTAAAGTAAGGCGCTCATTAGATAGTTATGAGTAAAAAAGAAATAAAGATGTTTGAATGCAAATGCGAAAGATGTAGTCATGAATGGATAACAAGAACAGAGGAAGCTCCTGTTGTTTGTCCTAAATGTAAAAGCCCTTATTGGGATAAGCCACTAAATAATAAAAAGCAGAGTGATAAAAAATGATGTCTTCTCTTAATGTTACTCCTTTAAGTAAAATTCCTCAATTTAGATTAATTGGAAGTAAGCATAGTGTTTTGAATAATATTTTTGAGGTTATGGAAAAAGAAGATATAAGGGGAGAAACTTTTTTTGATGTTTTTAGTGGTAGCAGTTCTGTAAGTAGGTATTTTAAAAATATTTTTTCTATAATTTCAAATGACAACCTTTATTTCTCTTATATTCTTCAAAAAGCATTAATCGTTTTAAATGAATATCCGAGATTTGAAAATATTAAATTGTCTAATCTTTCAATAGAGCCAGAAAAAAAGATTAATCAAATACTAGAATTTCTAAATGAAACTAAAGGAAAAGATGGATTTATATTTAATCATTATACCCCCGCAAGTAAAAATATAGAGAATATAGAAAGAAAATATTTTTCAGAAGAAAACGGAGGAAAAATAGATTCAATTAGAACAACAATAGAAGAATGGTTTAATAAAAAACAAATAAATGAAGGAGAATATTTTTACTTAATCGCAAGTTTGCTAATGGCAGTGCAAAAAGTTTCTAACATTTCTGGAACATACGGAGCATTTAATAAAATATGGGACCCAAGAACAAAAAAACCATTAACATTAAAATTTATAGAAATAATACCTAGTAAATTTGAACACAAAGCATTTAATGATGACTCTCTTAATTTAGCCAAAAAAATAAATTGTGATATTGCCTATATAGACCCGCCATATAATTCTAGGCAGTATATAACAAACTATCACCTTTTAGAAACCATAGCAAAATATGATAATCCTAAAATATCGGGGAAAACAGGCATTAGAGATTATACAGAAAAAGAAAAATCTGTTTTTTGTAGTAAAAGGTTTGTAGGTTCTTCTTTATTAAAATTATTAAATAACTTAAAGGCAAAGTTTATTATTTTAAGTTATAACAGCGAGGGGTTGCTTACGAAAAATGAGATTTTTAAAATATTTGAAGAAAGCAAATTTAAAAAAGTAAAATTATACGAATTTTCATACCGCAGATTTAAAAGTAATCATAACTCCCATAATACCAAAATTAAAGAATATGTTTTTGTAGGAAAGTGATAAAATGAAAGAAAGCAAACAAACAAGATTGACAGATGATAGCAAAGAAAAAGTTATAGTTTATCCTAATGGTAGGAAGGTAAAAAGGAAACTCAAGGAACACGAAGTAGATAAGGGTGAGAGGGGAATTTATAATAACAGAAATCAACTTAACGACTTAACAGGAAAAGAATGGACTTTTTTTATAAATTCAGTTCAAGAAACAGATTTTGCAAAAAATGAAAAGGAGTTTGAGCTTTGGAAATATTTACAAAAATCAATAATTGATACTAAATATACCACCAATGGAAATGATTCATTTGGGCATAATCTTAGAAAGTTACATCCATCTCCTAAACCTCCTCAATTAATGAGGGATTTGATAGCTTTCTTTACAAAATCAGGGGGTTGGATACTTGACCCGTTTATGGGTGTTGGTGGAACATTATTGGGTGCTTCTTTATTAGAAAATAGAAATGCCATAGGCATTGATTTAGAAAAAAAATATGTTGAGATATATAATGATGTATGCGAACAAGAAAATCTAAAAAAACAATTAGCAATTTGTGAAGATGCCCGTAATATTCTTAAAACAGAACAAATTAAAAACCAAACTTTTGACTTAATTTTAACAGACCCTCCTTATGCAGATATGCTCTCTAAAAAAAGAACGGGGGGAGACCGTAAGGACAAGGGTTCTTTCACGAAAGATGAAAAAGATTTAGGCAATATATCTTATGAGCAATTTTTCCCAGAATTTAGACAAATTATAGAAAAGTCAGTTTCTCTTTTAAAAGAAAAAGGTTACCTTGTTATTTTTTGTAAAGATATGCAACCGACAAACAAACACCATAATCTGCTTCATGCAGATATTGTAAGCGAACTTTCTAAAATACATAATCTTTCTTTTAAAGGATATAAGATTTGGTATGATAAAACAATTAATTTATATCCCTATGGTTATCCCTTTTCTTATGTATCAAATCAACTTCATCAATTTATATTAATATTTAGGAAGGAGAAATAATATGGAAGGGAAAAATTTATGGATATTAACAGAAGAAAGACCAAAAAGAGAGGTAATATCTAATATACTATACAAATTCTCAAAAGATAATGAGTTACCTTGTTTTATAGATACTATAAGGATATTACCTATTTTGGATAAAGATAGAAAATTCTCTTTTTTGTATGAAGTAGTTGGATTTCGTTCAAATAAGATAAACAAAATATTTTTGAAAATTGTTAGTGGATATTCTAGTTTTGTAGATTTTTTAGTTTTTTATCAAAATGAGCAACCTAAAGAAAATGATATTCCTTTATATGCTATAGAGGAAACAAAAACAGATGATACTGAAAGCAGGAACACAGGAGTATACCAAAGGTCTTCAAAATTTGTGTATTTGGATTATTATTACCCAAATATAAAGAAAATAATGCTTTATAATTTAAGGATTCCACAAAAGAAGATAGCAACGGAAACATACATTTTTGGAACAAAATGTCTTCTAACATTGGGTGTAGAAATTTTAGGGAAAAATTTAGACTCAAAAATTTTCACTCCTTTTGGAAACATCGACGAGCTAATAAAATTTAAGGACAAGATGAGAAAAGCACCAAAAGGCAATATACCAATACTAATCAAACAAGAAACCGATATAATAAAAGTCTCTGGTCGCCTGTATAAATCCAGTGGTTTAGCACACGACCCCAATATAGGAGCATTGAGTTTAATATGCGCAACATTAAGAAAGTTGGGTTGGAATAAAGAGATTGTAATTACTAATCATGGTTTGCAACAAAATCATATAAAACCAGATAATAAATTTATTAAAATTGCTAATATAATAAAGATTAAATTAGATGGGTTAAATCTCCCTATTTCTACAAGAGATAAAAGATATTGGAAATATGAATCTGAGGGGGAAAAGTTAGGTACAGTTTTCATTCATCTGGTTGTAGAAAACTTTACTAATGGAAAATCAATATTTGAAAACCATGCAGGTTGTGAAAAGGGTTATTTCATAACCAAAGATGGAAAACCAATACCCTTACAAAAGTATGAAGACAGAGAGGCATACAAAGGCGGGGATAAAAGTAAGATTGTGAACATACCTGATTTGATTCTAATTGATTTCGGTAGAAGTGAAATTATAAATGTTGAAGGCAAAAAATACGAATTTCGCCATAAGGCAATTGAGGAGTTAAGTATGTTCAAATCTATTGAAGATTTGTATATCAAAAAATACTATTCACAATATAAAATAATTCGCACAGTTGTTTTATATGGCGGAACTGCCGCAAGAGTTATTGAAATAGAAGTAGGTTTCTTGTTGAATAAAAATGGGGATTTAGTTTTAGGTATAAAAGCTCCAGAATTGTTTAAAGAAGCAATTAAAAACTTAATTGATTTCTGGTTTAATTAATTGAGCACTTTTTTTGGAATAATAATAAAAACCTTTCTAAAACACCCGTAGATGCAACAATGATTTCTATTAAAAAGGTTTATAAATAACTCTTTAATCAATTTCCCTAAAATGGTAAGAATCAAACAAGGCAAATCTGGACATAATTTAAGTTTATTGGAACACGATCTTATACCAAGATTAATGCATGAAGATATAGCTGATTTTTTAAATAATGGAAATTTGGCAGAAGATATTTATGTAAGGGAACTTAGAGCTAAAAAAAATATACATATAGGGATAATCCCCTATTTTGCTGATCTAAACAAGGTTCCATATAGACAAGGAAGTTTCTTCTTAACATACAAGCATGAAGGATATGCATTAGGCTTTAAGGGAAAGGTAATCGGAGATGTAATGCTTTCTCATGTAGTTCTAGCAGATAAAGACCATAATATTCTAAATGATAAAATTTCAATATCAAATCCAAAGGAAAGAGATGGGAAAATAAGATTTGCATTTGAGGTAAACTCCCCATTGAAACATAGTTACTCAATTAGAGAAGAAGGCAGAAAGTGTAAATTCTGTTTTGACTATTCTGGAAAAAATCCTGGAAATTTGATTAAAATTCTTGTTGTACATATTGAAGAAGAGTTTCGAGACTGCTTGCATTTGTAAGTTTAAATAGACGTGTTGGTTAAACAATAAAGTTTATAAATCAACTATTTTCTTCATACAACCATGCAAGAAGAAGAACAATTTTTAGTGCCTTTGGATGAGTATCTAAAAGTAGGCCTACATATAGGTACAAAATTTAGAACAAAGTATATGGAATCTTTTATCTATAAGGTAAGGTCTGATGGTTTGGCTGTTATGAACATTCAGAAAATAGATGAAAGGTTAAAGTTAGCTGCAAAATTTTTATCTAATTATAACCCAGAAGATATTTTGGTTGTATGTAGAAGAGAAAACGGATATAAAGCTGTGAGAATGTTAAATAAATTAACAGGTATTAAAGTTTTTGTTGGCAGATATCCCCCGGGCATATTAACAAATCCAGATTTAGAAGATTTTACTGAAGCTAAGGTGCTTCTTGCTACAGATCCATGGCCCGATAGAAATGCAATTATGGATGCTGTTAGGGTAGGTATTCCAGTAGTTGCGTTATGTGATACAAATAATGAATCTAATTTTATAGACCTAGTTGTTCCATGCAATAATAAGGGTAAAAAGAGCCTTGCATTATTTTTTTGGGTTGTAGCTAAAGAGTATCTTAAGGCTAAGGGGCAGATTAAAGAGGATAAAGAATTCGGTTATTCTATTAACGATTTTAGCCCAGAAGATTAAGTTTATATATTCTAAAGTAGTATTATATCTTGTTAAAGTGACTCAAACTCCAGTATTAAGGAGAAAGTACACAATTGAAGATATTCTAAGAGAAGAAACTACGCCAAAAGAATTGCATGATAAGATTAAAAGCTTTGTAAGAAAAAATCCTAAAGTTATTCCAGATTTAGAAGAGGTTGTTATAGTAAAGTGGCGGGAAGAAGTTCCTTTGGTTGGAGCAAGAAAAAGTATTGGTCCTGTTGATCTTCAATTATGGGATGACCAAGATAATCTTTATATTATAGAAGTTAAAAGCTGCAACTATAACGGTGAGCAAAAAAATAAGTGGATTAATCAAGTTACGAATTATTATCAATATTATGTTGATAGAAAAATAAAGTGTAGAGTATATCTTGTAGGTATAGAAGAAGGACTACTTACTTCATTAAGAGTATTTTAACACAACAGGTTCATTATTATTTCATAACCTCTACGTCATGTGGGTGGCTTTCTCTTAATCCTGCAGGGCTCATTTTAATAAATTCAGCATTAATCTGTAGTTCTTCAATATTTTTTGCACCACAGTAACTCATACCAGATCTTAAACCACCAATAAGCTGATGTATTATTTCAGAAACATTTCCCCTATAGGGTACCATAGCTTCTACACCTTCTGGAACTACTTCACTAAATCTATTCTCATCAACTTCTTTAACATCACGATAACTTCTTCCCATATTAGCACCTAAAGAAGCCATGCCACGATAGATCTTGTGCTTACTTCCATTTCTTATTATTGTTGTTCCTGGACTTTCATCAGTTCCTGCTAGTAAACTTCCAATCATTACAGTAGAAGCACCTGCAGCCAATGCCTTTGTAATATCACCAGATTGTCTAATACCCCCATCAGCAATTATTGGAATGTTATATTTCTGAGCAACTTTAGCTGATTCAATAATAGCGATTAATTGTGGAACCCCCGTACCTGTTACAATTCTCGTAATACAGGTTCCACCAGGTCCCACACCAATTTTAACTGCATCTGCTCCAGCTTTAATTAAATCCTCAGTTCCTTCTGCAGTTGCAACATTTCCTGCAATTAATTCGACATTTCCAAATCTATTTTTAATTTCCCTTATACAGGATATTGAGTTATCTGAATGACCATGGGCTATATCTAAAACTAATATATCAGCACCTACCTTAAGCAATGCTTCTGCCCTTTCTAAATAATCATCTTTAACACCGATAGCAGCACCAACCATAAATTGTCCTTTATTATCTTTAGAAGAGAATGGATATTTTTCTCTTTTTATTATATCCTTTGTAGTTATTAATCCTTTTAAAATATTGTTTTCATCAACCAAAGGAAGCTTTTCAATTCTGTTCTCATGTAATATTTTCTTAGCGTCTTCTATAGAAATACCAAATTTTGCAGTTATAACTTTTTTAGTCATTACTTCATATATTTTCTTTGTTAAACCTTCTTCAAATAATATGTCCCTTGCCGTCATCATACCAATTACAGTGTTATTTTCATCAACAATAACCATTCCATTTATATCGTTTTTATCCATAAATTCTTTTGCTTCAGCCAGTGTTTTTTCTGGTGTAAATGTGTATGGGTTTTCTATAATTATACTTTCAGATCTTTTAACTTTAATAACTTCATTTACCTGTTCATCAATCGGCATAAAACGATGGATTATTCCAATACCTCCTTCTCTTGCTAATGCAATTGCCATATTTGCCTCTGTAACACTATCCATGTTAGCACTAATTATAGGTAGATTAATGTAAATATTCTTAGACAATCTTGTTCTTGTATTAACATCTTTTCTAGAATAAATAGGTGATTTTTTAGGAACTAATAAAACATCATCAAAGGTCAAACTTTCTTTTATTTCCATTCAATATCACCATATATTCTTTTTATTTCTTCACTAGTTAAATCAAGTAACTCATGTGTTGTATAATGAACCCAATCTTCTTTTCTCCAATGATTTGCATAATAATCAGGATTAGTTCTCTTATCCTTTTTCCAGTCACCTATTTCTTTTTCTTTGTAATCATTAGCTACTATTACTATTTCTTTTAACCCCATAATTTCATCTGGTTTTCTTCTAAGTGGTGTTTTAGTTTCTATTTCATCTATTATTTTTGTTATGGTTCTTCTTGTATCGATTATGTCCTCTGCTATTAAAATTCTATCTTCTTTCTTTATTGTTGTAAGTTCTGGAACTATATATTCTATCTTAATTTCATCTAATTTTTTAGCACCTTCATATGAGGATGCCCTTATTACCCCATATTTTATATTATGCCCCTTATAGAGGTAATATTCATGAATAGGGTTTGCAACATAAACACCCCCACGTAGAACAGCATAAATAATTGTTGGAATAAATTCATTAGTTAACAGAAACCTTGCTATCTTAAATGAGTTATTTCTTATGTTTTCTAGGCTTACAAACTTTTTTATGTCTTCCATAGATACGGTTTATCAATTTCTAAGCAGGTTTTAACACCCATTATATCCCTTAAATGTTTTTCTAATGGGGCAATCGTTTGCTCTTCTTTACATATTAAGGGAAGTGTTCTTTCTCTAATCACATTAAGCTCTAGATTCATTCCAGTTGAAACCTTATGACCACAAGCAAGGATCTTATTAATAAATCCTCTTCTTAATATTTCCAGATCAAATTCTAATCCTAGTTCCCTGTCTTCTTTTTTTGTATCATCCATAAATTGTGTAAAATATAGATGAACAGCTATTGGCATTAACCTTTTAGAATAAAGATTTTTACAAATGCCTCTTACCCTTTCTATGTTTTGTTCTAGGGTAAAATGTTCATCCCCCTTTAAAGGATGAATTATGTATGCTATTTCTATTTCACTCATCTTTTTTTACCTCCTTTTTTTCAAAAGAGAATTCATATGCAGATTTAAGTACCTCTTCAATACCCATGTTTGCTTCGCCAGTTGTTAAAGTCATTCTTACATTTTTAACTCCAGCTTCGTACATTATTCTTGCACAAAATGAACAATAAAATCCAGGTTCCTTTTGTATCCACGGTTTTCCATCCCAGAATTTTCCTGCTATGTACAGTAAATCTTTTTCTTCTATCAAACGTCCTTTTCCTAAAGTATCAAAAATTGCTGCCTGTTCTGCATGAACTGCTGTACATTTCTCTAATTGAGTACCACTTTTAATACCCATTCTTAGTTCACAGCAAACTATATCACTTATTTCTTTTACTTCATTATGTAAAGGTCTATTGAATCCTTGGCCGATAATCTCATCCTGCCATGGCCTGTAAATTACAGAACCAAAATGCATTTTTTTGCACGTAGACTTATCTGCTAATTCATAGCATAGATTAAAAATCTCTTCTGAATTCATTTTTATCACTTCCTTTTATAGTTCAATTTTCTTATAGTTTCTTTTATCCATTTCCTCCCAGAACTCTTTTTCCGAGCTTACTATATTTCCTCTAGTATAATGCCTTACAAATGGACTAAAATTTTCCTTTGGCCAAATAACCCAAACTTCTTTTCCTCTTTTAAAAGCCTCATTTAATTCAGCATCTACACCTGAAGCATAAACTATTGATTCTTTGCTTGGAAAATAAGCAACAGTTATATTTGATTGTCCAACATATATCTTTTCATCCCTATAGACCGTATTTTCATCACTTTTAATATTTCTAATACTATTGTTTAACTCTGTACTCTTAGGATTAATTACAATAAATCTTTCATTGAGTTCAGCTGCAAATTCATCTATCTTCTTATTTGCTTCTTCATTATGCTGCAAGAATGTCATTGGGAAGCTCAGATAGACTTTTTTGATGCTAGTATGAAACATTAATTTATACAATGTTGTTTCTGAAAGCTTTCTTGTTATAGTAAAATGCGGTTTTTCTTTTATCTTCGCCCAATTCCTGGTCTCTAATATTTCATCAGCCTGCCAATCTAGAATTTCATCAATAGAAAGCTTTTGTGGTTTCCATTGGATATCTTCATCTAATCTTCTTTTAATATCTTCTTCATAGTCTATTAATGTTACAAATAAATCAATATTTAGGTCATTAATGTGCTTTGTTGTATGCGCTGTTAATGGATATTTATTCCATAAAAATCTTGCATGACTATTTATTATTGCATTTTCATAGCCCCTTACTTCTTCTTTAGTTTGATGAAATACTGCCCCTGCTGCTGATTTTAGTGTGCTTTCTGGATAATCTAAGATATACCTTTCTAATTCCTTGATTTCATCTTCTGTATTGTTTATTATTCCAGAATCTATAAAATGTTTAAGCATTAAACTTCCTGTAGAAAAAAATGCAATCTTTTTATTTTTAGATTCAGCAAATTTTATTGTTTCCTCTAAGTAACCTCTTTTATCACTACCAGATATTCCTGTGCAAAAAACTCTCATTCTTCTAAATTTAATCTTTTATAACCATTTCTTTCAAACCTTTCAAAAAAAGCTTCTTTATTTGAATCTAAGTAAGTACAATGTTTCTTTATCCAGGGACTTTGGAACTTTTCAGGATAAACACCATAAACATCCTTCCCACTATATGCACCTTCTTGTATTTCCCCATCTTGGCCGGGTGTTCTTATGCCTTCACTCGGATGAAATGCAACTAAAACATCAGCATTATCAATAAACCATTCAGAACCTAGTTTGAAAAGATAATTATTTACTGATTGTGTCTTATTAAGATTAAGATCGATACTTAATGGATTTATTAGTATTCCGTAACTTTCTAGTTCTTTTGCAAATCCTGTTATTTCTGCTCTTCCTCTTTCACTACTTAGATGAGTTATTGGAATGCTTAAGTAAATCACCCTTGCTTCTGGTTTAAACATTAAAATATATAATGTATCTTTTGAACCCTCTACAGGCAATACATAATGCTTAACATCCAACATAGAAGCAAAATCTTTAGTCCTTTGAACCTCTACATCCTGCCAATGAAGAATTCTTTCAATAGTATGTTCTTTACTTATCCCTTGTTCTTTTTCATCAAATTCCCTACCCCATTGTTTTTTATGGTCCTCATCTGTTAATCTCTTCTTTATTGTCTCCGCATTATCTATAAAAGTGACAAAAAGGTTTGGGTGTATTTTTTTTATATCATGAATGTTCAAGATATCTACTAGGTAGTTATTTTTGTAGAATAAAGCATGACTATTTATTATTGCATTTTCTTTTTCATTTAAATCAGTAGATATCTTTTCATATATTATACCCGAAAGAGCTCTTAGGGTATTCCTGTGGTATGCCAGAACATTTTCTTTTGTCCATGAGATACCGACATTTTTTGCAAGATCATCTATCATAGAGCCAGGATGATAGATTTTTACTTGTTTGTCCTTTAATTTAGCTAAGTCTAATGTATCCTCTAGACATCTTCTTTTATTAGTTCCAGAAATACCCGTACAGAACACCCTCATCTTACCCGCTAGTTATCTTATTGAGCTATTTAAAAGCATATCTTTGCATCATTATAAATATTCTAAAATATAGTTGATATAATCACATATCTGTTTTAGAATATTAACCCAAAAAGTAATCGGATTATATTTAGACTATTAATTTTCTGGACCACCAACAGTCGATCCCATTGCTGACCCCCTTGCTTCAAATTTATAGACAATTCTATCAATAGTTACTTGTCCCTTTGCGCGGATATTTGCTACTAACGAATATTTAAGTCCATTAGGTGCAGTATCAGATACAAGATTCCAACGTTGATCTGTTTTGTCTAATTCAAAATGTGCTGGCCAACTTAATTCAAGGAAATCCTCAAGGTTTCCAATTTTCTTAAACCTTGCAGGGCCAATCCCGCCTGCTCCGCCATACAAGTCTCCTTCAAAAGTAAATGATTGCCCTGTATCTGGGGAGATTATTGATACTCTAAATGGTGCTGGGTTTGCAGGCTTTAATATATCCATTTCTGTTCCATCAGGTGAACGATATGGGATAAGCCAATGATCAGATGGTTCAAATCTTTTTTCATAAGGTATAATCCACCAGCGCGGAGGTAATTTCATAGGTTTATCATTTACTTTTAGCTCAAATATTTCATAAGCACGCCGAAGTTGCATGTCAATTGACTGCGGTTCAGGTTTGGTGATATAAGTGCCTGCTAAGCCCTTGGTTCCAATTAATAAAGCTGTTAGAAGAACGCTAGCTTGCTTTAGAAATTTCTTTTTAGAAAATTTTAAATCCATTTTATCAATATTGTTTGATGCTTAATTAGTATTTAAATTAAGTTTACTATTTTAAAGTGATTTTTTAGTGGTTTAAAATTTCAATATAGTGTGTAATAAAGTGACATATGTCACCCCCTAAAATAATCTCTCAAAAGAAAAATATATTTCAGCGGGAGTTTGCTTAAGCAAACTCGTGTGCGGTCTGAAATGGTTATACCTCATTCTGAAAAATTC